>OHHQ01000713.1_pt1 | contig 16257 bp, 11 predicted proteins | sample 1568051 | NCBI WGS metagenome assembly OHHQ01 (sample SAMEA3879567, study PRJEB24766) | human gut metagenome | biome: human-associated habitat; feature: feces | place: USA | collected 1985/1987
GCTTTTGTATTCTTTTGAAGTTGGATATCCGCAGTAGGACGACTTTGAACAACCGGCCCTAAAGGCCCTGGGAAGCCGCATGAACACTGAAAAAGATGGAGGTAACGTCTATTTTGTCACCCCTCATGGGTAACGTTGACAAAAAATGATACCCGCCAAAAACGCGGGCGCAAAGCAAAACGCACCCCACAAAGTAAGGTGCGCGGCTTGGGCGCGGCAATTTGCCGCTGTGTGACTGTGACGAATTTGTTGTATACTTACTCGATTTAATAAGATTTTTATTAATTAAAATCACAATCTAGTTTTAAAGTCCAATCATATCATAAATGTAAATTTTATGTCACCACATAAATCTTTAACTGATCCATTGTGCAATGCTAAAAATTTTTCACTAAAATTTTATTTGCATTTTCTGTCGCCTGATAGCTATTATCGTGCGACAAAAACATCATGTGTAAAGGGATTTCCACTAGCTAATTATTCATGGACCCAAACCAGCATTTCACCAATTCCTCGGTTTGCCCATGCATAGTATGGAATCCATTTTAAGTTTTGATTTTCATAGACTGTTTTTGTTTTATTTGCATAAAGTTGATCTTCGCCAAAGCTATTTATAATACGTCTTCCTTTTGAATAAATTACTGTACAGCCATCTAAATCATCTGTATGTTCACAACGGAAAGACGGATCTTGCCCTAAAGAAATCATATGTAAATCTTTACCATTATCCGCTTCTTCTAAACAATAAACAATAGGCCCACGGCTAATAGCTATACGCCCAATATTTTCACGCACCTTTGGATTGGAAACATTCACTGTCACCGGCATATTCATAATAAGTTCTACAGCATCTCCATCCGTCCATGTTCCTGTGATTTTAGCATAGCCTTTTACCAGTTCATAACTGGCCGGTTTTCCATTTACTTCAATCTGGTATTGCTCGCACCAGCCAGGGATACGTAATGCCAAAGTGAAATTCGCATCTTCCTTGAGTTCTAAGGTAAAGGAAACTTTTCCATTCCAGGGATAATTGGTCTTACTCACAATCGAAACATCTTGAGAGGCTAAATTTGTATTTAACTTCCCAGACATGTACAAATTTATGTAAAGCTCAGAATCATCCAGCATAAAAATGTAGGAACCAATTGAAGTAAGTAAACGGGCGATGTTGGGTGGACAGCAGGCACAGGCAAACCATTTTTGACGTTGCGGCTTTACGTGAGAACGCAAATAATCCTTTTCGCAAGCTTCTGGAACGACTTCCAATGGATTAACATAAAAGAAAGAACGTCCATCCAATGCCATGCCGCTGATAATTCCGTTAAAAAGAGCACGTTCTAAGACATCCATATACTGAGAATCATGCTCGAGGCGAAACATGCGTTTCGCGAAAAACGCCAAACCAATCGACGCACATGTTTCCGCATAAACGGTATCATTTGGAAGGTCATAATCATAAGTAAAAGCTTCACCATGCTGCTGTTGACCAATGCCGCCCGTAATATACATCTGCTTTGTAACAATATTTTTCCAAAGCCGACGGCATACACTTATTAGTTCCTCATTTTCCGTAACTCCTGCTACATCAGCAATACCGGAATATAAATACACTGCCCGAACCGCGTGTCCTTCCGCCTTCATTTGTTCCCTTACCGGCAAACCCGCCTGATAATATTGATATTGGAAATAACTGTTCTCCCACTTAAATCCATTACCATTTTCTTTGGTTTCCTGTTCAAAAAACAGAGGCGACTTTCCACGTTCATTTATAAAATATTCTGCTAACTTTATATGCTCGGGATTTTTTGTTATTTCGTAAAGGCGGACTAATGCCATTTCTAAAATCTCATGGCCAGGATAGCCGTGAATTTTTCCTTCTTCTATGCCGATATGCTGATCGACACATTCGATAGCACGAATTACAACATTCAAAAATTTATCTTTTCCAGTGGCGTGATAATAGGCCACTGCTGCTTCTGTCATATGGCCTAGGACATATAGTTCATGATTATCTTTTAGATTAGTAAAACGCTTTTCTAAACCATTTATGATGTAATAAGTATCAAAATATCCATCTGATTGCTGAGAGGCACATATCAAATCAATTACTTCATCGGCGATTTCTTCTAAATTGTCATCTGGATGTGTCTGCAAGGAATAGGAAACCGCTTCCAACCATTTAGCTAAATCACTATCTTGAAATACTTCACCATTAAAACTGCCGGCTTTTGCCTTTTCTTCAAATGTCGTAAGATTTTTCTGAGTAATCTCCGCAGCTACCCGGAAATTTTTAATACAAAAACTTGGATCCGCATCCTGAATCTGGTCATTCAAGGCTTTCCATTGATACGGTATTACTTGTGTTCGCACTTTTTCCATCATGTTGGACCAAAAATGATCAGTGATCTCAAAATCTGATACTTTTCCCGGAATTGAATTATGATATCTTGACAATATAAACACCTCTCTGTTTGATATGAAATATAGATTAATTCTAGACACGCATAATTTATTGACAGTTAAACTCATTATATTTAAGGAAAGTTTAAATCCCATAGAAAATAACAAACGTTCTGTGATAGTGAAACAATCACTGCAATGCCTAAGAGCAAATATTTTGCATTATTGTAATGGTGACTGTAGTCCCTTGCATAGGACTGCTGTCTATTTTTATTCCGCAGGTTTCTCCATAATAAAGAAAAATCCTTTCTTGCAAATTATTAAGAGCATAACCGGTAGATGTTGTTTCAGGATTAAATCCAACGCCGTCATCCATTATTTTAAATATCATATATTCTCCGGATAGACGTCCGCTAACAGACAAATGGCCAAACTCGCTTTTTGCCTCTAAGCCATGATAAAATGCATTCTCCACTACTGGTTGTAAAATCAATTTTATCATTCGCATGGAAAGCATTTGTTCTTCTATATCTATTGTTGCCTCAAACTTTCCCTGATAACGAATATTTTGAATTTCTAAATAACACTCTATTAGTCGAACTTCCTCCTCTACCGTAACAAGGAGTTTTCCATTATTTAAGCATTGCCTGTAAAAATTTGAAATATTTTTAACCATTTCGGCTATAGAATCCGCATGAATTCCCTGTGCCATACAGTATATCGAATTTAGTGTGTTATAAAGGAAATGAGGGTTTACTTGAGATTGTAACGCCAACAGTTCAGCTTCCTTTTCCTTTACGATTGAATTTAACAGGCGTTCATGGAGTTCCTCATTGGATTTAAATGTTCTCAAAAATTCAATACCAATAATTCCAACCTCATCATAAGGATTAAAACGAACCTTAGGGATTTTATTATAGTTTTTGGCGCTAAAAATCACATAACGCAGCAAGGTTAATTGCGAGGTAACTTTATTGGAAAGCATAATCGCAAAAGCGAGAGAAAGGATAAAAGAACCCAGGATTAGAAAAAACGTCAAATTAATAGTTCCATTCCATTTTATAACTTCTTCGTAAGGTGTGTATTGTATGACCGTCCATCCGATTTCTTTATTAACCATATAGTTTAAAAGATATTTTTTCCCGTTTGCAAAAAAGAAAGTGCCACTTTCTGCATTCTGATTTCCATTCGCTAAAATCTTTTGCACATCTAATTCATCAAAATCAGATTCTTGGGAATATAAAATCTGATCATCGTTTAAAACAATAATATTATAAGAAATATCGTTGCTAGTTCTTAAAAACATTTCATCTAGTATTTTTCTATTAATCCCAATAATCAATCCGCCAATAGGTTCTATGGTATTTAAATTATTAATAGTCCTTTCATACACAAGTGAAATATTTTCGGAATAATTTACGCCTTCAATATTACGCCAACTCCCTTTGCCGTTGTCATGCCTTTCAGAAAAAGTTTGTAGGAATTCGGTATATCGCTCTTGTTTGAGAGATTTTTGATCATCCTGCGCATAAACACTGCCTTCATAAAAGAAGTTAATCGATTGATTGCCAACACATATAAAATCAATATAATTTTTGTTGTTGAGAATATTAATAATAAGATCACGGGATCGCAATTTCATTTCATACTTTTCTAAATCCGATTCAGAAGTTTTGCCAACAAGAGTTTTTTGAATTTCCGGAGCAGTCATTAAAATTGTAGAAATATCTTCTACGTCCGTTGTAATGGTCTTTAGATTCCAATCTACAACACTAAGAAAATTGTCTGTAATATTTGAAAAACGTTGTTCAATCATTCGATTATAGTTAATATCCGAGTAGATCGAAATAATAGTCGTTGGTATCAAACAAACAACAAGAGCTAAAAGTATAAATTTAATTTTGATCGTTTGTAATTTTTCTCTCATAACAAATCCCTTGTCAAGTCGATCAATCTAAGAAAAGCAAGCTTTAACGGTCATCACCGCTATTCCTGTTCGCTGTACCAACAAATATTCCGAAATTCTTTAGGCGTGATACCCGTCTTCTTTTTAAATACTTGACTAAAGTAACGCTGCTCCTCGTATCCAACTTTTTTTGCTAGCTCCGATATTTTTAAATGAGAATCTTTCAGTAACATTTTTGCTTTTTCAATGCGTAAATCTGTAATATAATCTGTAATTGTAATTCCCATTTCTTCTTTAAATAGGCTGCTGATATAAGATGGTGTTAATTTTACTTGTTCCCCAATTTCATTGAGCATAATCGGTCGGGATAAATTCTCTTTGATATACTGTTGTATGTCTGACAATATTTTTTGTCTTGCTGTAATATTTTTCTGCTTTTTATAATATTCCACTCTGCGAAACACATCTATAAATATCGATCGCATCTCATGCATCGATTTGATCGAAGACGAGAGAACAGTTGATAATATATCATTATTAACATACTTTTGAAAAGACAAGCCCCATTCGGAAAACAACACTTGTAACAAATACAGAAACATATCGGCTAATATTATCCGAACCACAGAAGGGGGAAAATACCGGCTGGAAAAATCGGAAAAGATCGTATCCAATTCCGCCTCGATTGCTGTAAAAGAATCTGTTTTCAATAAAAGATGTGTTATGCTCTTATAATCGACATCAAAGGGATTCACCTTAAAATTAATTTGCTCATGGTATGACTTTGGCACATTATAAAAAATCGCAAATTCTAACGCCTGCCTTGCCTGTTGGCAGGCTTCTTTCATATTTGAAAACTCCACATTTTTACTAATACCAAACTGTAAAGCTCCAGAGGAGAAAAATTTTTTATATGCTTTCTGCACAACCAGAAGAATCATATCAATAAATTCTATCCCTTGTCCAGGTTCTATTTTTAAAACCAGCAAGATTTCTTCCAACAATTGATACACTTCAATTATAGCGTTATACGTTTTAAAACTCTGTTTGATGTAATTGCAAAAAAGCTCATATTCTTTCGCTTCTGTCTGGCAATTGCCCTCATCGTGTACACAGATCACAACGCATCGTTCATGTTCTAATATGACTTGATTAAGTTTTCCGTGTCCGGACGATAAAAACTCTCGTATGCCATTTTCTTGTTTCCTTAATGATACAAGCCGTTTAATGGCTTTATCTACACTGTGAAACAGTTCTTGCTGAGACATCGGCTTCACTAAAAAATCCACTACGTTAAGTTGTATCGCCTTTTGCGCATATGAAAAGTTATCATATCCACTCAAAATAATGAATTGTACCCAAGGAATCGCGCTATGAATTTTTTCTATTAACTCTAGCCCAGTGAACTCTGGCAGTCGAATGTCTGTAATGACAATATCCGGTTTTTTGCTCAATATTAGCTCATAAGCCTTTTGTCCACTGTCTGCACTTCCAACAACCTCTACACCATACCGCACCCAGTCAAAATTGGAAACGAGGTGATTAACAACAGTTTGCTCATCATCAACAATGACCATTGTAAACACATTAATCACCTCGCTCACATTCTCTTATAGGAACACCACACAGGAATATCGAGGAACAAAAAATTAAAGATAACTAAAAAATTCTACTTTAATTCCATGCATAAACTTTCTTTACAAAAGCGATTATTAGAATAGATTCTATTGCCAAAAACACCGCTATTGCGCTTCCGTATCCAAATTGACTTGTTAAAAAAGCTGTTTTATACATATAAGTTGCTATCAGTTCAGTATATCTTCCTGGTCCTCCATTTGTCAATATATAAGGAATATCGAACCCCTTCAAGGTCCCATTTACCACCATAACCGTTGTGATAAAAAAGATACCCTTAATCAAAGGGAATTTGATCTTCCAGAACAAGCGGAATCCCTGTGCGCCATCTATCTTCGCCGCTTCTATATAATCTTTGGGAATAGAAATTAACGCCGTATAGAAAATAATCATATAAATTCCTATAAATCGATAGGACTCTATTAGGGACACTGAAACTAGCGCCGTAGAGGTGTTGGAAAGCCAGGCTTGTACCTGGCTTTCCAGCCCTATTGCTTGTAAACCATAGTTCAAAATACCCATAGGTTCCACTGATAGAAATTTTTGAAATAACTGTGAAATTGCAACTGAAGAGATAACAGTCGGCATAAAAAACAGAGTTTGAAAAATAGTAGAGCCACGACGAAGATGGGAAAGAAGCAAGGCAATAAATAAACCAACAACTATTTGAAATATCGTATTAATTATTACAAAAATTATGTTGTTCAAGAAACAAGTCCAAAAAGTATCATCTTCAAATAGCAGTTTTTGATAATTTTGAAAGCCTACAAACTCCATATCGGAAATTCCATCCCAGTTATATAAGCTATAACCTGCAGACCATGCAATGGGAAGAATCACTGTAAAAAGAAATAGTATAAGCGATGGAATTAAAAAAAATGAATAGGCCGTAATGTTTTTATAATATTTATTCATAGGTCAGACTCCCATCTCTACTCTACACAAATGAGTTATCCATTTAATTTTTCCTGAATAGATTCGTCCACCTTCGATGCAAATTCTTCTGGGGTAATAATGCCCATTGCCACGCTACTCAGTTCGCTTTCGAACAATTCTTTCGTTACGGGATCCAACTTTACATCCCACAGTTCCGCAACGGTTTCGACATTTGCCATATCTTCTGCGATTCTTTTCAGTAGCTCTGGAGAATCTTCTGGAATTTCAGTTTCCATCGGAGGTAAGAAACCATGTGCAATGGCCTTTTCAGGATAGCGATCAATCATAAATGACACAAAGTCTTTCGTAGTATCATCAAACTTTTCTGCGCACATAGCGATTCCAATTCCGGAATTAGTGACACAATCTTCTTTTTGGGTCGCGTCCTCATCCGAGATAATGGGTAAATGGAAATAATCTATGTTATCCTGCATTTCACCAGTAGCATTCATAAAGGTGTTCAATTCCCAAGTTCCAGTATAATAAATCGCAGCCTTCCCACCCATAAATAAGTCGATTGTAGATGTGTAATCCGTACTGGCAAAACCGTCTTGGAAAAACGCTCCTAACTGCTGAACGTGCTCTAATCCTTTCATGCCGACATCATCTGTCATAGACGCTTTACCATCAACGACATCATGCAGATACTCATTACCTGTCATACGGAATGGAATGAAGGAGAAATAACGCATCAGCGGCCAACCATCTTTGCCGCATATCGCAATAGGTGTAACGCCCTTATTCTTCAATGTTTGACAGGCCTCTAAAAGCTGTTCAAATGTTTCAGGCTCAGTAATTCCAGCGTCCTGGAACATTTTTTTGTTATACCAATAATATTCAATATTATTTTCGATTGGTAAGGTATAAATTTTCCCATTAATAGTTTGATATGCCAATGCGGAGGCGTGGTACTTATCATATACGCCGAGTTCCTCAAGTAATTCTGCAATATTTATAATTAACCCTTTATCAATTAACTGTTCGCAGTAACTATTAGCGTCAACTTCAAACCAATCCGGAATATTGTTGCTGGCCACAAGTGTTTTTAACTTTTGTTCCTGCGTGGGGCGATCTACAATCGAATTCACTTCAATGTTAAAGTTCGGGTTTACCTCTTCCTGGTATTCTTCTAAAATCTGACTCAATACAACCTGTGCGCTGTGGTCAGCATTGCGCACAGATAAATATTCTATGGTCTTAGCGGGCGCATTTGCGGTATTGTCATTTTCTATCGCTTCTCCAGAAGAATTACTTTGAGTACCTTCAGACTGGCCAGACGTGTTATTGTCGGCGCATCCCCCACAGGACAAAACCATCGCAAAACTTAAAAAAACAGCAATTAACCCCTTTAACCATTTCTGCATTAATAATAACCTCCTCTAAATCTTTTTTTATTGCTTGCAAACAATACAATTTTATTTTAATGTCATGGTTGTTTTTTGTAAATTCTATTATATTTTGATTTTGTATAAAATTTTTCAAATTGCGTATAAAACGTAAAACTTTATACCAAAAATAAAAATTTTGGAATTTACGGCATAAAATACCCGTGCTATTCTTAAAACAATATTTATGTTTCATAAACGAGGAGGTTTTTGCATGCTAAAAACATTAAAACGAAGTATTTTTATTTTAATCACCATGATTGTCCTTTTAATACAGGTATATCCTATCTTTTGGATTTTCCTTTCTAGTTTTAAGACACAAGAGGAATTTAGAATCAACCTTCCTTTCGCCTTTCCAAAATCGTTTGATCTACAAAATTACATAAGAGCCTTCCAAATATCACAACTGGGCGCTTATTTTATAAATAGTTTTATCGTAACTTTTTGCGCTATCGCCGGTATCGCTTTGCTAGGTTCTATGAGCGCTTTTGCTTTACAAAAAATGCAGTTTAAAATAAATCGTTTTTTTCTAGCCTTCTTTATTTTAGGTATTATTATTCCCATTCATATCACACTGATTCCCATGTTTATTATTTATAATAATTTAAATATGCTCAACACACATATTTCTTTAATTTTGCCGCAAATCGGATTTGCGTTGCCAATGTCAATCTATTTGTTTTATGAATTTTATCGGTATATTCCAAAAGAAATATTTGAATCCGGCATGATGGATGGATGTAATATCTATCAGAATTTTTATAAATTGCTTTTGCCTATGTCAAAGAATACATTTGTTACCGTATTGACAATGAACGCTATTACGATTTGGAACGAGTTCACACTCTCCAATACTTTCATCAGCAAAAGTACAATGAAAACAGTCCCAATCGGGTTGTATGACTATCAGGGAGACTTCGGCATGACCGACTGGGGTGCTACATTCGCTGCCATCGCAGTTACGACAGTTCCTCTTTTAATTCTGTTTTTCCTATTAAACAAGGGCATTATCTCCGGCATGACAGTCGGGGCTGTAAAAGAATAAATTTTTCAAAACATCTAAATCAAAAAGGAGAGATCACTTTGGTTACAGTTAAAATTAATCCGGACCGCATTTTATCTGAAGTAGACCGCAACATATTTGGACATTTTACCGAACACGCTGTTGACTGTATATATGGGGGAATTTACGATGAAAAATCTCCCTTATCTGATTCAAATGGCCTTCGTAAAGATGTCATAGAGCTGACCAAGAAAGTCCGAGCTCCGCAAATACGATATCCTGGTGGTAATTTTGTATCCAACTACCACTGGCTAGACGGAATTGGTCCAAAAGATCAAAGAAAATGCGTATTTGATTACGCATGGAAAGTAGAGGAGAACAATCATTTTGGTACTATAGAATTTATCCAGTTTTGCCGGCAGGTAGGCGCGGAGCCATACCTATGTTGTAATATGGGCACCGGGACTATTGGTGAGGCTATGGCTTGGGTGGAATTTTGCAATGGTACCGGTAATACTCAATATGCAAAAATGCGAAAGGAACTTGGATATGAAGAACCTTTTGATGTAAAATACTGGGGCCTTGGCAATGAAATGTACGGACCTTGGCAATGCGGTCAAATGAACGCCATAGACTATGCAAAATCGGCACGGGAATTTGGGAAAGCTATGCGCACAGTTGATCCTAATATTATTTTGGTCGCCTGCGGCAATGAAATTGACCAGTCATGGAATGCCGAAGTTATCAAGCAGCTCAATGGTCTCATTGATTATATATCAATCCATCACTATTCGATTGCCTGGGGCTATCCTTATGAATTTTCCCATGATTATCTTCGATTAATGACTGTCTCCCAACTGGTCGAGGAAGAATCTCAGATAACACGCGCGACGATCGAGTCGGTTACCGGAGACTGCAAATCGCCTATAAAAATCGCGTGGGACGAATGGAATCTAAATGGCTGGTTTTTTGACGGCGTAGACGATGATTCTACCTATGATTTAACAAACGCTATTGTTACTTCCTCTTTTTTAAATACAATGATTCGCAATAGTGATATTATTGGTATGGCAAACTATTCTCCCTTTGTGAATCTTAGCGGTGCCATTAAAGTAACTTCCGATAGGGTAAAAATTCGTCCTATGTATCATGTATTTGATCTTTACGGTAATCACACGGGGACGCAACTTGTTGATACATTTTTTGAAAGTGAAACATTTCAGTATAACCTGCCTTATGATTTACGCTTACAGAAAAGGCATTATTTTACAACCAATCCTCCGGACTCCACTCCGCGGGAAATCTCTTATCTGGATATAGTAGCCACTAAAAGCGAAGATGGTAAGACACTCTTCCTCGCAATAGTCAATAAACATCCAGAAAAGGATTATCCTCTCGCGCTGCAGCTCGATTCATATCAAGCAAAAAACATGAAAGCATATCGTATCTATTCCGAGAATACAACCGACTACAATTCTATAAAGGCTCCCAATAATGTTAGTATTGTTGAGCAGGATTTCTCTGTAGTTGACGATGCGCCTACCATTGTAGTTCCAAAACATTCCATCAATATCGTGGAATTAACTTTAGAAGCCGCTGAGCCTTAATTTATTCCATTTTCAATCACCCCTTACCTATAAAGAATCCCTTTATTTTATTTACGTTCTTTCACGACTAAATTTCAGGTTCAAAAGTGTAAAGAAGATATAACACAGATGAAACCCAGCGAAATAACGCTTCAAAAATGAATACTAAGGGGATTTGTTCGGTGGAATGACTGGCTATAAGAATAGTATAGATATGGGGTGATTTTCAAAAACGCGTACTTCATTTTAATTGAGCATTCAAAGAAACGAGGATGTTTTATGAAAAAAAAGTTAAATATCGCCTTAGTCGGTTTAGGTTTTGGCGGCGCATTTGTACCAATTTATAAGGCGCATCCTGATGTTGGAACCGTAGGAATTTTTGATTCGGACCCTTCAGTCCTTAAAAAATTTTCTCAGTATTATAACCTTGATAAAACCTACCATAGCTATGAAGAAATTCTTCAAGATCCTACTGTCGATGCTATCCATCTGATTACTCCGATACCTTTACATGAGGAACAAACCGTACAGGCTCTGCGCGCAGGAAAGCACTGTGCTTGTACAGTTCCAATGGCCCTCTCAATAGAGGGAATCAAAAATATTATTCAAGCAACACGCAATTCTGGAAAAATTTACATGATGATGGAAACGTCCATTTATACTACTCACTTTTTCCATGTTCGGGAAATGCTGAAAAACAATGAATTCGGAAAAATCCAGTTTGTTAGAGGCGCCCATTATCAAGAGATGGAAAATTGGCCAAAATACTGGATGGGTCTACCCCCTATGTATTATGGCACACATGCAATTGCACCTCTAGTAATATCTGTTGGAAGTCACATTACGCGTGTTCATTGCTTTGGATCCGGAGTAATGGACAAAAAGCTTCATGAGCAATATCAGAATCCCTATCCTATTGAAACAGCAATTTTTGACTTTGGAAATGGCATAAAGGGAGAAGCCACTCGCTCCCTGTTCAACACTGCGAGAGAATATACAGAAAGCTTCAATATTTATGGGGAAAAGGCAACCTTCGAATGGCAGCAGTTAGAAAATGATGAGTATCCAGTAATCTTTAGAAAGTCACTTAAAAAGCCGCACGATACAGACCGTAGTGTTCCGATTGAATATGAAAGAATCGTTCCGCGTAATAGAGATGATCTCCTTCCTGATACGATTCGCCGATTTACTGTAAAAAGCAAGTATTATGATGAGACTAACCCTCAGGTTACCTTTGAAGAGGGAGGTGGACACGGTGGTTCTCATCCGCATCTTGTGAATGAATTTATCCAAAGTATATTGGAAGATCGGGCGCCCTGGCTTGATCTTTATACTGCCGCAAATATTACCGCTGCCGGAATCTGTGCCCATAAATCCGCTATGCGGGATGGCATTGAGATAGTCGTGCCAGATTTTCAAAAATAGAATAATTGGTTTTCTATTCAGTTTTCGTTAAGGTCAAACCACCCTAAGAGGGTCTTTCGGGCATGTCCTCAATAGCTTTGTTCAAAGCATAGCGGTGTAAAAACGTAAAAACCGCTTCCCTATTTTTTATAGGAAAGCGGTTTTTACCTTTTTTGCTCTTTTGGGGTTGGACATCCACGGTGGGGCGATTTTGATAAATCGGCTCTAAAAAGCCCGAAAACCCGCATGAATACTGAAAAAATCGGGGTGACATCTATTTCGTCACCCCTTTTGGGGAGGGAATGACGAAATTGTTGTCCGCTGGTCTAATGGCTATTTGAAAGAAATTCATTCGCCAAAAACAAAAGTCATTAAATAAAAATTTTTGGGGTAGAATTTTATAAAATTTGTTGTAGAAAATATAATCGATATCCTCATATCATATTGGCATCCTTTTTAATGCGCTTTAATTTCACTAAGCTCCCCCATTCTTGCTGTGCTGGGGGATAATAATTTTATTTCTCTGCCGGTTTCTAAAAAATGAAAAAGCCGCTTCCTTATTTTTATAAGAAAGCGGCTTTTTGCTTTTTTATTCTTTTTGGGGGTGGACTCCACAGTGGGACAGCTCCGAAGAATCGGCCCTAAAAAGCCCGGAAAACCGTATGAGTACTGAAAAAATCGGGGTGACATCTATTTCGCCACCCCTTTCTGGATTCGCGCCACAAAAAGGATACCCGTTCCGGCGTGGGCGCAAAACACCCCCGCAAAGTGAGGTGCGCGGCTTGCGTGCGGCGGCTTGCCGCTGGTCCGAGTGTCTGGATTCGAAGGCGACGCTTACTTTTACGCGCCCACGGCTAATATCTAAGTTCATTTTGTTTTCCCTTTTTCTTTCCCCACGGCACCGGCGTTTTCCGTCAGCACGCTCGGCGCCTTTGATAAAATAACGGCCCCTCGCAAAAGCGAGGGGCCGTTATTTGGATTGTGTTGACGAAAAAGACACCCAGCTCTCAGCGCGAGCGCCTCCACCTGAGCAAAAGAAAAGAGCCTGAACGCGAATTGCGTCCAGACTCAGTCTGTCAAGAGGGTACAAAAAAGATGCATCTTTGACGCGAGCGCTAAGCTTCGGGTATCAGAAAAGCCCCGCACGCGAAATGCGTGTCGAGGCTCTCGACTGTTTACCGGGTACAAAAAAGATGCCGGTTAAAACGCGGGCGGTGCATCTAGTAAAAGAAAAGAACCCGAAGCGCGTATTATCGGCACCAGGCCCTGCCTGGTGCCGATGTTAGTCCCAAACGGAGCGTAAATGCGGGGTGTTTGCACCAAAATTACCATTAGAACGGTAAATCCGGATCATCAACCACAATTTTAATTGTTGCTAATCGCGTATAAATATTGGCAAATAGAAGTTTTCTTTTTGCTGGAGGCAAGCTTGTTACCAAGCTATAAAAATCGGTCATAATCTTAACGTCGATATCTTTTCTGGTACTGTAACTATATCCTCCTGCAATGAAGCATCCGATAAGCTGACTGTTGTTCTGTATACATTCTTCAAGGGATGAATTTCTGATCAACTCGGCCAACTTTGAAAGCGTCTGTCCGATATCGTTGAGCGGTGAGTATTTATCGGTATAGCTCGAAATATGGGAACATAATGCATTGGCAAAAATTCGATAGCACTCTTTTTGTTCATCCGTAAAATCAATTTCACTTAACACGCCAGCAGTAATGTCTGTCATGATATCCGAAAAAGAAGAATATCGCTGATCGGGATGGATTTTTACCATTTTCTCAATAATATGCTGGAAACGAAAATCTTTGAGCTTATCTTTTAATAAATGACGGAACAGCGTTCCTACAAAATAGATTTCTGTCCGTTCATCATATTCTTGATTAAGCTGCACTTCGTTCGGCATCTCTGTAGCAGGCCAATTTAAGAGTATACTGTTTCCGTCGTTTCTGCTGCCGTTAAGTTGCTTTCCAAAACCAAAATCGATGATTTTTGCATTTCCTTCCTTATCGATCAGAATATTGGCAGGACGAATATCCCTATGCAGGATATGGTTCTTTTCCAAGTATTCAAATGCACCGATAACATCGGTAAAAATATCTTCCCATCCTTTATCGTCCCAAGGCATTGGGTCGTATTGATCGATGCAAGTTCCATCGATATATTCCATTTGCAAAAAGCCTGTCTTTGCCTGTGGATACAAGTAGTAATTATATATGCGTACAATGTTTGGATGGGATATGTTGAACAAGATTTTGATCTCGTCAACAAATCGCTCATAGTGTTCATCTATGTAGCGCTTGTCCTTTGGCACATACTTTTTGATTGCAAATAGCATATCCGTAGTTTCGTCTTTAAACAGGAGCGTATCTCCGGTTCCGCCTCCACCTAATACTTTTATAAAAGTAAAGTTCTTTTTTGCATCAAAGGTAATAAGATCGCCTGTATTCATACCGTAAAAGCCCCTTGCTGTTCGTGATTTTAAATATTATACCATATATCGTTGTGATTTTCAACATCTATACAATATCAAGGATTTTAAAGCTCCGGCGGTTTAACTATTTTATGTTATAATCTTTTTCAAGGAGATGATGGTATGAATTGTAATTATAGTGATGCTGAAAAACAAAAGATTGTTGACCGATATCAAAATGGAGAATCTGTCATAAGTCTCGTTAACGATACCGGAATACCGCGAAGTTCTATCTATGCTTGGATAAAACAAAAAGCCGATACTAAAAACGCATCAAAGAAAGTGTCGGTGAAAAACTTTCGATTACTTGAAAACAAAGTTGCTCGTCTTGAAGGAATGATTGAGATCCTACAAAATGTTAGTTGTCAAGTAAATGATCCGCTGGACATCAAACTCTATGCATTAGAAAAACTTTATGGACAATATAGTGTACATATGCTTTGCGAAGCGCTCAAAGTTCCAAGAGGAACTTTTTACAACCACATATTGCGAAACAAACGAGATAACACTTGGTATGCCAAACGCCGGGAAGAACATCGTTTGAAAATACAACAGGTTTATGATGACAGTAATCAAATCTTCGGTGCCGCTAAAATTGCCGCCGTCATGAAAGAGGAGGGCCATCGTATTTCAGTAAAAATGGTTAGGGAACTGATGCGTGATATGGGGCTTATCAGTATCAGACAGGATGCTAAAGATTTGTATGAAAAGGAGCAGCGACATTTCAAAAATTATTTAAATCAGCAATTTACAACTGTGCGGCCAAACGAAGTGTGGGTAAGCGATATCACATATTTCCGACTCTATAATAAAAATTATTATATTTGCGTCGTTCTTGATTTGTATGCAAGAGCTGTGATAGGATACAGAATCGGAAAAACAAACAGTACGCAGTTGGTAAAAAGTACATTTCGCATGGCATATGAAGAACGGCAACCGATATTACCGTTGACCTTTCATACTGACCGTGGAGGAAATTACAGATCAAATACATTTTGCTCATACTTGAAATCCTTAGAAGTAACGCAGTCCTACTCCCGTGCTCATATTCCTTATGATAATTCTGTAATGGAATCCTTCTTTTCCAGCTTAAAGAGAGAAGAATTATACCGAACAAATACCGCTCTGAAAGCAAGTTCAGAACGGCAGTAGACAAGTATATGATTATCTATAACGAACAGAGACCTCATGCAAAGAACGGATACAAGACACCTATGAAGAAAGAACGGGATTATTACAATAAGCAAGCGCTTTTAGAGGCAAATTCAGATTAGACATAAAGGTTCGGATTTTAAAGCTTTTCTGTTTTCACCACCCTGTTTTCAACTTTTTTGATTTTCGTGTCCAGTTTCAAGATAAGGGGCGAAGCAGCTGAAATACGCATGAAATAAGGCTTTACAGTAAAAACACCTATTGATGTCCAAACCTTAAGGGTTCAGATCTCAATAGGTGTTTCAAATACCGTTTGGAATAAATTTATGAACCCAAAATCAAAAGGAACACTCAACAAAATGAGAATCCC
>OHHQ01000718.1_pt1 | contig 16223 bp, 10 predicted proteins | sample 1568051 | NCBI WGS metagenome assembly OHHQ01 (sample SAMEA3879567, study PRJEB24766) | human gut metagenome | biome: human-associated habitat; feature: feces | place: USA | collected 1985/1987
GCACCTTGTCTATTCCCGTACTTTTACTGTTTCCCCGTGCAATGATGTCGGCAAAGAGCGGATGCCAGCGCATGGGTTCACAATGAGTCAGCACCTTCCCAAATATTTCTTCGTCTTTCTCTTCGGGGAAATATCCCATGATTTGCAGAATTTCTTTCTCTCTTGCAGTTTCTATGGGACGGATTTCCGGAATGTCAATTTGAATCAGACGGGCAATCTCTCTGACAGCCTCATCCTCATGTGTCAGGAACCAGGTATTGTCGTGTACAAAAACAAACGGCATTTCCGGATGGTCATGCTGGTACTGAATGAGTCGTTCAATGTCTTCTTGCGGCACACAACCCTTGTAAATGTCTTCATGATTTGCTGTGAAGCAATGTGCTCCGTTCAGCGTGACATAACCGTCGAAATCCAGGTCACCTACGGCATCCATCATCAATGTCTTTGGACGGCCGGTGGCAATGAATACCTTAATACCTTTTTCTCTCAAAAGTCGCAGGGCTTCGCGGGTAGACTCCGGCACGGTGTGAGTCTGGAAAGAAACTAATGTTCCATCAATATCAAAGAATATCGCTTTTACCATTTTTCGTGTATTAAAAGTCCGTGCAAAGATAATGAATAAAGAAACAGGGGAAGAACAACTTTCTCTATTTATATTACGAAGTGCTAACACTCTTTTCCGATGTTCTGTACTAACTTTAGGAAGTCGTCCTTAGGAACAATTAGTTTGTTACGTGTTTTCAGGCGTATGTTGTAAACCGTCTGAGTTGAGCAGTGGAGAAATTCTGCAATCTTTACACTCTCGCTAATCCCCAATCGTACAAGGGCATAAATACGTAGCGTAGTATTTAGTTTTTCATCTTCTGTCAGGACAATCCGTTCTTCCGGTGCAAGTAACTGATTGAATTCCTCCACGAAAGAAGGATACACATGAAGAAAAATGGTATCAAAAGTGCGGTAGAACTCTTTTAGTTCGCTTTGTGTCATAGCTTGGTTGCTGGTTAAAGCTAAGGCCTCCTCATATTGATGTACTTTGAGCTTACATTTGAGCTTTCCTCTGAATTCATCTAGCAGGCTGATATAGTTAGAGCAAATGGAGAGTACATAAGCAATGCATTCTTCCTTCAACTGGTTGGATGCCTGTAATTTTAGGTTGGCTTCTTTTAAGCTGGTGTTTAGTTGCTGTTCTTTGTGATGGGCATGTTCCAAGTCTTTGTGTACTTTTGCCATCTCAGTAGCTTGTTCATTCAGTTGTTTGTTCGCCTGGTTTATCTGGATACGCGAACTATTTATTTTGCCAATCTGTTTCCATAATATGAAAATTGTGATGATTAGTGCTAGTGCCAGAATACCTAATAAGAAAACAGAAGTCCTTAACTTGGATTTTTGGTTTTTATCTAAGTTTTGATAAGCTGTTAAGATGTCATGCTGAATTTTAGAAATACTGACCAGACGTACACGATTGCAATATGACTGGGCAAGTTCCAGACATTTGGAAATATAAAGATAGGCACGTTCTATATTTCCTTCTTGAAATTCTATTTGTGCTAATTCTTCTAACGAAGCTATATCCTGATTGGCTGATTTTATATCTGCCAAAGCCGATAAGATAAGGTAATATTTAGCTTTATCTTTTATTCCTTGTTTTTGATAGATTTTAGATAGTAGGTAGGCATTCATGGCATCGTGTCGTGTGTCCATCTGCGATTTTTGAATGCTTGTTTCCAGTGTATCTTGGATACTGAAAAGTGAGTCTGTGTCAAATAACGCCAATCCTTGATACCATAAAGACATTTGTCCTTTTTCGGTATGCAAACATAAAGCAAGAGAATCTCTATACAATTGCTCTTGCCGGGCATAGTAATCTACTTGTTCACGTACGCTTTGAGGCACATGCTTACTCCAATCGATGGGGGCTGCTGCATATTGTAGAATATGTCCTGCTAAGAATATTTGGTGAGCATAATATTCAATTTTCAGATTAGGAGTTGTAATGTATGGGCGCAGTTGGGCCAAATCACTGGAAGCACTTAATACCAGTCCGGTGGAGGAAGCCATATACGTCTTATAGATTTTCCATAAGGTTTCTCGTTCTTTGTTTCCCATTTTTTGAGACAGCTCTAGATTTTTTTGTGCATAAATCAGGGCAGAATCTGCTTCAAAAGAGTTGTAGGCCTCGTAAAGCAGTTTGTTTATCCAGTATTTCTGCTCATTGTCTCTGGTAGATGCTTCATATTTATGAAGTTCAAGAATTTGGGCCTTTTTCTGCTGTACATACTTGGGATATTTTAATAAAGCAGCATCCAATTCAAGAAGGAGCTGCTCCTCATCTTGAATTTGAGGTTCAGAAAAGCAGGGAATAGTCCCTACGAAAAGTAGGGTGAACAAGATGAGGTATATTTTCATGTAGTATGGCATAGAGTAGGTTTGAACAGAGGCTAAAGTTACACAGATTTCTTGTAAGGCAAGAGGTTTTACGAGAAAAAGAATAAAAACGCTGTTTAAACATACTTGGAAGGCAGTTTAAACAGCGTGATAATGAGCTTTAATTCAGCTTTATGATAAACCTATGAAACCATTTGCAGATTATAACGCAGACACAGAGAAGTCTTTTGTCAACCCTTCTGCACTATTGGTCCCCACCCAAAGTGTGAAGTCACCAGGCTCTACAGTATAATTCATATCGTATCCCCAGAAAGCAAGCTCAGAGACTGGAAGACTCAATGATACCTGTGTAGATTCTCCTGCTTTCAGTGTGACACGCTGGAAGCGTTTGAGTTCCTTCACCGGACGGGTGACTGACCCAACCTTATCCTGTACATAAAGTTGAACCACTTCCGTTCCATCGTATTTACCCGTATTTTTTAGGGTGAAACTGATGGATAGAGTATCCTGTGCGGTCAATTTGTCTGATGCAAGACTCAGGTTACTGTATTCAAAAGTTGTGTAGGAGAGACCGTAACCGAAGGGGAAGAGAGGTGAGTTGCCTGCATCCAGATAGAAAGAGCGACATCCCACAGATGTCTGTCCTGCTTCTACAGGAATTTCATCAATCAGCATTTCAGTCGGATTGGCAGGACGGCCTGTCTTGTGCTGTGCATAATAGATAGGCACTTGTCCGCTCATGCGGGGGAAAGTTACCGGAGTTTTTCCGCTAGGGTTTACTTTTCCGAAAAGAATATCGGCTATGGCTGGTCCGCCCATTGTGCCTGGATGGAAGCTGTAGAGCACTGCATCCGAAACTTTTACTTCATCGGCAATGACCAGCTGACGTCCGGCCATTACTACCGTAACAACTGGTTTCCCAGTGGCAGCCAGTTCTTTGATAAGCTGACTTTGGGCTCCCTGCAGATTCAGATTGGCCAGGGAATGTGCTTCACCGGAAAGAATCGATTCTTCTCCGACAAATACCACCACAGCATCGGCCTGATGGGCTGCACTTACCGCACGAGCAATACCTGCCGTGTTCTTGTCACGGCTATATTCGAGTCCTTTTTCAAAGAGTACCTTAACCTTGTCGCCATACATTTTTTTGATGGCAATCAAAGGTGTTTGTGTATGTTCTTTTTCTCCGTCGAATACCCAGGTACCCATTTGCTCATAGGGCGCATCTGCCATAGGACCGATGACGGCCAATGTTTTTATCTTATCGGTAAACGGTAATGTCTGGTTCTCATTTTTCAAAAGTATGACTGACTGCTCAGCGGCTGTTTTAGCTGTTTGCAGATGCTTTTCGGCGTATTTTACAGTTTGTGGAGTTGCTACATAAGGATTGTCGAACAAACCTAAACGGAATTTCAGGCGTAGAATGTTGCGTACGGCATTGTCAATTGTCTCTATTGATACCTTGTTTTCGGCTATGGATTGTTTGAGGTTCTGGATAAATGTTTCACTCACCATTTCCATATCTACGCCTGCATTGACAGATTTTTCGGCTGCGTCCTTTCCGTCGGTGCAGAAACCGTGATTTACCATCTCAAGTGCAGAAGCCCAATCGGTTACAACTATACCGTCGTATTTCCATTCTTTACGAAGCACGTCCTTTAGTACAAAGCTGTTGGCTGTAGAAGGCACACCGTCATTGTCATTGAATGAAGTCATAAAGGTGGCACATCCGGCATCTGCTGCCGCTTTGAAAGGAGGAAGATATACATTTCTCAGCACACGCTCAGGTATGAAAGTGGAATTGTAATCCCTGCCTCCTTCTGCAGCTCCGTATGCAACGAAGTGCTTCGCACAGGCTGCAATGGCTGTAGGGTCATTCAGAGAATCTCCCTGATAGCCTTTTATCATGGCTGTTCCCATTATGGCATTCAGGTAAGGATCTTCTCCACAACTTTCCGCAATACGGCCCCAGCGAGGGTCACGCGACACATCAATCATCGGGGCAAAGGTCCAGCGGATTCCATCGGCTGAGGCTTCAATAGCTGCTACACGAGCTCCTTCCTTTACTACTTCAGGATTGAAAGTAGCTGCTTGTCCCAGTGGAATAGGGAAGATGGTTTTGTAGCCATGGATAACGTCGCGGGAAACAATCAATGGAATTCCCAGACGTGACTCCTCTACAGCAATCTTCTGAATCTTGTTTACTTCTTCTGGGTTTACCATATTCAGAATAGAACCTACTTCTCCTTTGCGTACACGCTTGGCCAGGTCTTCAAAATTCCATGGGCTGAGCTGGTTCATCTGACCTAATTTTTCTTCTAAGGTCATTTGATTTAGTAAGCTGTCTACTTTATTTTCGATAGCAGCATCTGCTTGGAGTTCTTTCTGCGACGAACAGCCTCCGATGCATACTGAAATTAAGGCTGTAATAATCAGTTTAATAGGTTTCATAAGATAGTTCATTTTATTTCTGGTACACTCTTATATAATCAATCTCAAATTGGGCGGGGAAACAAGAATCATCTACCCCCAGTTTACCGCCTAAGGTTCCTCCAATAGCCATATTGAGCTTGATTAGAAATGGAACATTAAAAGGCCAGGTCTTTTTGTCACCTTTTTGGTCATTTGCAAAAGTAAAGCATTGCTTTCCGTCGATATAACCGTGAATGTAATTAGGAGTCCATTCTAGTGCATAAATATGAAACTCCGATTGTACTCCTTTCACAAAATTGACAGAGGTTTTTTGGGTTCCTTTCATGTGGTTGTATTCTTCCATGTGCATGGTAACATGTACTGTGTCCGGGTGACTTCCTACATGCTCCATTATGTCCATCTCTCCATCCAAAGGCCATTGTTCAAAATCTTGCGGAAGCATCCAGAAAGCAGGCCATGTGCCTATTCCTATAGGGAGTTTCATTCTTCCTTCAAAATAACCGTATTTCCATGCCTGACGGGTGTTCATTCTGGCAGAAGCATATTTGTATCCGTCAATGGGCTGTTTGAGTAGTACGGTCTGGATAGCCAGACAGCCATTTTGAGTGAAGGCAACGGTATCATTACTGTTGCAGGCCGGCAGGTAATATTGTAGCTCATTGTTTCCCCATCCTCCTCCTCCGGTTTCATAATACCATTGGGTGGTATCAGGCAGTGCCTTTCCGTCCGATTCAAATTCATCGTTCCACACCAGCCGATATCCTTCAGGTACATAGCTGCTGTGTACAATTGGAGGTTGAGAGTCTGTAGTGGCTGCACATGCCCATAGGCATGTGCAGGCTACTATAATTAGCAATCGGTTTATCATGTTTAATCTTTCAGTAAGGGGTTACGTTCTTGTTCTTTCAATGGTATAGGCAGGTAGTAGTTGTTTCCTGTGAATTTACGTTCTTCGATCTGTTCGATAACGTATTCTTGCTGTCCGTTATTTTGTCTGTCGTATACCTTCATTCCTAAAATGGGCTGTTTGAGTACGTCTCCATCTTTCCAGCGGCGTAAATCATAGAAACGATGCTCTTCGAGAAGTAGTTCCAGTCTTCTTTCATTTTTAATCTTTGCGCGCATTTGTTCTTTGGTAAGGTTGTCTGGGAGCCCGTCTAATCCAGCTCTTTCACGTACTTCATCCACTGCATCGTACACAGACTGATCAGGAGCCGGAAGAGACTCGTTTTTAGCTTCTGCGTAATTCAGAAGGATTTCCGCATAACGGAAGTAAGGGAAATTGTTGCTTTGAGCATACCCACTGTAAAGGTTGGTGGAGGTAGGCAGTTCTTCAATAAATTTTTTGGGTCCGTAACCGCATCTGGCTTTTCCGATTTCAGGTTTGTAGTTTCCGTTTTTGGTCGCATCTACTAAGTTCTCTACCATGGAGATATTTTGTCCTTCCCATTCAGAACCATGATATATAATGCTCTGATAGAAACGCTCGTCGAGATTTGCATACGGATTTTGGAGTGATACTGGTTGCCCGTCTTTTCTTTCGTAGGCATTTACCAGATTTTGTGTAGGATAAAGTCCGTTCCATGAACCGTCTGCTCCTCCCAGACTCCACATCATGTGAATATTGTGCGGAGCATCAGGAAACGAGAACCGACGTTCGAAAATGATTTCTTTATTAGCTGCCGTTTTGTCGAATGCCATGGAATAATAAGGCGTATTTCCTGTTTTATACAGTTCATACTTGTGGAGATTAATTACAGCTTGGGCGGCCTCTGCTGCGGCAGCCCATTTCTGGGAATCATCTTCACTATTGAGCGGACTTGCTAAATAAAGCAAGGCTCTGGATTTTAGGGCGAGGAAAGCGCCTCTGGTTGCATGGCCGTTCATCTCTTTATTATATTCTGTGGGCAGATTATCGGCATACAAATCACATTCTTCTACGATGAAATCTACAATGTCGGCAAATGAAGAAGGAGCTACCTGTAGGTTGTCATCCAGTTCTTGTGGCTCTAAAATGAGAGGAGCCTTGCCGAAAGTTCTAGCCAGTTCAAAGTAGCAGAATGCACGTAAGAAACGGGCTTCCGTAAGGAGTCTGTCTTTAGTTTGTGTGTCCAGAATCTTTTCATCTACGGATGGCAGTTGCTGGATAAGTATGTTGCATTTACGTATAACGATGTATTCTTGGGTCCATATTTCCTCTACGAAAGGACAGCTTTGTGCTGTAATGGCGTCTTTGTTGAGCTGGGTGTAGATAGGAGAATCGGCTACACTGGCAAAATCATCGGTTGCGGCATCCAGGTTTCCAGCCCATGACATGGACCAGGTCTGCCCGTATCCGGCGGTGCATCGGTTAAATCCGCAGAGCATGGAACCGTAGGTGTTGGCTACAAATTGATTGATTAGGTTGGCATCTTCCCAAATGGCTTCATCGGAAATGAAAGTCGTCGGTTTGACATCAAGCATGTCTGAACATCCGGCCGACAGTATCAGTGTGGCCATTAATATGTAGTTTCTTATTGATTTCATAATCTTCTTGTTTTTTGGGTTAGAACTGTAGTGATAATCCGAAGTTGAACGACTTCATTTGTGGGTATGTCCAACCTTCTTGTTCGGTATTTTCAGGGTCAATCTGAGGAACATTCGAGATAGTGAACAGGTTCTGTGCATTCACATAGACTCTGGCATTGGTTACTCCGATACGGCTTAACCAAGATGTGGGGAAGGTGTAACCTACTTCTATGTTCTTCAAACGTAAATATGATGCATTATAAAGGTAAGTTTGTACACCTGGTACATCTGTTGCCGGGAAATTGTGTACCGATTCAGCAAGTCTCGGATAGCGGTTGCTGGGGTTTTCTTCTGTCCAAGCCTCGTTTACCCAGAACTGTGGCAGGTTTCCCTGGTTAAAGTAAGGAAGAATGATACCTCCTTTCAAGTAAACTTGAGCATTGGCTGCTCCCTGCATCAGGAAGCTGAAGTCGAAATTCTTCCAGTTCAAAGAACCGTTAATTCCATAGATAATTTCAGGAATGTTTCCGTATCCTAAATAAGTCATATCGTCAGAGTTTACTACTCCGTTTCCGTCTACATCTACATATTTAATATCTCCAATTTGTGTTTCGTATCCTACTCCGGCTACTTCTTGTTTGGCGTAGCTGTCAATTTCTTCCTGTGACTGGAAAATTCCATCTGTTTTGTAACCGTAGTATCCGTTGATGGGACGTCCTGTCTGCCGCATGTATTCAGATGTACCTTCTGCCTCGGCCATTTCCACAATTTTGTTTCTGGCAAAAGTAAAATTACCGCCTACGGAGTAATTGACTTTTCCTATTGAGTTGTGATAGTTTAATGAGAGATCAATACCTTTGTTGTTTACGATTCCAATATTCTCCAAAGGCAGAGTGCCACCGAATGAAGAAGGCACTTCGGCCGTACGTTGTGTCAGAATATTGGTCCTTCTTTCTGTGAAGAGGTCTACAGTAAAGTTTAAGTTATTGAATAAAGTGGCATCCAATGCAATATTGGCTTTGTTGGATTTTTCCCAGGTAGCAAGGCTATTGGCAATCGCTCCCGGTACGAGCCCTTTAGTAACTAGGTCACCAAAGGCATAGTCTCCCAGGTTATTCATGAATCCGTTGCTGGCTACTGCTCCTTGGTATAGTTCAAAGCGGCTATAGAACGGGAAGCTTACTCCACCGGTGTTGTCGTTTCCTAATGTTCCGTAAGAACCACGAATTTTTAAGAAGTTAATTGTGTTCTTCAAACTTTCAAAGAATGGTTCTTCAGAAATAACCCATCCTAAAGAAGCGGAAGCAAATGTTCCCCACCGTTTGTCAGGTGCAAAATTTTCAGATCCGTCACGACGGATATTGAACTCAACCAGGTATTTGGATGCATAGTTATAGTTCACGCGTGCCATATAGCTGGCTCTTGCGGTTTCGCTGTCTACGGCATTCATGGTTTGTCCGTCAGTGTTTCCGGCGTTAATCTGATCTAATATTTCAGAGTCAAAAGAGTTGCGGAACATGCAGGATGTAGAACTGAATCCTTTTCGTGCTAATACCATGGTCATGGCAGTTACATTATGTAGTCCGAATGAACGGTTATAGTTTACTTGTAACTGATATTCCTGATAGTTTGTTTGATTTTGTGTCAGATTGAGTGACGGGCTTGTGCGTGGATTCAGTACATACTCATTGTTTGCATCTTTGGAATACACGTAAGGAGATACGCTCCATGCTTTATTCGTATAATTATTTCGACTGTAAGACATAACTCCTTTAGCCGACAATCCTTCTGTGATGAAGTCTAATTCCTGTTCCAACTCTACTCTGGCATCTACTACGAAAGTTTCTCCTTTGCTGTAACTTCCCCCTGGTTGGTTGGCTGCTACAATGTTTGGGTGAGTAGCATCCGGAAAGGCAAAGGTTCCGTCGGGATAGCGGCATAGCAGTACTGGAGTATTACGTACAAGTTCCTTGAAAATAGTATAGCTGCTTCCGGAGTTTAAAGATTTCTCTAAACGGCCGGATACATCTACTCCCAGGCGTGTGGTTTTAGTGATTTGTGCATCAATATTACTACGTAAATTGTATCGTTTGTAGTTCAGGTCTTCCCATAAGCCACCCTGATTCAGAAAACCACCACTGACGTAGTAACGTATTTTTTCGTTACCTCCTGAAATTGAAATATTATGTTGGTTTTGTATTGCATTCTTTGTAAGCATTTCGTCATACCAGTTTTGTTAGGATATAGCTCTGGATCTGAACCGTCCTTGTATTTCTGGATGGCTTCTGCTGAATAAATCTCGCTTCCGAAATATTGGTTAGCTAAGCGAGCGTAGTCGTAGGAGTTGGCAAATTCTGGCAGTTTGGTTGGAGACTGTATAGATACGCTGCCAGAATATTTGATGCTGGCTTTTCCGTCTGTACCTCGTTTGGTAGTGATGACAATCACGCCATTTGCTCCACGCATACCGAAGATGGCTGCCGAAGCTGCATCTTTCAATACGTTAATTGATTCTATGTCATTGGGGTCCATACGCGCAAAGTCGGCTGATGTACGTTCGATTCCGTCAATGATATAGGCTGGAGAGGCGTCTCCCTGGAAAGTTGCTATACCACGGATAAAGATGCTGGCATCGTCGGCACCAGGTTCTCCACTGGCTTGCTTGGAGATAAGTCCTGGCATCTGTCCGACAAGGGCTGTGGTGGCATTGGCAGCTCTTGATTTAAGTAGTTCATCACTTTTCATGGAAGTGACAGCCCCAGTCAGGTTGGCTTTTTTCTGAACTCCGTACCCTACGACTACTACCTCTTCTAAGGTTTCTGAGTCTTCTTTTAAGATAATCAGGAGTGGCTTTTCATCATTTATAGTAATGGACTGAGATACGTATCCGATGTAAGAAATTTCCAGTACACTGCCTTTTTCCACACCGCTTACAGAGAAGTTTCCATCAATGTCAGTAATTGTTCCATTGGTGGTTCCTTTTACCAAAACGCTTGCTCCGATGATATATTCACCCAAAGCGTCCTTCACATTACCTGTCACATTGAGTTGTTGGGCAACCGCATTCAATGTGCAGAGAAACATCAGGCAGAGGAGGGTCAGCGTGCTTCTCATAACCTGCATGCAATTTACTTTTGCTCTCATAAATTTAATTTAAAAGTTAACACTAAATGAATTAAAACCTTGTGTTACAAAGATAGATGCTTCTATTATGCCTTGGATGGGCAGGTAAATACATATAGTAAATCGTCTTGTTTTTAATGTGTTTATAACCAGCTGATTATATTTTGTAAAAGTAAGTTTTGTTGACGGGTTAGTGAGCCTTGTTCATTGGAAAATCTCAGTAAGATTTATCTAAAATTCTCTGTAGTCTCTTACGTTTCGCATGGCAGAACCGTAGGTTTCCCGATGCAAAAACGAACGTTCCCGGATGCGGAGACGTAGGGTTTGGGTAAAGGAAACCTAGAAGATGTGATTCGGATTTTTTGATTAGTACGTTGCGTTTCTTAAATCAGCAGAAAGAGAAAAAGTCTGTTTTATTTACATATTGTGATAAATTGTTTTGTTTCTGTGTGGTATTTATTACATTTGCCACTGAATATGATTAAATAATGTGTATTTGAAAGATTTTTCAGGTGTTTCCTGTGCAAAAGTGAGAGTGAATCATGGAAAACAAAACGTATCAGTATAAAAGAATCACGGTAAAGATAGGTAGTAACGTGCTGACCCGCCGTGACGGCACACTGGATATAACCCGCATGTCAGCATTGGTGGACCAGGTGGCCGAGTTGCATAAAGCAGGAGTGGAAATCGTACTGGTATCTTCCGGAGCGGTAGCTTCAGGAAGAAGCGAGTTGAAACCCTTGCGGAAACTGGACAGTGTGGACCAGCGGCAACTTTTTTCGGCAGTGGGACAGGCTAAGTTGATAAACCGTTATTATGAACTGTTTCGTGAGCACGGCATTACCGTAGGTCAGGTACTCACGACTAAGGAGAGTTTTTCTACCCGTCGGCATTACCTGAACCAGCGTAATTGCATGAAGGTGATGTTGGAGAACGGGGTGATTCCTATCGTGAATGAAAATGATACGATTTCGGTGACCGAGCTGATGTTTACCGACAACGATGAACTATCGGGTATGATTGCTTCGATGATGGACATGCAGGCATTGATTATCCTTAGTAACATTGACGGCATTTACAACGGTTCACCTTCGCAGCCGGGTACTTCTGTGATACGTACGGTGGAGCGTGGAAAGGATTTGTCGGATTACATTCAGACGGAAAAGTCCGGATTCGGACGGGGAGGGATGCTTACCAAAAGCACCATTGCCCGTAAGGTGGCCGATGAAGGTATTGCCGTGATTATCGCCAATGGCAAGAAAGAGAACATCCTGTCGGATTTGTTGTGTCATCCGGATACGACAGTCTGTACCCGTTTCCTTCCAGCTATGGAGGGAGTGTCGAGTATGAAGAAGTGGATTGCGCACAGTGAAGGCTTTGCCAAAGGGGAACTTCATCTGAACCGTCAGGCAGTAGAGGCCGTCAAAGGAGTGAAGGCTACCAGCATCCTTCCGGTGGGAGTGACGCGGGTTGTGGGAGATTTTGAGAAAGATGACCTCGTGCGCGTGATGGACGAGCAAGGACGGCAGATTGGAGTAGGCCGTGTATCAGCCGACTCGGCAGAAGCACTTTCCATGGTGGGACAGCACGGGCAGAAACCGCTGGTACATTACGATTATCTGTATTTGGAATAAACCGGGATGGCTTACTCCATCGGTACGGTGCGTTGTTCTGCCACGGATTGTATGGACAGAGGGGTAACCGAAGTCCAAAGAGCCAGGTCGTGTATATCGGCCGGGTAAGGTATCTCCTGTTTCATTTCGGCTTCTAATGCTTTGAGCATGATGTAGTCCATTCCCTCATGGTGCGTGTCGATGCGCAGTGCTTCTTCTCCCCATTGTTGCCAATAGAGGTGTTCGTATTTTTGCAGGTAAGCGGTATCTGTCTCCCATGTTTCGTGCGGACTTTTTCCTTCCAGGTAAATGCGTCGCTGTTCTCCCTGCCAGATTCCTTTGGTGCCTTGTATTTCGAAGTCCAGGCTTCTGGGGCGGGGAAGAGTGGTGTCGTGAGTCAAAGAAACCAAGGTTCCGGAAGCTGTCTCCAGTTGGGTGACGGTTACGTCTCCCTGCGTGACAGGCACGTGAGGATTTCCTCCTAATTCACGGATACGCTGGTATAGGCCTGCGGGTTTGGAAGAAAAGGTGGTCAGGCGTACAAAACGGTCTTTGCGGGGAATGCCGGCGATGAGGCAGAGAGGAGCCAGTCCGTGAGTAGGATAAAGATCGCCATTTTCCTGCTGGTAGAATTTGCTTCGCCAGATGCTTTCCGTCTTTTTCCGGTTGCCCAGATTACCCTGGTCGTCCAATAGAAGATTGCGCAAGTCGTGACGGTAACCTCCTCGCATGTATACCACTTCACCTAATTCACCGGCACTGACCAGGTTGTGCATGGCCAGAATTTCCTGCCGAAAAAGTGTGTTCTCCAGCGGAAAGATTTTTTTCTTTCCGGCTTCTGCCGCTTCAATCAGCGGCTGGTATTCATGCAGGTAAAGCCCTCCTTTGATTTCCAGTGCCACATGGCAACCGTGTTGTATGCAGTACAAGGCGTGGGTTACGTGCAACTGCCATGGAGAAGCAATGAAAACCAGTTGCGGGGCATGAAGGGTAATCATTCTTTGATAATCATCTCCTCCCTGGTTGTAGCAAGGCACGTCGTAGTCGGCTTCCCGGGCTTCCGGGTCGGCAATGGCAGTCACCTGGAAGTAAGGAATGTGTCGGGTCAGGGCAAGCAGTTGCTTTCCCCGGTATCCCATACCGATATAGGCTATTTTCAGTGTATTCATGGTTAGCAGGTTCGTTTTATTCCGTCGATGAACATCAGTTCCTTGATTCCAAAAACTGAATCAGCAGGTTGCGGGGTAGGGAATAGGTATTTCCATGTTCCTGCACGTATTTCAGCAGGTAGAGCCCTTCCTGGCGAAGTCGGGCTTTAGGCACGAGGTTTTCGGTGTCTTCCGCCATTTTTAGCAGCATCATGGCGGCTAATTCGGTCTTCTCCATCCCATCTTTTTCCTGACTGTATTTTTCCAGTATGGTTTGGCCGTCCATTTCTTCCAGCTGTTGGGGAGTGACCTCCAGCACTTGCCGTGCCGTACTTTCATATTCCTCCCAGTCCGACTTGCTGATATGCTTCCGGCGGAGAATCAGGTTAGCTATTGCGGCAAATATTTCCTGAATCATGCGTATGATGTAATCCTGTCTGATCATGGTTTTTAATTTTTCGGTTACAAAGTTCGAAATATTTTTCTTGGTTTTTCATAATCTTTCGTAATTTTGAGCGAATAACTAAAAAATTGCACTATGGACGAACAAATAAGACAAATAGGAGAACGTATCCGCGGATTGCGCGATGCGCTGGATTTGAGTGTAGAGGACATGGCCGGACAATGTGGGTTGCCGGTGGAACAATATAAGCAGATTGAGTCGGGCGAGTGTGACATTGCGGTCAGTACGTTGCAGCAAATCGGACGGAAGTGCAACGTGCCGCTTGACGTGCTGATGTTCGGGGAAGAACCTAAGATGAATGCTTATTTCCTGACACGCTGGGGAACCGGTATTTCGGTGGAGCGTACGAAGGCATATAAATACCAGTCGCTGGCTTCAGGGTTCCGCAACCGCAAGGCCGATCCTTTCCTGGTAACGGTAGAGCCCAAGCCGGAGGATACACCTATTTATTATAATACGCACTACGGACAGGAATTCAACTTGGTGATTGAGGGCCGGATGCTGTTGAGCATAAACGGAAAAGATCTGATTCTGGAGCAGGGAGACAGTTTGTATTTCGATTCTTCACTGCCTCACGGAATGAAGGCGCTCGACGGGAAAGCGGTGAAGTTTCTCGCCATCGTTATGTAGTAATTAATTTTGAAAAGAAATATGTTAGAAAGATTTGTTGAACAAACTCACTTTACCTCACAAGAGGATTTCATTGCGAATTTTAAAGTGAAGGTGCCGGAAAATTTTAATTTCGGTTATGATGTGGTAGATGCCTGGGCGGCTGAACAGCCCGATAAAAATGCGTTGCTGTGGACAAACGACAAAGGAGAACATATACAGTTTACGTATGCGGACTTGAAGAAATATACCGATATGACCGCCTCCTATTTCCAGAGCCAGGGAATAGGTCATGGAGATAAGGTCATGCTGATTTTGAAACGCCGGTATGAATTCTGGTTCTCTATCATTGCTCTGCACAAGTTGGGAGCAGTGGTCATCCCGGCTACACACTTGCTGACAAAGAAAGATATTGTATATCGTTGTCAGGCTGCCGGTATCAAGATGATTGTGGCTGCCGGTGAACCGGTCATCACAGAACATATTCTGGCGGCCATGCCTGATTCTCCTACGGTAGAACGCCTGGTGAGTGTCGGTCCGGAATATCCGGAAGGTTTTGAAGATTTCCATAAGGGTATGGAAGCTGCCGCTCCTTTTGTACGTCCGGAACATGTAAATACCAACGAGGATATTTCACTGATGTACTTTACTTCGGGAACTACCGGGGAACCGAAGATGGTGGCACACGACTTTACTTATCCGCTCGGACATATTGCTACCGGATGCTTCTGGCACAATCTGCATGAAAACAGTCTGCACCTGACCATTGCAGATACCGGATGGGGAAAGGCAGTGTGGGGAAAGCTGTACGGACAGATGATTGCCGGTGCCAATATCTTTGTATACGACCATGAGAAGTTTACTCCGGCAGATATTCTGCAAAAGATTCATGATTATCACATTACTTCATTGTGTGCACCTCCTACGATTTATCGTTTCCTGATTCGGGAAGACTTGTCGAAATATGATTTGTCTTCACTGGAATATTGTACGACGGCGGGTGAGGCGTTGAATTATTCTGTATATGAGACTTTCAAACGCATTACGGGCATTCGTCTGATGGAAGGATTCGGACAGACAGAAACGGCATTGACGCTGGCTACTTTCCCGTGGATGGAACCGAAACCGGGAAGTATGGGCGTGCCTAATCCGCAGTATGACATTGACTTGCTGAAACCAGACGGCCGTTCGGCGGAAGATGGAGAACAGGGACAGATCGTGATCCACACTACAAATGGCAAACCGATCGGTCTTTTCAAGGAATATTACCGGGATGCCGAACGCACACGCGAAGCATGGCACGACGGCCTGTATTACACGGGCGATGTCGCCTGGCGTGATGAAGACGGTTACCTCTGGTTCGTGGGCCGTGCCGACGATGTTATCAAGAGTTCCGGCTACCGTATCGGCCCGTTTGAAGTAGAAAGCGCCCTGATGACGCATCCGGCGGTTGTAGAATGTGCCATCACTGGTGTTCCAGACGAAATCCGCGGACAAGTGGTAAAAGCCACCATCGTTCTGGCAAAGGACTACAAGGATAAAGCCGGAGACGCTTTGGTCAAAGAATTACAAGACCATGTCAAAAAAGTGACAGCTCCGTACAAATACCCGCGCGTCGTCGAGTTCGTAGACGAACTGCCGAAGACGATCAGCGGCAAAATACGCCGAGTCGAAATCCGAGCAACCGACAATGAAAAGAAACACACAAAATAATGGTCAATTGCCAATCATCGATTGGCAATTCAACCGTATTGCGGTCAAGATAGGCAGCAACGTGCTCACCCGCAAGGATAGCACGTTGGATATTACCCGGATGTCCGCCTTGGTGGATCAGGTGGCCGAACTACATCGGAAAGGCGTGGAAGTCGTCCTTATTTCCTCCGGTGCGGTCGCTTCTGGACGCAGTGAGATAAAGGCCGGCAAAAAGCTGGATCCCGTCTC
>OHHQ01000729.1_pt1 | contig 16111 bp, 9 predicted proteins | sample 1568051 | NCBI WGS metagenome assembly OHHQ01 (sample SAMEA3879567, study PRJEB24766) | human gut metagenome | biome: human-associated habitat; feature: feces | place: USA | collected 1985/1987
AAGCAAGCAAGCAAGCAAGCAAGCAAGCAAGCAAGCAAGCAAGCAAGCAAGCAAGTAGATAATCCTTATATATTGTTAGGCGAGCCCGTTGGCAGAGATATTTCTCTGTCAACGGGCTCGTTGCGTTTACGCATGGTTGTACACCGGAAAGGTCATCCGAAAACAAGACACGCTAAGCTGGGAATGGCGAGGGAATTCCGGTATATGACATTTTGGCAATCGGTCGGAGAGGGTGAGAATCGGCCTGAAAAAGGCGGTTTTGTTCAGTCCGACACCAGACCGTGTTCGGTCCGACACCAGACGTTGTTCAGTGTCGGACTAGACAAGGTTCGGTGTCGGACCTCTATTTCCTCTCTTCCGGAAGATTGCCGTTAACCTTAAAAATGACATTATGGCATTTTATAAAAAGAAACAGCAGAAGATCAACGGCCTGTGGTATCCCATGTCCGTGACGGTGGGCAAACCGGTATCTACCGATGAGGTGGCCGACCGCTTGTCGCAGATCTCCACCGTGAGCCGGGCCGATACCTACGCCGTGTTGAAAGACATGGCAGGCGTATTGGCGGACTACATGGCGCAGGGCCGGACGGTGAAGATCGACGGGTTGGGCACGTTCTACTATACCGCCAACACCTCTAAGCAAGGTGTGGTCGATGCGAAGGACGTGAGCGCCTCACAGATCGCCGGCGTACGTGTACGCTTCATCCCGGAATCTCGCCGGAGTGGAAGCGGCCGTAGCATGGTACGTTCCTTGATCAGTGACAACATCTTTTGGATGGAGTTGCCGGAGGAGGCTAAGACCACCGATCCCGAACAGGGTGGTGGAGACTCTGAGAGCCCGGGTGAGATTTGATCTCACGGGGGGACGTGCGGCATATTCCCGCTGGAGCTTATCCGACAGGAGGGCCCGGTGGGAATATCGTAACCTTATCGCATACCAGTTGCCCTTCGCTGGAGGGGGGACGGTATGTATTATTGAGAGAATACGTTTATTTCTAAAATTATATTGTTTATGAGAACATCTTTACGAAGATTCAGTTTGAGGCGGTCGCTGACGGCGGCGGCCTTGGGCCTGTGCGTCGTTCTGCCGGGGTATGGCGTGGCGTCGGGCGTGGCAGGGTCGGTGGATCCTGCGGTAATGGTTCCTGTAGCTCCTCTGAGCCAGGCAGAGGAGGGGGTGCGGTTTACTAATATTCCTGATCCTATTTCCTATAGATTTATTAATTCGGGGAAGGAAACCGAGTCATCCTTTGCTTTTGATGTGTCTGGCTTTACTGACAATATGGCTGTCCGGATACAGTTGACGGACAAGTCGAATACTAACGGGATAAAAATTGGTTCATGGGCGAATGGTTCGGAGGTTTGGCCTGAGTTGTCGGATGGTGGATGCTGGGTACCAAATGATGCAGTAGTCCCCAATAATATTAATGTAAGGCTGAAAAGTTCAAAGGTGTGCGATGTGGATTATACCGTAAGTATTTACGCTTCGAAGGACATGACAACTGAGCCTTTGGCTACCATTTCGCGTACAGTGCGGTATATGGATTCCGAAAATAAACCGAACATTGAGAATCTGGAACGTATATCCGGTGAATTGAACACGGATATTCCTTTTTCATTTAATATTTCAAAGGCTGGTTTCTTGGAGGGACAGCCCGCTCAGATTAAGATTAGGTTTGACAGTTTTTATGGACTGAGCCTTTTGGGAAAAGACTTGCAACAAGAGTCTGATTATTGCTATGTATTAAGTGTTCCCTCATTCTCCGCTACGCAATATACCTTGACAGTTCGTGCGGCAGAAGTGTGCGGCGGAAGTTATTCTATACAAGTCTTTGATGCGGACGGAAATAATGTGGACTATGCCAAAGGAGCTTTGTACAGCATCCCGATGGAATACTCTTCGGAGGATATCGATGCGCTGAAAGCGATTGCCGCGGCTAATCCGCTGAGTAATGACTTGCAGAACTTCATTGCTAATAAGGAGTATCTGAATGATCGGGAACAGAGTGATAATTATAGTGTGGGAGTAACTTGGAATACGGAGACTCCGAGCAGGGTGAAATCTTTCTTTATCTATGATGGTAAGACGCGTACGGTTTCTACTTTGGACTTGTCTGCTTTGATTGGGTTGGAAAGTGTCAATGTACAAGGATCTCGCTTGGAATCTTTGGATCTGTCTACATTAACGAACTTGAATAATGTGAATTTGTATAATAACAACTCGCTTACTTGGTTTACAGTAAAATTACCGAATCCATTGCCCTTTAGTATGTATGGCTCTACGCAAGTCATGGCCGGTACCCCGGTAGACGATTATATCTCATACGCCACCTCTGGTACGGAGATCGACCTTTCCACATACGCTGAGGTAGATGGTGTGAAATCTACGTACCAATGGTATCGTGTGGTACGGGATCTTTCTGTTAGCCGCACGGAGGTAGATATGGAAGCTGTAGCTGGAAAAGAAGGTACTTTTATTTTCAAAGGAACGCCGGGAGAGTATTACCAATGCGAGATTTCCAATGCAAATCGTGGTAATTGGCGAATGAAAACTCCCGAGATCAAGGTAACCCGGGGTTCGGATAATTACTCACCGATTGACATCGCCGCACTAAAGAAACTGGCCGCTGATAATCCAAACGTTACCCAATTGCAGGAATTCGTTGACAGCAAAGGTTGGGAACATGAGAATTGGAATGCTAGGGAGGATGTGATTGCAACGGATTGGAGTGAGGGTGAGATTGCTCGCTTGACACATCTCCGAATTCTGTTAGATTGGAATTCCCGAGAGAATAAGATCTCTTCTCTTGACTTAAGTGCCTTTGCTGAATTGAAATATTTTGAGTGCGAGCGTTTTATGGATATAGACAAACTAGATCTCTCAAAGAATACGAAATTAGAGCATTTGCATGTATTCAGTGTGAATTTAGCATCTTTAGATCTTTCCAATTGCCAGAACCTGCGCTATTTCCGCTTTGGTACGCAGCGTTTAGGTGAGGGAACCTATGTGGAGACGAAGTTTAATACAGTCAACCTCAATGGCTGTACACAATTGGAGGAACTTTATCTGGAGCATTCGTCGATGGCTCTGCTGGATATCTCTGCATTCAAACAATTGAGACGTTTGGAGGTTGAGTTCTGTCCAAACTTGAAGATACAAGGTTTCGAGAACGCTAGTAAGCTGGAATATCTAGCCTTGCCGAATACGAATCAGTTTGCTGATCTATTGAATAATCTGCCTAGTAGTATCTTATACTTAGATTTGAGTGATACGGAATATGCTCTTCCTTCTGTTGAAGTGGCGAAGAACTTGCTTACATTAGGTGTGCCTAGCAACGTGGAGAGCTTTGATATGGCTCAATATCCAAACCTGACAAGCTGGGAACTTGGGTATGTTAATCATTCAAGCTTGAGGTATTCCGCATTGAAGAATTATCGAAGCAATGTGAAATATAGTGGCATAAGCTACTATGAACTCAACTCTTCTTTGCGTCCTGGCTCAGATCTATTCGAAAACGGCGATACGATTGATCTATCCTCGGAGGCTGAAGTTAATGGAGTAAAATCTGTTTTCCTTTGGGTGAATAGCAAATACGGCACGGAAGAGAAAGAGGCATTGAAGCCTGTGCCAGGTCGTCCGGGTGTATTTATATTGGATAGCAAGGAAGAGAAATATGGCAGTTATTATTGCAGGATAATGAACCCTCTGTTTAGTACGATAATGGAGATTAATCGTTATAATGGCTGGTCGATAACGACCTCTCAAATCCGTGTAGAAACCTCCACCCCGCAAATATTCGCCGAGAGCGACGTGGCTACCTTGGCCCGTATCGTGGAGGCCTCCAACAGCGAGGAGTTGAAAGAGTGGTGGAACAGTGGTTTATGGCAGAAGGAAGATACTATTGTCGGTAGTATGCTTTTGGTTTGGAATCAGGAGAACCCGCGCCGTTTGACACAACTTCATCTGTATGGAATGGACGATAGCTTTGCCAAAGAGATGGATCTATCTACGTTGGATAAGCTGGAGTACTTATTGTTGGTTTATAGTCAAGTAGAGAAACTGACCTTGCCGAAGAACAACAAGGTATTGCATTCGTTGATGTTGAACGACAATAAGACGTTGAAGTCCTTGATCGTATCCGAGTATCCTTCATTAAAGCGTCTGAATGTGGAGAGTACGGGCTTGACCGCTCTCGACTTGTCTAATAACAAGAACCTGACGGATCTGAACTTGAACTGGACGATGATACCGGAGGTGGATGCCGAGACCGCCGCACGGTTACAGGGGTACGGTGTGCCGATGACAACGACATCGATCGACTTGGCTAAGTTCCCGGCTTTACAGAATTTGTACACTTTCGGTTCGGAGTTGGAATTCAGCGGTGTCTTGAATCCGAGGCAATTAGATCACGTATTCGGTTCGAAAAAGATCGTGTTGGGTGAGGCTTATCCTGCTCATAGCGCTTATGGCGAGACGGTCGACCTGTCGAAACGCATAGCGGTATCTGGCTCGGATTCCAAGGTGGTTTGGATATTGAATGGTGAAAAATTGGAGCATGAGGGTGCTAAGTTTACGATCACGGAGGCATTGAACCCGAATGATCAGCTTGTAGCGAAAGTTACTAATCCGCTCTTCTCGGATTGGACTATCCACTATGAGACTACCGTCTATACCTGCGATGGTGATGCCAACCTCGACAAGCAGGTGAACGTGCAAGACGTGACGGCTACCGTAAGTTATATCTTGAAAGATGAGGAGAACATGATTGAAAACTTCGGATATGCTGAAGCTGACGTGAACTATGACCAACGGATAGAAATCGCCGACGTGATCGGTATCGTGAACATCATCCGCGACCAGCCTGTCACCAAGGCCGGCATGTTACGTGCCGAGACCGAGGCTCCCGTGCTGGTGGAGTTGGATACGGACAACTTCCTGACCATCTCCAGCCAAGTGCCGGTAGCCGGTATCTACTTGGAACTGGTAGGCGCTACAGAGGATCTTCCGTTAGTGGGCGAGGCCGCCAAGTTCTTGCAAGCCTCTCACCTAAGTGGCGATACCTTGCGTGTGATTGGCTATAGCTTGGACGGACGGACGATTCCTCCGGGCAAGACGCGTATCTTGCGTATGTCGGTGGGTGTTACCTTGGTGGGTGCTTCCTTCTCGGATGCGAAGGCGAATAGCTTGAAGTCTGCGGGTGATGCGATCGTGACTTCCAACGCTCCGATCGAGGCGATTGAACGCTTGGATGCCGTATTTAACTATCCGAATCCATTCCGCGGCAGCACGACCTTCCGCTATCAACTGGTTGAGCCGGCCGATGCGGTGACGATCCATGTATTCTCCACCAACGGAGCCTTGGCCGCCATATTGAACGGTCTGCCCGGCGAGGTAGGCGAGAACCGACATACCGCCGCACTTACGCTTCCGGCCGGTGTCTACTACTACCGCTTGACAGCGAAGGCAGGTCGCGGCGTGAAGGCAAGTAATACTAACATCTTAATCATTAAGTAGAAGTTATGAACGTGAATCATATAAAACAATTATTCGTAGCCCTCTTCCTGCTGGTATCGGTGGGAACGGCTACCGCCGCCCAATGGCAGTTGAAGAAGACGGATTTGAACGCTGTGGGTAGCAAGGACACGCTCGTCTTGGGCGTGTATGGTAATTCCTTTGGTTTCTCCTCTTTCCAAGTAGATTTCACCTTGCCGGAAGGTATCTTGCCGGATGGCGCACCTATTTTGGGCGATATCACGGTCGATCATGTGCTTACGTGGAAACAGGAGAATGGCTGCTATCGTTGTGTAGTCTATAGCCCGAAGAACACGGAAATGAAAACTCCGGAGAGGGACATGCTTTACCTCCCCGTGGAATTGGCCGCTTCTTTTAAGGAGGGCACTTTTGCGGCTAAGAACGGTCTCTTGTCCAACAAGAAATCTGAGGGGCAAACAGTGCCGGATATAACCGCTACCTTGAAATCCTATAAGGAGAAGACGGATCTGGTGGTGAATGTATCGGGTTTGGAGCAGGTTGTCAATGCGGACAAGGCCGCTGAACTGACCTATACGACCATCCCGGGGGGCAAGATCTTGACGGCTGAGTACTTTACAGACATGGCTTGCACGACTACCGCCACCGAAGCGGATCGTAAGAAGGAGGGCTTCTTGTATGTTAAGCTCTCTTATAAGGGCGATGACGAATACAACGCTTTCGAGCAGATATACGCTATGAGCCTGACTAGCAAAAAGGCGATCGCCACGAGTGGTATCGAACTTCCCACTGCCACGAGCATCAAGGCGGGCCAAATGCTGTACACTTCTTTGCTATCGGGTGGTAGCGTAACAGATGATGGGATTGCCGTTGCCGGTACCTTCGCTTGGACGGACGGTAAGCTGGAGTTGCCGGCCGGCACGCACCTGTGTTCCGTTACCTTCTACCCGGATAACTACTCGTACTACAATACGGCGGAGATTTTCGTGACGGTGGAGGTGATTCCTACCTATACGATTACCGCCGTAGCATCCACCGGAGGTGTCGTGAACGTGTTGGGCAAGACGGAGGATAATAAGTATGTGAAGGGGCAGAAGCTCTCATTGAAGGCGGTATCGTTGCCCAACTATCAGTTTGATGGTTGGTCGGTAATCGGTACGACCGAGGTATTGGCGAACGTGGATTCTATCGCGGTCGAGGCTGACACGGATAAGACTTATACCGCCAATTTCTCCCCGATCATGCGTGCGGTATCGATCGCTGTGGAGGGTAACGGAAGCTTGCAGGTAACGGCGGATGGCGCGGAGATCGCGGATGGCGCGTCCTTGCGGCAGGGTACTGCCTTGCAGATCCTCGCGACTCCGGACGTGAACGCTCAGTTGAAGGGCTTGACGGTGAACGGCGATTCGCTCAAGGGAGATAAGGTGACGCTTACGAAGGATTTGGCGATTAAGGCAGTCTTCGAGGCGAAACCTATGGAGCTGGCGCTTGTCACCATCCAGAAGACAGCGCATGGTTCGATCTTATTATATAAGGAAGACGGCTCGTTGATGGCTTCTGGCGCTACCATCAGGAAAGGCTCCAAGGTGCAGGTTGTTACGCTTCCCGACGCGGGCTACCAGTTGGAGGGCAGCGTATCGTTGTCGAATGTGACGGATGCGGGCAACGGCCTTTACACCGTGAATGGCGACATTACGGCGGACGCTACCTTCGGCCCGAGGAAGTATAAAGTAACCGCCTCCTCCGCCAGCAGCGTACAAGGACAGACCTCTGCCGGAACGATTACACTGGATCAAGACGGTGAGCTGGCGTATGGCACGGAAGTACGTATCGCGAAGATCGAGGCGCAAGACGGCGCACGACTGCTTGCAATCTTGGCAAACGGCAAGGAGATCTCCCGTAACGAGGTGTTGACCGTGACCGGCGACTTGACCGTGACGGCGGTCTTCGATCACCGAGTAGTCATCAAGAAGGAGTATATCATGTGGCCTTACCAAGAGTATTACTACAATGGCGTATCCCGCAGCTTCGTGCCTTTCGCTTCCCAGACTTATGCGGGCTTCTCATTCGATGTGAAGTATAAAGGAACTGATAATTCGGAGAACGACAAGGCGATCGATGCGGATCATTATACCGTCTTGTTGCATCGGGATGAGGATGGACTATACAAGGAGTTCAACGAGGAGTATGAAGACGGCCTGATCATCAAGAAATCCAAGATCGCGGTAACGCAGGTACCTGACGGTGTGGAAAGCTTGAAGACGCGTCCGGGTAATGACGAGGTAGATATTAAGATCGATAATACGTATGGAGTTGCCGGCGTGACAAAATATGTGATCGAGCCTAAGAGTGCTTCCGCTAAGAAGAATTACGAGGGCACGGTTTACTATCATTCAACGAAACCAGCCCAGAAGTTAAACTTTGGTGCCTCCATCTTACGTTCGGACGAAGAGCTGCGAGGCTATGTGCGTGTGACCAACGGCGGTATGCCGTATACGGCGGAGGCTGGTGTGGTATCTGTTCCTGAGGGAATCACGGTAACGTTGGAGGCCGTGCCTGCCGCAGGCTATACCTTCTCAAAATGGTCTGATGGTAATACGGAGAAGGAGAGAGCATACACGGTGACAGATAAGGCGAAAGGTATTACACCGGAATTTGTAGGTAAGTCTGAAGCGCCCGAATATAAGCTGGCCGCTACCACATCTGTATATAATGGCGGGGCGCAAACCATATCCGTAACGGGTGAGGGCAGCGAGAAGTGTCAGATCTCTTTCTTCTTCGATAAGGACTGTCAGCAACCTGCTATACTGAAGAACGCCGGAAAGTACTATGTCCGTGTGTATCGTCCTGAAGATGATATCTATAAGGCTTATTCGCATACATTCGAATATACGATCGAACCAGCCGAGGCAAAGGTAGTATGGCCTACCGCATCCGCTGTCTTGTCTGGTCATGTGCTGGCAGAGTCTGTCTTGCAAGGTGGGCATGCTGGTATTGTTGCCGGAACATTTGCTTGGAGCGATCCTACTGCTGTGATGACAGCCGAAGGTGATAAGGAGGTGGTCTTTACGCCTACCGATCTGAACTATAAACAGCAGAGTTCTAGGGTGAAGGTAACAGTTGTTTCTGCTACCTCTACTTCGACAGATCCGGAAACTCCGGTAGATCCGGTAGATCCCGAGAACCCAACGGATCCGACAGATCCTACCGATCCGGATACCCCGACAGGCATAGACTCTGTCAAAGAAAGTATGAGCTTGTATACTGCTAATCAAGCTATCTTGGTGAATATACCCAAGCAAGCCACACTGACAGTGCTAGATGTGGCAGGTGTTATTGTTTATAAAGAGACGATAACAGGTGAGGTGATGATCCCGATAGGCCATACGGGGGTCTACTTTGTTCGTTGCGAGACCGTTGGCGAGTCGTTCGTTCATAAGGTTGTCGTTCGTTGATTCCCTCGATGCCCATCATAAGATTATTACAATAGGCATCGTAACCTCCTTATACTGCCCATCGTAACACCCTTACGATGGGCAGTGTTATTTAGTAACAGATGCGAATGTTTATCTTACGTTTTATAAGAAATATCCTGCAAAAAACTTCGAATTATATTTGGTGGTATCGAAAAAGGCTGTATCTTTGCAGCGTTCAAACAAAAACAATAAAGACAAGAACAATGACACGCAACTTGCAAAATAGTCTCATTATTTCTCTAAACATTATTCTACTCTGGGAACGGGATAGGAAGTGAGACTGTATGCTTTGCGAGCATTACGATATATGAAAGAGCCTTTCTCACTTCCTTGTGAGAGAGGCTTTTTTAGTTAGTATAGGATATTAGTAAATTAAGAATATAAGATTATGTCAGACAGATTATTTATTTTCGACACCACCTTACGTGATGGTGAACAGGTTCCGGGATGCCAGTTGAATACAGTGGAAAAGATTCAAGTAGCTAAGGCGTTGGAACAGCTAGGTGTTGATGTGATCGAGGCTGGTTTCCCTGTCTCCAGTCCCGGGGATTTTAAGAGTGTGGTTGAGATCTCAAAGGCCGTGACTTGGCCGACCATCTGTGCCTTGACCCGTGCGGTGGAGAAAGATATCGACGTGGCAGCCGAAGCGCTGAAATTCGCTAAGCGAGGACGTATTCATACGGGTATCGGTACTTCTGATTCTCATATCAAATACAAGTTTAACTCCACGAGGGAGGAGATCATAGAGCGTGCGATCGCCGCCACGAAATACGCTAAAAAGTACGTGGAGGACGTAGAGTTCTACTGTGAGGATGCCGGGCGTACGGATAATGAATATCTAGCCCGTGTCGTGGAGGCCGTGATCAAGGCCGGGGCTACCGTAGTGAATATCCCGGATACGACAGGATATTGCTTGCCGGATGAGTACGGGGCGAAGATCAAGTATCTGATGGAACATGTGGATGGCGTACATAACGCTATTCTTTCCACCCATTGCCATAATGACTTGGGCATGGCTACCGCGAATACCGTGCAAGGCGTGTTGAACGGAGCCCGTCAGGTGGAGGTAACCATAAACGGCATCGGTGAGCGTGCGGGTAACACGTCATTGGAAGAAGTCGCCATGGTTTTCAAGAGCCATAAAGAACGTGATATCATCACCAATATCACGACGAATAAGATCTATAGTACGAGCCGTATGGTTTCTAGCTTGATGAATATGCCGGTACAACCGAATAAGGCTATTGTCGGACGTAACGCGTTCGCTCACTCCTCCGGTATCCATCAAGATGGCGTTTTGAAGAATGCGCAAACCTACGAGATCATCGATCCGAAGGATGTGGGTATCGATGATAACGCGATCGTATTGACAGCTCGTAGCGGTCGTGCGGCGTTGAAGCATCGCCTGCATGTTTTAGGTGTGGATCTGGAGCAGGAGAAATTGGACAAGGTGTACGATGAGTTCTTGAAACTGGCCGATCGTAAGAAAGATATTAATGATGATGATGTTTTGATGTTGGTCGGAAAGGATCGTACGGCCACCCACCGTATTAAATTGGAATATTTACAGGTAACTAGTGGTGTTGGAGTACAATCAGTCGCAAGTATTTGTTTAAATTTGTCGGGAGTAAGAAGATATGAGGCCGCGGCTGGTAACGGTCCGGTTGACGCGGGTATCAAGGCGGTGAAAAAAGCCATTAGTAATAGTGACATGACGATTCAGGAATTCTTGATCCAAGCCATTAATAAAGGTAGCGATGATACGGGCAAGGTGCATATGCAGGTAGAGTATAACGGGGCTACCTATTATGGGTTTTCTGCGAATACCGATATTATCGCTGCTTCCGTGGAGGCTTTCGTGGACGCCATCAATAAGTTTATAGTAGACTAAAAATAGACAAGACAATGAGCAAGACATTATTTGAGAAAATCTGGGACAAACACGTGGTGGACACGTTGCCCGACGGAACCATACAATTGTATATCGACCGTCTGTATTGTCATGAGGTGACTAGCCCGCAGGCTTTCGCCGGATTACGTGCACGTGGATTGAAGCCCTTCCGTCCCGCGCAAATCACTTGTATGCCGGACCACAATATCCCGACATTGAACCAAGATAAGCCTATCGAGGACCCTATATCCAAGAATCAAGTGGATACCTTGGAAGAGAACGCGAAGTATTTCGGCTTGACGTATTACGGTCTTCAACATCCGAAGAATGGTATCATCCATGTGGTAGGTCCGGAGACAGGCTTGACGCAGCCGGGTATGACGATCGTTTGTGGCGACTCCCATACTTCTACGCACGGTGCCATGGGCGCTATCGCCTTCGGTATCGGTACGAGCGAGGTGGAGATGACCTTGGCTACCCAATGTATCATGCAGCGCCGGCCGAAAACGATGCGTATCACCATCGATGGTGTACGTAAACCGGGCGTTACGGCGAAGGACTTTGCCTTATACATTATTAGTAAGATGACGACCAGTGGCGCTACGGGTTATTTCGTTGAGTACGCTGGCGAGGCGATCCGCGATACGACCATGGAGGAACGTCTGACGATCTGTAACCTTTCGATCGAGATGGGTGCCCGTGGCGGTATGATCGCTCCGGATGATGTTACTTTCGATTATTTGAAAGACCGTGAGTTTGCCCCGAGAGGCGAGGAATGGGAGCGGAAGGTGAGCGAGTGGCGTCAGCTGTATAGTGATCCGGACGCTAAGTTCGATAAGGAGATCGTTTTCCACGCCGAGGATATCGACCCGATGGTTACGTACGGAACGAACCCGGGCATGGGTATGAGTATCAGCAAAGATATCCCCTCCTTAGAAAGCGTGCCCGAGGCAGGCCGTATCTCTTATAAGAAGTCTTTGGATTATATGGGCTTCAAGGCGGGAGAGTCTATGTTGGGCAAGAAGGTGGATTATGTCTTTTTAGGCAGCTGCACGAATGGTCGTATCGAGGATTTCCGTGCTTTCGCCTCTTTGGTGAAAGGAAAGAAGAAAGCGGATGATGTAACGGTTTGGCTGGTTCCCGGCAGTTGGCAGGTAGAGCGGGAGATTCGTGCCGAGGGGATCGACAAGGTTTTGGCCGAGGCCGGCTTCGTCCTTCGTCAACCGGGATGTTCCGCTTGTCTGGCGATGAATGAGGATAAGGTCCCGGCAGGTAAATACGCGGTCTCCACTTCCAACCGTAATTTCGAGGGCCGCCAAGGACCGGGTGCGCGCACCATCTTGGCGGGGCCGCTTGTGGCCGCCGCCGCCGCTGTGACTGGTAAGATCACGGACCCGCGGACGTTGCTATAATTACCGCCGGTCGGTAGGCATAGCTACCGTCCGTCGGTAGCGGTAACTACCGACCATCAGTACAAGACAGTAAGAGTAAAACGATAAAATAAGTAAAGATATGAGACAGAAATTCAACATAATCACAAGCACTTGCGTGCCTCTTCCTTTAGAGAACGTGGATACCGACCAGATTATCCCAGCCCGTTTTTTGAAAGCGACTACCAAGGAAGGGTTCGGCGAGAACTTATTCCGGGATTGGCGATATGATAAGGAAGGTAATAAGATCGAATCGTTCGTCTTGAACGATCCTACGTATAGCGGAAAGATATTGGTAGCGGGAAAGAACTTCGGTTCCGGTTCCAGCCGTGAGCATGCGGCTTGGGCGATCGCCGATTACGGTTTCCGTGTCGTGGTCTCCAGTTTCTTCGCCGATATCCATAAAAACAACGAGTTGAACAACTTCGTGCTGCCGGTTGTTGTGACTGAAGAGTTCCTCGCTGAATTGTTCGATTCGATTTACAAAGACCCGAAAACGGAGGTCGAGGTAAATCTACCGGAGCAAACGATCACGAACAAGGCTACGGGCAAGAGCGAGCATTTCGAGATCAACGCCTATAAAAAAGATTGCCTGATCAACGGATTGGACGATATCGACTATTTACTGGCAAATAAATCAAAGATAGAAGCCTTCGAGGCAGCACGCTGATTATGATAGAAATAATGGATACAACCCTCAGAGATGGGGAGCAAACTTCGGGCGTCTCCTTCGCCGCTCACGAGAAGCTAAGCATAGCGCAAGTGCTGCTGAGCGACTTAGGCGTGAATCGGGTGGAGATCGCTTCCGCCCGTGTGTCGGACGGGGAGTTTGAGGCCGTGAAGCGTGTAGCCGCTTGGGCCGCCCGTTCCGGAAACCTAGACAAATTGGAGGTCTTGGGCTTCGTGGATGGTACGGTCTCTCTCGACTGGATTGAATCCGCAGGTTGCCGTGTCGTGAACTTGCTTTGCAAGGGCTCTTATAAGCATGTCACCGAACAGCTTCGAAAGACTCCCGAGCAACACGTTGACGATATTCGTACGGTCGTATTGGAAGCGGCGAAACGGAAGATCGACGTGAATATCTATTTGGAGGATTGGTCGAACGGTATCAAGCATTCCCCGGATTATGTATTCTTGGTGATCGATGCGTTGAAAGGACTTCCGATCCGCCGTTTCATGCTTCCGGATACCTTGGGCGTCTTGAATCCCGGGAATACCTACGAGTATTGCAAGATGATGGTGGACCGTTACCCTGATTTACGGTTTGACTTCCATGCGCATAACGACTATGATCTTGCCGTCGCGAATGTATATTCCGCCATCCGTGCGGGTATCAAGGGAATCCATACGACCGTAAACGGTCTGGGAGAGCGTGCGGGTAACGCTCCCTTGAGCAGCGTGCTTGCCGTTATCAAGGATCAGTTGGGAGAGGAGACGAACTTGAGGGAGGAAAAGATAAACAAGGCCAGTCGTTTGGTAGAGACCTATTCGTGGGTGCATATCCCGCCCAATAAGCCGATTATCGGAGAACATGTGTTTACGCAATGTGCCGGTGTCCATGCGGACGGTGATAGCAAGAACAACCTGTATTGCAACGACCTGCTTCCCGAGCGTTTCGGACGGGTTCGCGAGTACGCTTTGGGCAAGACCTCCGGAAAAGCGAATATCCGCAAGAATCTGGAAGCGCTCGGTATCGACATGGACGAGGGTTCGATGCGTAAGGTTACGGAACGGATCATTGAGTTAGGGGATAAGAAAGAAATGGTTACGCCGGAGGATCTTCCTTATATTATCAGCGATGTGCTTCATCATGATAATGCGCTGGAGGATCAGAAAATACGGATCTTGAACTATTCCTTATCCTTAGCCCAAGGGTTGAAACCGGTGGCTACCTTGAAGATCGAGATCAATGGCGAGGCTTACGAGGAATCGGCTTCCGGCGATGGACAATACGATGCTTTCGTTCGTGCCCTACGCCGGATTTATTCCCGTTTGAACCGCCCGTTCCCGATGTTGACGAACTATTCGGTATCCATCCCGCCGGGAGGACGTACGGATGCGTTTGTGCAGACGGTCATCAGCTGGAATTATGCCGGGGTCGATTTCAAGACTCGTGGTCTGGACGCTGATCAGACTGAGGCGGCGATCAAGGCGACATTGAAGATGCTGAACAAGATAGAGGATTAATAATTAAAAAGGTAAAGGGTATGAAAAAGTTGACTATCGCGCTTGTAGCGCACGACAATCGTAAGGCGGAAATGGTAGAATGGGCGGTACATAACGCTGAGTTCTTGTCTCACCACCATATTGTTTGTACGGGTACGACCGGAAATTTGGTTCGTAAAGCTCTCGAGGAAAAAGGGGTGAACGCGGATATTGCTTGTATGCATTCCGGTCCGATGGGAGGCGATGCTGAGATTGCCGCTATGGTTGTCCGTAAGGAGATCGATTTGGCGGTCTTTTTGATAGATGACTTGAATCCGCAACCGCACGAGGCCGACATCCAGATGTTGCTTCGCCAGTGCCGTGTTCATAACGTACCTATCGCTTGTAACCGTTATAGCGCCGACTTGATGATTACAAGCACCCTGTGGGATGATGACACGTATTTTCCCACGGAGCCTAAGTATGTACATTTCAACAGAGAATAATAACAAACATTTACGATGAAACTGAATATAGCAGTACTTCCCGGAGACGGGATCGGACCAGAGATTTCCGTGCAAGGCGTGGAAGTAATGAGTGCCGTTTGTGAGAAATTTGGACATGAGGTTCACTATGAGTATGCCCTTTGTGGCGCTGACGCGATCGATAAGGTAGGCGATCCTTTCCCGGAGGAGACCTATCGGATTTGTAAGGATGCCGACGCTGTTCTTTTCTCGGCCGTGGGCGATCCTAAGTTTGATAATGATCCGACAGCGAAAGTACGCCCGGAGCAAGGTCTTTTGGCGATGCGTAAGAAGTTGGGCCTGTTCGCTAATATCCGTCCGGTGCAGACTTTCAAATGCCTATTGCATAAATCGCCGTTGCGTGCCGAATTGGTGGATGGCGCAGATTTCTTATGTATCCGTGAGTTGACCGGTGGTATGTATTTCGGTGAGAAATATCAAGACAACGATAAGGCGTATGATACGAATATGTATACCCGCCCGGAAATCGAGCGTATCTTGAAAGTGGGCTTCGAGTATGCGATGAAACGGAATAAGCACCTGACGGTTGTTGACAAGGCGAACGTACTTGCCTCCTCCCGTCTATGGCGCCAGATCGCTCAAGAGATGGCTCCTAGCTATCCGGAAGTAACGACAGACTATATGTATGTGGACAATGCCGCTATGCGTATGATCCAAGAGCCGAAATTCTTCGACGTGATGGTAACCGAGAATACGTTTGGTGATATCTTGACGGATGAGGGTTCTTGCATCAGCGGCTCTATGGGCTTGCTGCCTTCCGCTTCTACCGGAGAGAGCACACCGGTTTTCGAGCCGATCCATGGCTCTTGGCCGCAGGCGAAAGGGCTGAATATTGCGAACCCCTTGGCGCAAATTCTTTCAGTAGCGATGTTATTCGAGTATTTCGACCTCAAGGAAGAGGGAGCCTTGATCCGTGAGGCCGTAGACGCTTCCCTCGACGCGAATGTCCGTACGCCGGAAATCCAAGTGGAAGGTGGAGCGAAATATGGAACGAAAGAAGTGGGTAGTTGGATTGTCAATTATATCACGGAAAAGTAGTATAAATAGACCGATTTCGCACCAGTAGTGGCGCAGGCTCACACGTATAGTGGCATCGGCTCACGCGAGTAGTGGCGTAGGCCAATACCACTACT
>OHHQ01000731.1_pt1 | contig 16073 bp, 12 predicted proteins | sample 1568051 | NCBI WGS metagenome assembly OHHQ01 (sample SAMEA3879567, study PRJEB24766) | human gut metagenome | biome: human-associated habitat; feature: feces | place: USA | collected 1985/1987
AATGTTTCCGCTTTGTGCGTGGCCACGCTGGAGACTCCTGAGATTATCACCCTGCTGAACAGTACGGCGGAGCAGGGGATTCCCGTTGCCGCCATCAACATTGACCTGCCTAACGTGAATCGGCTGTTTTATATGGGAAGCGACTATCTTGCCGGCGGCAGAACCGCCGGGGGCTTGCTTTCCCTGATGTCCAAGAAGCCTGTAAACCTTTTTGTGGTGGCAGGTTCCGGCAATATCCACAGCCACCGCCTGCGGATCGAAGGGTTCGCCCAGGTGATGAAGGAAAAGGCGGAAGACTATACCCTAGTGGACGTTCAGGTGACCCAGGATGACAGCGATATCGCTTACGCGGCCACTAAAAAAGCCCTTGAAGGCCACCCGGAGATCAACTGTATTTATATCACCACCTCAGGCAGCGCCCCAGGCGTATGCAAAGCCCTGGAGGAGCTGAAGCGGAAAAGCGCCGTTACGGTGATCGCCTTTGACGACAATAAGGAAAACAAAGAACTGATGCAAAACGGCAGTATCGACGTACTGCTGTGCCAGGAATCTTTCCGGCAGGGTTACGACGCCATCAACCACCTGTTTCATTATCTGGTGGAAGGAACGGCGCCTAAGGCATGCTATTTTACCCATACAGTGATAAAAATTGCCGAGAACCTATAACCCCTTAACTCAAAAGGCCTGTATTTTACAGCTGATAATTGATCAGAGGAGTATAAAAATGAAACGGGGAATCAAAGTTTTCTTAATGGCATTCATCGCGGTATTGTTGTTGGTGGCCGGATATTTTGTTGGTTATAAACAAGGCTGTGACAGCATAAAAAGCGCGGGCCGAACGATCGATCAACAAACCTTTTATGCGGAGATCCAAGAACGGGCCGATCATCGTTTTCTAGTGCGGGGATTATCTGTAAATGATATTAACTATAGAGGAGAGTTTAGCTTTTCGGTTACTGAAGGAACGGTATTGCTATGGAGAGGGACGGCGGTTGCATTATCAGATTTGGGTATCGGCGATACCATCGCCGTTACTTTTCATGGAGAGATCTTAGAATCCTACCCCGCCCAGATCCAAGAGGTGGTTAAAATACAGCTGTTAGAAGACGAAAGGTAATTAAAATTAATTTTATAAAGGAGACGATTCCATGAATTATTTGATTGGAGTGGATTTAGGAACCTCCGGCACGAAAACCGTGCTGTTTGATACGGAGGGGACGGTCATTTCCAGCGCTACGGTGGAATATCCCATGTACCAGCCGAAAAACGGCTGGGCGGAGCAGGCGCCGGAGGATTGGTGGGACGCCACCATGCGCACCACGAAGCAGGTCATTGAGGAGTCTGGCGTAAATCCCAAGGATATCAAGGGAATGGGGATTTCCGGCCAGATGCACGGGCTGGTCATGCTGGACCAGGATGGCAAGGTGCTGAGACGGTCCATCATCTGGTGCGACCAGCGCACCGCCAAGGAATGTGAGGAAATCACGGAAAAGGTGGGAGCCAAGCGGCTGATTGAGATCACCGCTAATCCGGCGCTGCCGGGCTTTACGGCTTCTAAAATCCTTTGGGTGAGAAACCACGAGCCAGAAATTTATGCCCAGTGCCGCCACATCCTTTTGCCCAAGGACTATGTACGCTACATGCTCACCGGCGAGTTTGCCACAGAAGTGTCTGACGCTTCCGGTATGCAGCTTTTGGATATTCCCAACCGCTGCTGGTCCGACGAGGTTTTGGAAAAGCTGGACATCGACAAGGCGATGCTGGCGAAGGTGTATGAATCTCCGGAGATCACAGGTTATATCACCGAGGAGGCCGCTAAACTGACCGGTTTGGCCCCGGGTACCCCAGTGGTGGGCGGCGCCGGCGACAACGCCGCCGCGGCGGTAGGAACCGGCGTGGTGGAAGAAGGAAAGGCCTTTACCACCATCGGCACCTCAGGCGTGGTGTTCGCACATTCCGATAAGGTGACGATCGATCCCCAGGGCAGGGTTCACACCTTCTGTTCCGCAGTGCCTGGCTGCTGGACGGTCATGAGCTGCACGCTGGCGGCGGGCCTTTCCCTGAAGTGGTTCCGGGATAATTTCTTCCTGGAGGAAATGCAGACCGCGAAAGGCATGGGGGTCGATCCCTATTACCTGATGGACCGCCAGGCTGAACGCGCGCCCATCGGCGCCAACCGTTTGGTTTACCTGCCTTATCTGATGGGAGAGCGCTCTCCCAAGCTGGATTCCGACTGCCGCGGCGTATTCTTTGGGCTGTCCGCTATGCACACTAAGTACGATATGCTCCGGGCTGTGATGGAAGGCGTTATCTACTCCCAGCGGGAATGCCTGGATATTCTTCGGGGGATGGGTGTGGTCTCCAGCGAGATGCTGGCCTGCGGAGGCGGCGGAAGCAGCCCCATGTGGCGCCAGATGATGGCTGATGTTTACAATCTGCCGGTAAAAACGGTGGTTTCCAAGGAGGGTCCCGCTCTCGGCGTGGCGATTCTGGCGGGCGTAGGCGCGGGAATTTATCCCAGCGTGGCGGAAGCTTGCCGCAAGGTGGTTAAAACCAATCCCGCCCAGGCCCCGATTCCGGAGAACACAGGCCGCTATGAGGAGTTTTACCGTGTTTACTGCGGCCTGTATCCTCAGCTGAAGGATTGCTACAAGGCGCTGGCCGCACTTTGATGAAAGCCTGGCGGAAATCCAGCTCGCCTGCCCGGGCAACGCCGCTGCCATAGAATTTGTTTTTCAACCAAATGAAATAAAAAACAAGCCGGGGAGGTTCTTGCCGAAAAGAGCCTCCCCGGCTTGTTTCTGTATTGATAAAAACGGTTGCAGCTTAATATACGTAATATGGATTGGGCTTACACAAAATACTGATGAATCAATGATCCAGCCAATACTGAAAAGAACGCCGGTGAACAGGTATAAAATACCCGTTCCGGCTTTGCCTTCATAAAATTTATGTCCTCCCAAAAGCAGGCAAAGACAAATTTAACTGATGAGCCGAAGCTATAACTCACAAAAGAGCGGAAAGATGAAATGATATAAAAATCATTTTGCTGTTAGAGATAAATTTTGTGAAAAATTTTACGAGTTTAGAAGAAAAGTACAAAAAAATATTGATTTCTTAGGGATATTTAGGTATACTAAAAGGTGATTACAAGAATAATTATAAGGAAAAGAAGGATCCGCGATGCAGAAGAAATCAAGGCGCCCCCGGGAAAAGGTCCTTTCCATGGCCCTGATGCTGGTAATGCTGGTGTTGGGTATTCTGTGCTTTTTGACACCTTTAAGCACTCTGGTCGGGGTTCAATATCTGGCGTTTGGCTGTTTAGCTATTTACGGCGCCGTAATGGTGGTGCGTTATATCGGCTCTGAACATAAAAGCAAATTTTTACTTCTGGGAGGAGTGGCTTGTTTTTTACTCAGTGCGGCGGTGCTGCTGGTGTGGATGTTCCAGTCAGCCGAAGCGGCGGAGGGAATGATGTCTTTTATCTGCTGTATTGTGCTGGCAGTGCTGTCGGTATCTATGGGAATTAATCATTTCATGATGGCCTTTCCCTTTCAGAGAAAAGACGATAAGGCCAGAGGCTGGCTGTTCGCTGGGGCAATCGTCAATTTTTTAGTAGGCGTTTTGCTGGTGCTATTTCCTGTCTTTGCCGCAATGCCCCCAATTTCCGCGCTCCTTGGAACTTATCTGCTGTCAGGAGGCATCACAATTTTGCCCGAGCTTTGGACAGCTTCCTCTGATCAGAACCCGAAATCCTCACAGAAAAAATAGCGCCGATATCCCCTGGCCGCCCAAGGACCTGAGAAATGGCCAGACGGCGTCTTAGCACAAGCGTCAAAGGGGATCTCGAAAGGAAGAGACTTTGGGCTTTTTTGCGCTGAGAAAAAAACCATTTTTCACCGGTCTCCACTCTGTTTTCCCGGCACGGCTTTTTACCGCTGAAAGGAGCTTTTTCACGCCGCTGCGCGGATGCCAAAAGGGTTTCCGCTTCCTATATTTTTAAAGGATGCTTAACTGCCCATAAGAGAGCGGTGTATTCCCCTTTGAAAAGTCTTTTGAAAAATAAAACATAAAAACGCCGCTGGTTTTCAGCGGCGTTTTTTCTGTGAATTTTATCTCGCGGACTGACGTTTTTTCTGTGGCTATGCAGGACTAAACCCTTTTGCCGTGCTTTTCCAAAGGGCGGCTCGGCTATCCTTTCAAGCCGGCGGCCTTTAAAAAGTCCCCGTAGGCCTCCTGCCATTCCTCCCACTGGAGAGGCTGGTAAACCTTAATATCGTTGGACTCCCGGATGATTTTCCGGGCTTCCCTATGATCCCTGATTTCTCCCAGAGCCAGACAGGCGACGCCGATATTTCCCATTACGGTAGCTTCCACCGGCCCGGCATATACCGGAACGCCGCAGGCGCTGGCGGTCATCTTGCACAGCAGAGTGTCCTTGATGCCGCCGCCAAACATATGGATGGTCTTATATTTTTTTCCGGTGATGGAAGAAAGGGTCTCAAAGGTATATTTATAACGCATGGCGATGCTTTGATAAATGCATCTCATAATCTCGCCGCGGGTTTGAGGCACGGTCTGCCCTGTGCGTTCGCAGTACTCCTGGATCCGGCGGGGAAGATTGCCGGGAGTCTCAAACTGGGGCGCGTCGGTATCAATATAGCACTGGAAAGGCCGGGATTCCAGGGCCTCGTTTTCCAGAACGTCGAAGCCAACCTCGCTGCCCTCCCGCATCCACTGCCGACGGGATTCCTGGATCAGCCAAAGACCCATAATGTTCTTTAAAAAACGTACGCTGTGATGATAGCCGATCTCGTTGGTAAAGTTGGCGGCTATCGCTTTTTCACTCATAATCGGCTTGCCGAGTTCAGTGCCGAACAGGCTCCAGGTGCCGCAGCTGATGTAGACAAAATCCTTTTCCTTAGCGGGACAGCTGAACACCGCCGAGGCGGTGTCGTGAGTTGCGACCGCTACCACAGGTACGCTGGGACAGTTCAGCTCCTCACAGATTTCCGGAAGAAGATTGCCGTAAATTTCTCCAGTGGAAATAATCGGCGGGAAAATCTCGGTAGGAATCCCCAGAGTCCGGCAAAGCTGGAAATCCCAGCCTTTCAGGGTGGGATTGTATAGGTTTGTGGTAGAGGCGTTGGTCACCTCACATTTTTTTTCTCCGGTGAGAAAATAGGCCATTAAATCCGGCATCAGAAGAAATCGATCGGCTTGGGCCAGCAGAGCAGGCTCCTCCCGCGCCAGATAATATAATTGGTACAGGGTGTTGAAGCGCATGAGCTGAATCCCGGTTTTTTCGTAAATCTCCTCTTTGGGGATGATTTTAAATACCTGCTCGGGCACGCCGACGGTATGAGGATCCCGGTAGTGAACCGGATTTTGCATCAAATTGCCCCTGCGGTCAAGAAGGCCGAAATCCACTCCCCAGGTGTCGATGCCGATGGCGTCAAAGCCCCCCTTGGCCAAGGCCAGAGAGATGCTCCTTTTGATCTCAAACATCATACGCACGATGTCCCAGTAAAGAACCCCGTTTAATACGACGGGATCATTGCTGAAACGGTGGATTTCCTCCGCCTTTAATTGGTTCCCCTCAAAGCGGCTGAGCATTGCCCGCCCGCTGGAAGCGCCGAAATCAAAGGCTAAAATTCTTTTCTCCATGCCGGCTTCCTCCTTCAGATCATTTCTGTAATGATGATACCATTTACAGGATCAGGCGTCCACAATTGTCCGAAAGGTTTCTATAAAATCTTTATTCCAGAACAAAATAGTCAGAAACAAAAACAATCACGCAAAATCATTCTTTGAGATTCGCCCGATATAGGGTAAGGCCGCATTGTGCGGAGGAAGAACCGATTTCAGCGGCCAGGGCTTCATAGGAAACCTGCCGTACCATCACCGTACACTGTCTGTCGTAATTGCAGTCATAAACCGTGAAACCTCCGGTGATTGTTTGAAGAAACACCATGGTGTGGGGATAATGGGGTGTGCCGTATTGAATAATATCCCCAGGCCGGCCTTGGGACAGCAGGCGTTCCAAGGCCGTTTTGCTTATATTTTTTTGGGTGAGCTGTCCTACCACGGATAGGTTTTCCGTTCCATCCAGCTGATACCAGGTATCCCGATAATAGCTGTTTGGCATATCGCAGCCATAAAGGGCGTGAAAGACATAGCCTGCAAAGCCAAAGCATTGGGTGGCGCCCCGGTATGCGCCGGTGAAGCTGCTGCCAGGCGGGTATTCCTCCTGAATTTGGTTCAACCGGTTCCAAACGCTGTCGGAGCTTTGAAAAAATGGGTGGGAAAAAGCATAGAAAAAAGTTGAAACAACACAAATTAATACTGATAGTATAAAAAATACCGCTTTCCATCGGGTGGAATGGCAAAGCTTCCTTAAAATACCCATAGGCATACCTCGCGTTATTCCTCTTTCCAAGGCATATGCGGCTGTGGTATGATAAATGAAAGACTTTAAGGGTTTAGGAGGCCGGATCATGGAAGCTTTATTTATTTGCTATCCCAAATGCTCCACCTGCGCTAAGGCTAGAAAATTTTTGCAGGAAAAGGGCATCCCGTTTCAGGAAAGAAATATTAAGGAGGAAAATCCCACGCAAGAGGAGCTGGCTCAGTGGATTTGCCAAAGCGGGCTTCCGGCGGAAAAATTTTTTAATACCTCTGGAATGCTCTACCGGGAGAAGAACCTGAAGGCGGTTTTGCCAGGATTAACCCAGCAGGAAAAAATCAGACTGCTGGCCGAGGATGGTATGCTGGTCAAACGTCCGCTGCTGATTGGGGAAGGCTTTGTTCTGGCAGGCTTCCGGCAGGGACAGTGGGAGGAAGCTCTGGCAAAATAGAAAAAGGGACGGAATCCATTCCGTCCCTTTTTCATCTTTTGGCCGCTGAGGCTTCTCTTTTTCCTATCAGCCATGGGGATAAGCCTTTTACTCGGCTGTTAAAGCGCTGCGGACGGCAGCTTCGTCCGGCGGGACTATTCCCAGCGGATCAAGGATCTTTCATAACGGGGACAGACCCTCATGCATATGCCGCATACAGCCCCGCGGCCAATATGCTGGTACTGGCGCTTCATATGCTGGCTGCATTTTTCCGGATCGAAAAGCAGCTTCCGAGGCATACCAGGGACCCATTCCGGGCCGAGAATCGCGCCGCTGGGACAGGAATCCACACATTTGCGGCAGCTGCCGCAGAGAGAGGCTGGAAGCGCGTTTTCCACAGGAAAGGGGCAGTCGGTGAATAATGTGGCCAGCCGGACGCGGGGGCCAAACCGATGATGGAGAAATAAGGAGCTTTTTCCTATGACGCCCAGGCCGGCGGCGCAGGCCGCCTGCTTATGGGAAAATCTGCCCTGATAGTTCCAGCCCTTTTGATTCATGCTTTGACTGGCGGCCACAGTGATATACTGATAGCCGGCCCGGTCCAAAAACAATCCGGCCTTCAGCAGGCATTGATCCAAGAATGCGTTTACCGCCCGGTAATGACTAAAATAGGTCGAAGTGGGCTCTCCTTCGATTTCATCCACAATGGCGTTGGACAGCCGAACCACCAGGGTAACGGCATAGGGCGTTTTCTCCAGGCCCTCGGCTTCCGGCTTGGAAAAGCCCACGTCGCTGACGCCCAATGATAATAGAAAAGCTTCCAGCTTCTCCCGCAGCTCCACAGGCGTTGGAAGGGCGGAGCCTTGGAAACCGCCGGACTTCCGGATAGGCTCCGCCTGTGAGGAGGCGGTCTGAATGGCCTTCCGTTTCCAAGAGGTCTCCGGCAATTCCTTTGCCGTTTCAAAGGAGCTTCCAAATTCGTCTTGCGGTTTCATAACATTCCCCATTTCCAGCTGTTATTATACCTTGTTATCATACCACAAAACAGCGGGAAAGGGTACGGCTCCCTTACCGTTTTCCATGGAAACGCCCCGGTCGCACAGTCAGCGGAAGAACAGCTTGGCAAAGGCTGGCAGAGAAAGCCGCCTTGAGGAGAATGTGCCGCGGATTTGGAGGGACGGGCCTCGATGGAGGCCGCCAAATATACTCAAGGAACGCGCGCCGGAAGTCCGGGCCGCGTGCCCGTTGGGAACGGCTGCCCTTCCGAAGCGCCGTTGCAAAGGCGGGCCGGTTCTTTTATAATGAATATATGGGCAAGAGAAAGCTGGAGAAATCCAGGAGACGGCCGGGAGGAAGAGGAATGAGAAAAACAATTGGAATTTTAGCGCATGTAGACGCGGGGAAAACCACTTTGTCCGAGGCGGTTCTGTACCATGGAAAGGCAATCCGCGCAAAGGGACGGGTAGACTACCGGGATTCCTTTCTAGACGCCGACGCCGTTGAGAAGCAGCGGGGCATCACTGTGTTTTCCGGGCAGGCGGCCTTTTCTCTGGGAGAAAACCAATATTACCTGGTAGACACGCCGGGACACGCAGACTTCGCCGGGGAAATGGAACGGACTCTGGGGGTGCTGGACTATGCCGTTTTGGTGGTGAGCGCCGCCGATGGGGTTCAGGGGCATACGGCGACCCTCTGGCGGCTGTTGGAAAAAAATCAGATCCCGGTATTTTTCTTCCTGAATAAAATGGATCAGCCGGGGGCGGACGGAGAAAAATCTCTGGCGGAGCTCCGGGAACAGCTTTCGCCGGATATTTACTGGTTTCCGGAGGAAGGGCTGGAGGCTGCGGCGGAGGACCTGGCGGCCCTGGATGAGAATTTGCTGGAACGCTACTTGGAGACCGGCTATGACGAAAAGCTGTGGTACGGCAGGACGGCGGAGCTGATTCGGAGCCGCCGGGTGTTTCCCTGTTTTTCCGGCAGCGCGCTGAATGACCAGGGCGTGATAGAGTTCTTAGAGCAGATGGACCGGCTGACGAAAACGGAATATGAGGCAAAAAGGGACGAGCCCTTTTGCGGAAGAGTGTACCAGGTGCGTCACGACGAAAAGGGAAACCGGGTCAGCTTTTTAAAGGTGCTGTCCGGTGCGTTAACGGTAAAGGACGAGGTCGCTACTCTGGATGGGCCGCAGAAAATCGACGAGCTGCGGCATTATCAAGGCCTGAAATTCCAGACTGGAAAAACGGCGGCGGCCGGGTCTCTGTGCGGAGTAACCGGCCTGACGGTCAAGCCGGGCGAGCAGATCGGGGAAGCTCCCTGCCGTCCGAGGCTGGAAACCACTCCGGCTTTAACGGCAAAGGTGGAATACGGCGAAGGAGTGCCGGCGAAAACCGTGCTGGAAGAATTTAAACTATTGGAGGCGGAGGAGCCGCTGCTGAATGTTTCCTGGGAGGAACGGCTGGAGGAAATCCGGGTGCATATTTTGGGGACGGTACAGCTGGAAATCCTTCAGGAGCTGATGGCGGAGAGATTCCGGCGGAAAATACGGTTCGGGGAATGTCAGGTTTCTTACCGGGAAACCATTGGAAACACAGTGCTTGGCTGCGGCCATTTCGAGCCGCTCCGCCATTACGCAGAGGTGCATCTGGCTCTTTCTCCCGGAAAAAGAGGCTCCGGGATCACCTTTGAAAGCAAATGTCCTTTCGACCAGCTTGACCGCAGCTATCAGAACCTGATCCGAACCCATGTCTTTGAGCGGGAATTGAGGGGCGTGCTGATCGGCGCCCCTCTCACCGATGTAAGGGTAACTCTTTTGGCGGGGAAAGCGCATGAAAAACACACCGAGGGCGGAGACTTTCGGGAAGCCGTCTACCGGGCTCTGCGCCAGGGGCTGATGCAGGCGGAAAGTATTTTGCTGGAGCCCTGGTACGCTTTCCGGATTCAGGCGGACAGCAGGCAGCTGGGAAGAATTTTATCCGATATCCAGCGGCTGCAGGGAGTCTTTGAGCCTCCGCGGCAGCAGGAAAACCGAGTGACGGTAAATGGACGAGGGCCGGCGGCGGGTTTTATAAATTACAGCCGGGAGCTGGCGGCATTTACCAAAGGAAAAGGGATGTTCAGCTTCCGGTTCGACGGTTATGAGCCGTGCCAGAACCAGGAGGAGCTGGCAGCCCGGTTTTCCTATGACCCGGAGGCGGACTTGGAATACACCCCGGATTCGGTTTTCTGCTCCCATGGCGCGGGCTATCCGGTCAAATGGCATCAGGCCCGGGAGCATATGCATCTGAAGGTTTCACTGCCATAAAAACTGCCGGAAAAGACTGGGACGGAGAGCGGCGGGCAAAATCAAGGGATCTGGCAGCGGATTAAAAAGCAATATTTTAAACGTGCGGCGTGGAGCCGCTTTTTAAGCGATTTAGAAAAACCTCCGGCCCAGCCGGAGGTTTTTACAACAGGATGATTTTTAAGTGGTTTAGGAAAAGAAACGGTTTTCTCCAAAATTAAGCAGCCCGTTACGAATTTTTGCCATCAAAAATTTTTCGTAAGGCACAGTAAAAAATGAACCGCGCCGTGCCGTCATTCTAACGATTACAGATACGGCGCGGTTCCATAAAAAACATTGCGGCGAAACAAAAAATAATAGGATTCGCAGCCTCCCGGCACCTGTTCTGACGGCGGCTTTTTTACAGCCGGGATTTTCAAGGAATCTCAAAGGCTGTTTCAAGCGGCCGGACTAAACACGGCGCAGGCGGTCAAATCAGGAAACCGCCGTTGGGACTGAGCACCTGACCGGTAATAAAATCGCTTTCCGGAGAAGCTAAAAACCAGATGGCCTGGGCGATGTCCTCCGAGGTGCCGATGACGCCCAGAGGGGTTTCGTCCCGGAGTGCCTGAAGCTCCTCTGGAGTGAGGCCGGCGTTCATTTTAGTATCCACCACGCCCGGAGCCACACAGTTTACCTGAATGCCGGAGGGCCCCAGCTCCTTAGCCAGAGATTTGGTCAGGCCGATGAGAGCCGCCTTGCTGGCGGAATACACCGCCTCGCAGGAGGCGCCGGTGATTCCCCAAATCGAACTGACATTGACGATTTTTCCCCGGTGCTCCCTGAGGAACAGGGACGCCGCCTGCTGGCTGCACAGAAAAGCCCCTTTGACGTTAACGCCGAAGACCCGGTCCCACTGCCGGGGTGTGCAGTCGGTGAACAGGCCCGTCTGAGAAATCCCGGCGTTGTTTACTAGAATTTCCAGCCCGCCGAAAGCCGCCTCTGTCCTTTGAAACAGCTCCTTTACCTGGACAGGGTCGGAAACGTCCGCCTGCACTGCGAGAACAGAGCAGCCCTCCTGCGTGAGGGAACGGGCTAGAGAGAGGGCCTCTGATTCCGAACGATGGTAATTGATCACCGTGGAATAGCCTTTTCTGGCAAACAGAACAGCGGCGGCCCGGCCGATCCCATGAGAAGCCCCGGTGACGATGACGGCGCGGCTCATTCCTTCACCAGCACCTTGATAACTTCTCCTACGAACATTTTGTGATAATCCTTATCCGGATACCACCGGCTGTCCAGGGCTTTGTCTACAAACCCGGCCGGGTCCATCGGCTGGGCGTACAGCTTTTTGCATACCAGCACCAGGCTGGCCTGTTCAAAGTACGGAGCAGCCTGGTCGAAAACAGGAATCAGGCCTGTCTCCTCCGCCTTATCGATCTCCCGGCCGGATTTGCTGCCGCAGAGGGAAAGCGCCTTTTTGTATTCTTCAGGGTAAAAGCTCAGGGTAAAGCAGTCGTGGGATTCTACAAATTCCTTGGTGTAGCGCTGGGGACGGATTACCGTTACCGCCACGTTTTTGCCCCACATGACGCCTATGCCGCCCCAGCTGGCGGTCATTGTGTTGTACTTAATTTGATCGCCGGCAGTGACCAGCATCCACTGGTCGCCGATCATCTTAAAGGGCTTCATGGAAAACTCACGGACATTGATTTCTTGAAAAGACATAGCAATCTCTCCTTTATAAAATAATAGCCTGCTGGGCTTTTTCTCCTTACAATTTTATGATACCATAAATTAGAAGATTATGGTACCACAAAAGCTTCGCGTTTTCTGCTGATTTTGGACGGGAAAAAGTGTTTTATAACATTTAAATTTATTTATATGCATGTAGCTTTTGCGGCGGGTATGAAAGAGGCATCATTTTAATATCATAAAAAATAAGAGCGGAGCCGATTTTTCTTTCGATTTTGTGGAAATGTCACCAAATTCCAGTTGTATGAATATTTATGCACAAAACTCTTGATTTTTTGCATAAAGGGTGTATAATAGGAATCGTTGAATGAAAACATCAGCCATAATAAAAATATTTTGGGAGTTGGTTAAAATGGCAGAGATTAAAAAAGTAGTGTTGGCGTATTCCGGCGGATTGGACACCTCGATTATTATTCCGTGGCTGAAGGAGAATTACAACAACTGCGAGGTCATCGCCGTTGCCGCCGATGTCGGCCAGGGTAAGGAGCTTTCCGGGCTGGAGGAAAAAGCGAAAAAGACAGGAGCCTCCAAGCTGTACATCGAGGATTTGAACCAGGTGTTTGTGGAGGATTTCATTTTTCCCACCGTCAAGGCTGGCGCTGTTTATGAAAACAAATATTTGCTGGGCACCTCCTTCGCCCGTCCGATTATCGCCAAAAGAATTGTAGAAATCGCCAAAGCGGAAGGCGCCGATGCAATCTGTCACGGCTGTACCGGAAAAGGAAACGACCAGGTGCGGTTTGAGCTGGCTATCAAGGCTTTCGCTCCGGAAATGAAGATCATCGCTCCCTGGAGAATCTGGAATCTGAAGAGCCGTGAGGAAGAAATTGAATACGCTGAAGCCCACAACATTCCCTTAAATATTACCAGAGAAACCAACTACTCTAAGGATAAGAACATCTGGCACCTTTCCCATGAGGGCCTGGATCTGGAGGATCCGGCCAACGAGCCGAAATATGACGAGATCCTGGAATTGGGCGTTTCTCCCATGAAGGCTCCCGACAAGGCTACCTACGTGACCCTGCACTTTGAAAAGGGCGTTCCAACCGCCATCGACGGCGAGAAAATGGATGGCGTTTCCATCGTGAAAAAGCTCAATGAGCTGGGCGGCGCCAATGGCATCGGCATCGCCGATATGGTGGAAAACCGGCTGGTAGGCATGAAGAGCCGCGGCGTTTATGAAACTCCCGGCGGAACCATTTTGTATCACGCCCACAACAAGCTGGAGGAAATCTGCCTCGACAGGGACACCTACCATTATAAGCAAGGCGTAGCCCTCCGGTTCGCGGAGCTGGTTTACTACGGCCAGTGGTTTACTCCTTTAAGGGAAGCCCTTTCGGCTTTTGTGGATTCCACTCAGGAGACCGTAACCGGCGATGTTAAGCTGAAGCTTTACAAGGGAAATATCATCGACGCGGGCGTTACTTCCCCTTATTCCTTGTACGATGAGGAGATTGCTACCTTCGACGAGGATGAGGTTTATAATCAGGCGGATTCCGCCGGCTTCATCAATCTGTTTGGCTTGCCAATCAAGGTTCAGGCGATGAAGAAGGCCAAAAATCAGCAACAATAAATTTATCCAGGATTCAGGGCGGACGCTGTCCGCCCTATTCGTGATTATTAGGTAAGCCCTGGCTTTTGGGTGCGGAAAGCGAGCTTGCTTCTTGATGCGTCCGCGGTAGAAAACAGGGAGCTATCTCCAAGCCCTAGGCGCGAAGCGGGTCCAGGCTCAGCCTGGGGAAACAGCTGAAGGAAGCGAACAGACAGCGGCGCGTGGGAGAAGGCCAATGGATACCGCCCCCTCCGAGCGCGAAATGAGTCCAGGCTCAGCCTGGGGAAAGGGTGAATCAATTTGCCGTTATGGACAGGACGGTTCCAAAAGGAACTGGATCAAAAAACCAATGATTTTAATTCCTCTATCTCTTTTGACTGTAAAATGGCGCGGCAGGATATCGAGGGCTCTATCGCCCACGCCACCATGCTGGGACAGTGCGGAGTCATTGACAAAAGCGAGGCTGACGCAATCTGCCAAGGGCTGGAAGGGATTTTAAAGGATCTACAGTCCGGGACGCTGGAAATCGACATGACCCAGGAGGATATCCATACTTTCATGGAAGGTGAATTGACCCGCCGGCTGGGAGATACGGGTAAACGGCTGCATACCGCCAGAAGCCGGAACGACCAGGTGGCGCTGGATATCCGGCTCTATCTGAGAGAGGAGGCCCAGGGCCTGCTGGAACAGATCAAAGAACTGACTGAGACTATCTGCGTCCAGGCCGAAGCCTTCGCCGGGACAGTAATGCCTGGCTATACCCACCTGCAGCGCGCCCAGCCCATCACCTTTGGCCACCATCTGATGGCTTACGCCGAGATGTTCCTTCGGGATTTGGGCAGGCTTCAGGACGCGGTAAAGCGTATGAATGTCAATCCGCTGGGGTCAGGTGCTTTGGCTTCCACCACCTATCCCATTGACCGGACTGTCACCACCCGGCTTCTAGGATTTTCCGATACTATGCGCAACAGTCTGGATGGGGTTTCCGACCGGGATTTCTGCATGGAGCTGGCTGCGGCCTTATCCATCGTAATGGTGCATCTGTCCCGGTTCTCTGAGGAAATCATCCTCTGGTGCTCGTGGGAATTTAAATTTGTAGAGCTGGATGACGCCTTTTCCACCGGCTCCAGCATCATGCCGCAAAAGAAAAACCCTGATATCGCCGAACTGGTCCGGGGAAAATCCGGCAGGGTATTTGGCGACCTGACTGCTTTGCTGACGGTCATGAAGGGCTTGCCTTTGGCCTATAATAAGGATATGCAGGAAGACAAGGAGGCCATTTTTGACAGCGTGGAAACGGTGAAGATATGCCTGACCGCCTTTACCCCGATGCTGGCCACCATGAAGGTGCTTCCTGAGAATATGCGGAAGGCGGCGGCCGGAGGGTTTATCAACGCCACCGACTGCGCCGACTATCTGGTAAAAAAGGGCTTACCCTTCCGGGATGCGTATAAAGCCACCGGAACTCTGGTCGCCCGGTGCATTGAATTGGGGGAAACCCTGGAAACTCTGCCGATGGAGGAATATCAAACGGTATGCGAGGCCTTTGACGAGGGCGTCTATGAGGCCATTTCTTTAGAAAACTGCGTCAACGGCAGAAGCGTGCTGGGAGGACCTGCGAGGGAAAGCGTGCTGGCTCAGGTAAAGCGGGTGCGAGGCCTGCTTCGGGAGGATGCCGCCTCTGAAAGCTGATAAAAGGCGTGCGGACGGAGACCGTAAAGGGCGGCCGCCCTATGCGCCGCCTGGCATGAACCCAAGCCGGGCGCTTGGACCATGCCAGCCGCCCTTCTGACTGGCGGCCGCGGGACAGGCGCTTTGTGCTGCTGTCGTCTGCTCCCACTACACAAAATTTAAACGATAGATAAGAGGGATTTATTTATGATACATGCGGGAATTGTCGGAGCCACCGGCTACGCCGGCTCTGAACTGGTGCGGCTGCTGCTGAGCCATCCGGAGGCGGAGGTTACGGCCATCAGCTCCGTCAGCTTTGAGGGAAAGGCAATCAGTGAGGTATATCCCGCCTACTTCAATCTGTGCGATATGGTTTGTGAAACCGCCGGCCAGGTGGTGGACAAATGCGACGTGGTATTCGCCGCTCTGCCTCATGGGCTTTCCCAGGAGCTGGCCAAAGCCTGTGACGAGAAAGGCAAGGCGTTTATCGACCTGGGCGCGGATTTCCGGCTGGACAGCGAGGAAGAATATCAGAAATGGTACGGCGGAACCTATCAGGACAAGGAACTCCATGAAAAGGCGGTTTACGGCCTGCCGGAGCTGTTCCGTAAGGATATTCTCGGAAAAAGGGTCATTGCCAATCCGGGCTGCTATACGACTGGGGCTCCGCTGGCTCTAGCGCCGGCGGTAGCAAACGGCTTGATTGAGCTGACGGGAATCATCATCGACTCCAAATCTGGTGTGACCGGGGCGGGCCGCGGCCTTTCCCAGGGCACCCATTACCCGGATTTAAACGAGGGCCTGCACGCCTACAAGGTGGCCAGCCACCGGCACACTCCAGAGATTGAGCAGACGCTGTCCCGGCTTTCTGGGCAAAAGGTGCATGTCACTTTTGTGCCTCATCTGCTGCCGGTGAACCGGGGAATCTTATCCACCTGCTACGGAAGGCTGAAGCCGGATGTCACCAAGGCGCAGGTTCGGAAGGCTTATGAAGATTTTT
>OHHQ01000736.1_pt1 | contig 15859 bp, 26 predicted proteins | sample 1568051 | NCBI WGS metagenome assembly OHHQ01 (sample SAMEA3879567, study PRJEB24766) | human gut metagenome | biome: human-associated habitat; feature: feces | place: USA | collected 1985/1987
GTAGCGTAAAACACATCTTCTGCCTGTTCCTGACCGCTGTATTCGCCATTCTCAGCAATGTGGGCGTTGCCTATGCTGCTGACGCCGAGCCGACCGACATCGGCCCTGCCATCATGATGGATGAGAACGGCAAGACCACTGTGGTGCCTACCATTGGAAATGCTATCCGCATGGAAGAGGATGGAACCATCGTCACCACAGACGAGGAAGGCAATGAAACGGAGTTTAATCCCTATCTCGCACCCGCGCTCTACATGGACGAGTTTGAAAACCTCATCTATGCGGAGGATGGATACAATATCGTGTCCATTCTGGGTCCTGCGTTCCAGACCGACGAGGACGGCAACATCGTCGAGACGACCTCTGACGGTATGCAGACCGTGGTCGGCAAGGCACCGTTCGTAGTTGGAAAAATGGCTGAGGATGGGAAAATCACCCTGGTCGATGCCGATGACACTATCCTGTACTTTGAGTTGCAGGATGGCCAGGCAAAGCTGGTCGCTGCGATGACCCCGGCCATCTACATGGACGGGAACGGCGTCGTCATCTCGGTCGATTATTTTGGCCGGGAGACAGTGATTTCTGCTCCCGAGGGATTCGTGCCTGCTCCTGTCGGCTATGACCAGGAGGCGAAGTAAACTGTATGGAAAACAACACAATTTCCCCTGGCCGGTATCGCCACTACAAGGGTAACGAGTATCAGGTGTTGGCTGTTGCAACACATTCTGAGACTCTGGAACCCATGGTGGTTTACCAGGCGGAATACGAAGACCGCAAAATTTGGGTTCGACCGGCTTCTATGTGGAATGAGATGGTGACGAAGGATGGGGTCACAGCCCCTCGCTTCAAGCGCATATCAGACCCGAAGGTATCTATGGGGGCGAAGAGAGCTGTTGAGCTCATCAATCATATGATTGACCGTATGATTGATGATGCTGGCGGGCATTCTCGGGAGGCTCTGGCTCAGCTTATTGAGTTGGGCTTCACTCGGGAGGAACTTGTTGATGAGTTCCAGTTCCCCACCGCTGACGTCGACGACCTGATGTCGGAGTACGAAAGCGGCAGCGAAGACGCATAAACGCAAGGGGAGTGGCACATCAGCCACTCCCCTCATTTTTTCAAGGAGGATATGTTTATGGATATTTTGGGGCGTATTACAAAACTGGTAGTACAACGCTGCGAAGCGTGCGGCAAGGTGTTCCCTGTGCTCTATAAGGCTAGGTTCGACAGTTCGGCCGGAGTCTTTGTCAGCGATGGCTATGACTATGTGGGAGAAACTTGTAACTGCAAAGCCGATTTTGCTCCCGACGAAGGCGACCCGAGCATTTCGGAGTGGGTTGATTCCCTGAATACCGCCAGGCATAAGACGGTGACGGACCACGCTGTTCTGTTTGAGATGGAACTGGACGCAAGCCCTACCGCAAGCGAACTTCAGGCTGTCCTTAACCTGTTCGAGCTGACTGAGCATCTGGTCCCCATTGATATGGCTGCCAATAACAGCTATGCTGTGGGATTCATGCCGGACAGCCTTGCGAACTTGCTGGACTACGACCTGCGGTATTACAAGCAGGCCATCAGCAGACTCATGGATGACGAGTGCCTGCTTATGGACATTGCGGCGACCAAGTGCCTGCCGCACGGCGCTCTGTACGAGGTCGTCGTCAAGGACATTCCAACCTATATTTTCCGAAATCTGCCGGATGGTGAAAAGGAGTGATTTTTATGCTGGGGAGCAGCGTTCATTACGCGCAGTTCGTACCTGCCAGCCTGTTTCAGATTTCCTATCGGAAGGAGAAACAGTTTGGCGAGTATTATACCACAATCGAGCGGCGTCCACCTGAAGGTGAACCCCGCAGGCTCAAGGTCTGCTGGTGCCGTGTGGCCCCGGGCCTCATAAGTGAGATACCCGACCACCTCCGTCCGTTCCACATCGATTTCATCGAGCAGAAAGGCGGGGATTGGTTGGTCGCATTCAAAGCCGAGAACATTCTCGCCAGTCTCTATGTGAAGATGACTGGTACTGAAATGGCCAGTCTTCTTGAGAGAGCGGCCCAGTGAAGGTGGATTCATATGGATATCGATTACCTGGAGCAGGCTATCGGTGCGATGTTAATGGCAAAGGTCATCACCTTCGAGGCCAATTCGTGGGCGTTTGGCTTTGTGGATATGGTTGTAAAAAGCACCGTATTTGTTGAGCCGGAGTCCATAATTTCGGTTGTGGAGGATGACTGGAACGATGGCCCTGCCGCCAGCGTTGCAAAACTGCTGGCCGAGCATGTAAGAGACGGGGAACTTCACTTTATCCCTGTTGAAGAACAGCACTGAACGAACGGAGGAATATCATGTCTGAATATTACATCAAGCAAAGAGGCCATTTGGAGGTCCTGTTGGAGTCCCTCATCTCGGATGATGTGGACGCCTATCTGTACGATAGTACGGACAGTGCCTGGGGGCTTATCTATCATAAGCCGACCAACGCCATCATGACCATCGGCTATGATGGCGTCAATGGCATTTCTTTGTCCAGTTGCCTGAAGCCCAACAAGTGGCATGGCACCGGGTATCAGTGCCTGGAGTCCGGCTTCCGCTGGATTACCAAGGAGGACCTGGAAACCGCATTTCACAAGGCCAAAGTCCTATTGGCAAAGGATATTATGGCACACAGGGAAACTAAAGTCCCTGGCATCTGCCTTCCCAATGATTTACAGAAGCATCTGTATCGGGACCTGGATGAATATTTTGAAACTCGCTGGCCTGGCCAGAGAGCGAGAGAAAACTTCATTCAGGTCATGGCCGGAGAAAGCGATTGAAGCTGAGAAGGAGGGCTTTCATTGAGTACGAAAAGAGCAACAGACCTGGCAGAAAAGCTCCAATATAAGGAGAACGAGCGTCTGCTGGAGAAACTGCCCATCTGGATTACAGAGTCCGAACCTTGGGCAAGAAAGATGATGGACCAGAATGGGCCAAATGCTGCGCAGAAGGATATGGATGGATACAGGCTTCTGTACATCCTAAATCACCTTTGTCCGTCGCTCTACCACTTCCATCGCCAGCCGGACCCTAGGCGATTTATGGGCGATATGGACGGTTACAATGTCGCCGCACAGAAGCATTTTCTGGAGAACACCCAGGCCGGACTGCTGGATAGCGATGGTTCCCTCATTCAAGAGGGCGTTTGCTACGACGCTGAGAGCTTTAATGCCTTTCTCGCAGTGGCAAGTTCTTACTGCGACAAGTACTTGGAGCGGCTTTGGCATGAGCTGGCGGATGTACCGTTTGATGACCACCCGGAGAGCGACATGACCTTGGCGGAGCCTTGGCATGGGTTCCCGGCCGGAATGGAGCGGGAGGACATCTGGCATTGGTTCGATGTCAGGTATAGCGGGGGAGTGGTAGCGCTCCTCTACGGAAGGAGTAATTGAAATGACACTGAATAAAGTAATTGAGAAAATCAACGCGGCGATTCTGGAAGTCCCGCAAGAGGAAAGAATTCGAAAGCTGGCAGGGAAAACCTCGTTCCTGCAGGGGCTGCTCCGACAGGAGATGGTCGAGTCGGATGAAGCGAAGGCGGCACTTGCGGAGTACCACATGCGTGCTGAGATAACCTGGGACTTTGGAGTGCCGGTCCCGACACTGGATGTCTACGTCCAGTTGACGGAGGACAGCCCCTATGCCATTATCGGGCACCGTTACAGCCATGGTTCGTGGAAGTTTCTTTCGTTCAAGCGGAAGAAATGCACAATCAATGGCCGGGCAACCATGTCGGCTGACCTCGCTGTACTGAGCGAGTTTGGCCCAAAGGGTGACATCACGGTCGCTGAGTACTACGCTGAGCGGTTCCGCAACATTCAAAGAGCCTGCGAGGGGACTATCCAGATGGTGAAGGGCATCGACCTTCTCATTTCCACGTTCGGCCACGAAAAGGCTGCGGAGCTGGTCCAGAGCATCAAAGATTTGGATTCCAATACAGGGCTGAATTTCTTCAACAGCCAGTATAAAGGTTTCTGGAACCGTTCCATTTTCAATGATGGGGTTCGAGACAAAATCCTGGCTTTGGATACATTCGACAAGGATAACCTCAGCGACTTGAGTAACCTCGCGGTGGACATCCTTCTGGACGCCACTGACTACATCGGCAACCAGCCAGAGCAGTTTTCTGCCAGAAGAGGTGATATTTCCACTATGCGGACCAATGCCAGTTTTCACGCCAAACTCCAGGCGGCGGTCGATGAGTGGGCGACAGACCGCGCCAATGATGGTGCTGACCTGCAGATGTCTCACGCGCAGGCGGCTAAGTTCGTTTGGGACCTCTACATGCTGTATATCGTTGAAGGTTGAGAAAGGGTGCGGAACGGCGCTTGATTATGAAAGTGAAGCTGATTGGTCTGTATTTTGCAGGCGAAAGCTAAACCGAGCAGCTTTCTGATTAAATAAGGAGGAAAAAGGGATGAAGACGATTTGTTCACTTAGATTCAAGGAGGCCATTGCAGCCATTCAGGGAACCAAGACCGTAATGTATAAGCACGGAGTCTGGAATGAATACAGTCTGTGCAAGACCGAAGATGCCATTAAGGAAATCCAGAGGAGCGGGTATGGAGCCGATGTCAAATACAACGAGGACAAGAAAATGTTCTACGTCAGTGTGCCAGCCGCATGTGATATGTGGTGACTTTTGAAATGAAAATCGGCTGCAGTCGACGGACTGCCCAACCTAACAGCATTTCTGGAGGAAATACGTCAGTCACCCCATGAATAAAATCGGGGGCTTGAAAGAACCCTGACTGACTACCCTAAGTGCTCAGGGCACTACATGACCCATGACCCGACGACCTTCAGTCAGTGGCACTGCTGGCATCACGGGAACCACTCCTGGATTGATGCGGCAGACGGCCTCCTGTATGAGTCGGAGCTTGACCTCTCGGATTTGCTCATTGATATGGGCGAGCACCCGGAAAACTATGAGTAAAACGGCAGTCCCCGCACAAATACTTGTGCGGGGACTCATTAAAACTGAAAAGAGGTAGATAACATGCGCAATGGTCATTTGATTGCGATGGAGGGGCCTGTCACCAGGATTGTCCGGGAGCAGAGCTGCCTCCTGATGGATGCAGCGGCTAACAACCCTCAATGGAGACTTCCTAATGTCTTTGCCCTCTCCCTCCCGTGGGATGATGAAAGCGAGTCCCTTGTGGGTAAGCTGGAGGCCGGTGTATTTGGCTCTCCGCCGGATGTCTATGAGGCGACTATGGTCTACCTGATGGATATTTGGCACTCCTTCAGGGTCGATTGGGGCGAAGACTATAATTCCGGTGGCCTGGCCATCATCGAGAAGTATGTCCCCCACAACTTTCTCCAGCAGGGAGGACGGTTTCCCAAGGAATTGCGCCGGGACTATAACCGTTGGCTCATCGACACAGCCTACATAAAGCTCTCTCTGCCTGCGCCGGATACCGTACTGTATCTGGATGTGCCTGTCGAACTTCGTGCGCAAGCCGGAGGCGCGTCCATATCGGATAATATGCTTCAGCAGGAAGAAACTGTCCGTGCAACAGAACTGGAGATTGCCTCCAGCCTTGGATGGTTAGTGGTCGATTGTTCGAACAACGGACAGTTGCGGACAAAGGAGTCCATTCATGATGAGCTTTATGCCTATGCAAATCTGCTCTTCAAAACGTGATAGAGGAGGAAATAACTATGTTTGAGAAGAAAAATGTGGGTGGCGAGCACTTCAGCAGCACTGAGGGAGAAAAATTGCCACTCATTTACCAATCCATTAACAGCACGGCCGTAACTTTAACAAAGAAACCCTCACGGGACGATTCCTTTGCTTCCGTGCAAATTTCTGTAAAGCAGGCTCTGCAGGCCCCCTGGACTCCTGCGGTGGTCGTCTTCATTACCATGCGTGGCGATGTTGTAGTCACCCAGTTTCCTGGAGTAGTTCTGGATGCCTCGGTTGCAGTCCACATTGAAAAAGCGAAAGGGGTTCTCCGTGAATTCTGGGCAGAAAACTCCCAAGGGAAGTACCTTGCACTTACGGATGAGGACGATGTACTGGACTCAATATGGTTCGTCCGCAACTATAATTCGGAGTTTGAGGATGCCTATGCGGCAGCACGCTATGAATGGGACCATTCTGACGAGGAGTTCTTCCATTTCATGAAGGAGTCTCTTGCTTTGCACGGATACATCGTAGAGAGCGTCCCTTTCGAAGAATATCTGTCCTGAGGTGAGTGATGGAACTCTTTGAATCTTTCCTGAATGCGATTGCCCCTTATGTCATCGTGGTCGGCTCCTTCGGCCGTAACGAGGAAACCGAGGACAGCGATATCGACTGCTTCTTACGGAGTAAGCCGCCAAAGGAAATCGACCCCGAGACCGGGGATGATACCTATATGCCGGAAATCTTCGCTATCGTGGACAGCTTTGGCCTGGCCTGGTCCAGTGTCATCGTGGGCCACATTGCCGTGGAGCGGCAGCCGGGTATCCCGAGAATGGTCGAGATAAGCTATCATTATTGCATTCCCTACACAGAACCCGTGTTTAAGCGGGTAATTTACGGTGTACGGTTCCTGTGCGCCAAAGACGACAAGAACTGCTCTCTGGATGAGCGCAGCGATTTCCTGGATTGGGATGACACCGTTGGCGATAACGTGATTCGTCACCCGCTTCCACCATATTAACGAAAGGCCCCTACGTTCTCATGAACGTAGGGGCCTTTCTCTTTGCTTCAAAATTGACTAATATAATTTTAAATGGTAAAATATATACAACAAGATATTGGGAGGTATATCTAATGGATATCTTGCAGAAACTCAAGGCTAAGTCCCGAGCGGCAATCCAGAACCTTCGCCCGACGGATTATCAGGATGCGGCCATTATCCAGCCTGAGACAAATGCTTTCGGCAACATCCTGGGGCAGATTGATAATAGTGGAAAGTACCCTATCGTGTTCCGTATGGACGGCCGGAACAGGCTTAATCGAAGCATCTTGGCTACCGGGGGGCAAGACAAACTGGAGTCCTTTGCCAAGAACTTCATCTTTCAGTCCGTAAAGCGGCGCGAGTCCATCCTGATAAATGACCCGGAGAGCAGGCTTTTCAATACGATGAGTTCGTATTTGAGTTCGAAAGGTTATACTGTGCGGTATCTGGACCTGGACCGCTCGGAACTGAGCGATAGCTGGGAACCTTTCCAGCCGTTTTTCTATGCGGAGAATTGTCCTGGGGCAGGGGACCCCGGCTATGCCGCCTTCCTTGCACATGCAATCGTGGACCCGGCCTGGGGGGATAGTTCCGAATCTTCCTCCGCCGCACAGGACCTCCTGATGGCACTTATCCTGCGTGTCGTCTATGGTATCGAATACGATGAGAAGACTCTGACTGCGGTGTTCCAGCTCCTGAAAACACCGTATGGCCTGCAGTATCTGGACACACTCTTCACCGAGGAGTTCCAGGGAAGCGCAACTCGCATGGCCATTGAGTCCTATCAGAAATTCAAAAAGCACCCGGAGCCGCTGCAGCAGGATGTTTTCAAAAAACTGCCGTCCCTGGTCGAGCCGCTTCTGAAAATCTACCCGGCGGCCTCGGAATTTCCCATGCATACGGTTTCTATGGATATGCACCTGCCTGGTAATGCCCCTTGTGCGTATTTTATTAAATACAGCAGGGATAGCCAGAACGCCAGGGAGGCCGCATTCTTCTTTAGCGCATTTTACAGGTCCCTGTTCAATGACTCGGACGCGCTTGCAAAACGTGGTGCTGTATCAATCCCCACGCCGGTAAATTTCCTTCTGCACGAAATGTCCTCTATCGGCCAAATCTTTAAATTGGATTTTGCCTTGGCCACGTCACGGAAGCGGAATGTAAATTTCTGTATGACGGCCAACAGTATTCAAGACCTCTCACAAACATATGAGAATTGGCTTACGATTTCCGCAAATTGCTCTACTCATCTTGCCTTTAGCCCGTACAATGCGACGGACATCGACATGATTCAGAAATGGGTCGGTCCAGGGGAAGTTGTTTTTGACCGCAAAAGCCTCCAGGATGATACTGTGGTTATCCTACTCCATTTCCATGAGCCTATTTTCGCCAAGGAATATCCTTACACTCTGCACTCCGAAGCGTCCGACCCCATCATCCGTTCTGATGCTCCGGCAGATATTATCGGCTTATTGAGCCACAACGGTCTAAAGGAATATCGGGAGGGCCGCGATGCGGTTTCCAAAGACTATATGCGGATTTTCCCCAAGGCAAATGAGGTGAACCGCAACTGGTTTGGGGAGTGCGAGCCAATTCCGGTTCCAGACTCTGTACTGAACCGGGTAAATGAGCCTGACAATTCGTCCCCCAGCAAAAAACTGGTCAAAATCAGCGACTATGGCGCGACCAATCTGGAGGCGGTCTCAACCCTGGAGAATATTTCGCAGAGCGCATTGGTGGATAGGCTTCTGACCTCGCCCTGTATGTTTGTCAAAGCCCAGTTCCTTGGCCGCGATGCAAATACGGTAGAGCCGATTGCCAATATCGTGGAGTATTACCAGGCGCAGTCCAGCCGGTCGATGTCGTTGGAGAAAAGCCGCGAGTTGCTGTACCTGATAGAAGATGTTGCGAAAGCAATCCTGGTGAACAGCGAGAAACTGAAACGGCAGAACAAGTATCTCTACTCCAACATGGTGGATGTGCTCAAGATGCCAGAGTTCGCGGAAATCTGTCAGGACATGGAGACCCACCGCTTCTGCACCACTGCCCAGTTCCAGCAGTTGGTAGAGACTATGCTGGAGAATATCAGCGACCGTCAGGTATACGCCAGTCCTTTCCTGTTCCGCAATCTGGTCGTTATCCTCCGGGACTTCAGCCAGTGGTTCGGCGGCCAGACCTCGCTGGACTGGTATACGAAGGCGAAACCAGTCATCGAGTTTTTGCTCGCATAAGTGAAGTATGCTGAAACTGATTGTAATGCTGACGATGCTGGTAGACCATATCGGACTGCTGTTCTTCCCGGAAATTATGGCCTTCCGCATCGTCGGCCGGATAGCAATGCCGCTGTTTGCCTACGGCATCGCACAGGGATATTGGTACACGAGGCAGCACGGGACAACAGCCCGATATTTGTGCAGAGTTTCTGCACTTTTCCTCGTTTCCCAAATTCCATACAACTTAGTCCAATATCAGGCCGGAGTGGCGCTGAACTTCAATATCTGCATATCCTGGGTCCTGGGGATTGTTGCACTGGTCATCCAGGACAGCCAGTTACATTATCTTCTGAAAACGCTTCTGCTGACGTGCATTGCCGCAGCTATCACGGGAACATGGCTGGATTATTCCTTCTTAGCCGTCTCATTGGTGGTAGCCTTTTCATTGAGGTTCCGGGTCCAGAAGGGAACACCCATAGCTTTTTGTGCTGCCGGTGCCTTGGTGATTGTGTTCTCCGTATTGTACAGCAATTTTATTGAGCTGTATGCTTTGGCGGCATTACCAATTCTGCTCTGGGTTGAAATGGAGGCGGAAAAGCGAGGCAAGACGCTTAAAATCCCAAAGTGGGTTGGATATGTGTTCTATCCAGTCCATTTATCACTGCTTATAGCAATAAAATTCATTGTGTAATATGAGGCAAACATCATCGAAGATTTGGTTGGTGTATTCCTGATTTTTGAAGCGGATGCTTTGGGCTTTCATGTTTAAACTGCAAGGCACTTCAGTGCTCAAGTGCTTAAGTGGCTAAAACTACATCACGTGTTTTAAGCAGTCATTCCCACCTAATATGTGAGAATGACTGTTTTTCAACACCATTGATATTTTTGTCCCGCCGCATATAATGTAGATATATTGATTCTCTTTGTATAGTGTAAATTTGTGAGGAGGTGTTATAGTGGAACCTGAAAAAGGCATGAGAAAGGACGAGGACAAAGTTCTGATTGCACAGAATAGTGCCAACGCTGTAAAGACAAATTCCTCTGTTGACGCCTTAACAGAGGTGCAGAAAACCTTTCAGGGTGTCGCAGGAGAACTCGGCATCGAAACCGAACAGGATGTTGTGGAGATGGTGAGACAAATTCGTACTGAGAGGAGAAGTCATACAAATCCCCTGTGAGTAGGTAGTCTTAATAGCCGCATCCGTTTCTTTCCCTAAAATTGACCAATATTATTCTGCGTGGTATAATAAGAACCAAGCCAAGGAAGTATTTTACCAGACAGTTTCATTTATATGATTCAAGCAGTCATTCTTCGCAATTCATGCGGGAGTGGCTGCTTTTTATATATACACAAACATTTTTAAAAGGAGCGATTACTATGGCAAGAGAAATCAATGATGTTTACGACCTGCGTGCCGCCTACTATGAGAAGCATCCGAACGGCCACTTCTTCGACGGAGACACACTCAAGTTTTTCGGGGAACGATTCTCCGAGATGCGCCTGCTTAAGGGAACGGTTCAAGTCACCGACTCCTTAGGGAAGGAACATACCTGCTATGTTGTCAGTTCGCTGCAGCGCATCCCAATGGTAGGGCGGAAGCGTGTCTACCACCATTTCGATGTGGAGACATTGGAGGATATCTGATGGAAATGCAACCATGGACGGAACTTTGAGTAAAATCGGCATCATCGACCTTGCCGAACGTGCTTCCCATCTTCCTGTGAACCGGATGGTTTACATCTACGGAAGGGAGGACATCAGTGCTGGGGAGACCTATGGTCTCATGGTCACGGATGCGTTCGAGACACGGATGTATCTGCTGTGCTATCTGGGCAATACCCATTGCAAGGCCGTTTCCTGCGACGAGGGCATAGAACATATGGAAGAGCTTTCTGCTATCCGTGACATCCTGGAAAGTGCCTGGATGGAAGCTGGTCTCACCGACTTTTACATCGATGAGACACAGTGGACTGAAAAAGCTGCCGACATCACTCCGGTACTGGCAACCTTCATCCGCACGCACCGCGATGGTTTCAATGTGTCCAATTTTACGGACACCTTCGTGGTCGAAGTCCCTACCTCTGTCATCGATGGGGATAACGGACGACTGGATGCCACGAAAGAGTTCATCATGCAGCAGATGCGGAAGTTCGCCTGGAATATCCTCATCGGATGTGATGGCGATGACGCCATCATCCAGTCCTGCTCCGATTACTGCTGGGATGACTTCTTCTCCGGCTGCGGCGGCAAGGATGACAGCCTGGGCATCTACTGGCCTCAAACTTGTCCCTACCCTATTCAGAACACTCCGGCAGTCGATATCGACATTGAGAACCCGGATGAGTGTCTGCTGGAGGATGAAGTCCCTGCCACGATGACCGTGTATTGGGATGACGGAACGACTAGAGAGTTCCAGGTTGAGGTGGATATGTCGAGCGGCGCGGTTTACTCCGATATGTTGGAAAAATTTGAAATCTGGCCGCACCACAAGCGTCTGCTGGATTTCGGCAACGGAGTAAAGCATCCCGTTGCATTCGATGAAGAGAGCCAGGATGGGCTGACCGGCCAGTATTATTTCATGGAGAGGTGACTGCAATCCAGGTTTAGAAAGACCTGGTATCTAAAAGAAATGGAGTGAAATTGCATGGATGAAAGAGAGAAGACCCTGCTGGTCAGTAAAGCAAAAGAACTGGGCTGGCAGGTCACTGTCGACGAAACTGGCTGGGAGTTCAAAAAGTCAACCCCAGTCGGAGAAACCTTTCGGGTCAGCGTCACCGGAGAAGATGTTGTCGGCGAACTTTGCGAAATCTATTGCGGAGCTAACACTGAAGGCCATGTGACGGTACACATGGAAGTGGAAAAACTCGGCATCCACGATGCAATGAGCCTGACAACGCTCATTGAAAATGCCTCGGCCTTCAGAGAAACGGTCGACACGTTGTATCATGCCTTGAGCGATGTCGAGGATGCTTACCTCGAAGAGGAGGCAGATTCGACCAACTGCGAGCTGGGCATATACGACTGCTCGACCTGCAACATCAATGGGAATTGCACCCGCCAGGACGAGGAGGGGGAGCTTTAAGATGCTGAAATTGTACTACGGAGATGCGGTAAATCCGGCACCTTCACATAGCGTAAGGTTGGAAGGCAAGGTGTACATGAGTACAGTCAATGGGCAACTCTGCTATGTGCTGTGCGCTCCTACGGATACTATCCTGTATGATATCAGAGATACATTCCGGGAATTGTGGGAAGGGCCGGACTGCAACACGCTGTTCAACCGCCTGGACCTCTGTATCCGCGCCCGGACTATCAAGTGGCCGGAGTTGAAGCACATCTATCTCTACGGAGATATGCTGGTTCTCCGGGCCGACTTTGGACGGTTCGAGAACAAGGATGTGGTTCAGGTGGATGTGTTCGATACACTCAAAGCACTAGGTCAGCACCTTGGTGCTTTTACTGGTCTTGAGAAGCCTGGGGTACGTGTCGTTCCCGTCACCGTCCCGGTTCCCGCCCTGGAACTGCAGACTCTGCTGGATGAAGAGTTGGACCGCTGGGACACAGAGACCATCCTCACAACGGATGAAGAAGATATTGAACTGCACCGGCTTTTCCTGGAGGCGCTCAATAAGCTCGCTCATATCGTTGCTGTGCGGGAGGAAAAGACTCAGGAGGAAGCAAGCAAGGTGTTTAAGAGCTGGAAAGGAGAGAAATAAAATGTACGATGAGGTCACTTTGCATGTCTGTCCGAACCATTGCGGGGCTCACTTCGATGTGACCGTCCATGTCACCCAGGATTGGGAGGTTGACGCGGAAGGAAACTTCGAAAAGACTCTGAACGAGGCAGTTGAGGTCACGCATGGTCCCCAGGAAGACGACTGCTGGACATGCTCCAAGTGCGGTTCGGAGGCGGAAGCCATCCAATGCGTCATTATGGAACACGATATCATGATTCCTGAATCTGAAGGAGCCGCGCATACCCGCCTTCGGACATATGTGCAGCGGCACGTGCCTCTGATGGACCTGCCTCGGGCCTTCATCAAGGACCCTGAGACGAGCGTTATGTACGAGGCAACTGTCGTTCAGAATCAGAACAGCAGCTACACTGCCAAATACGGGAAGTATGAATTTACATTTTGAAAAGGAGTGTCGTTTTATGAACAAGATGGATAAAAAAGAAGCTAAGACTCTCATTGCCAAGTTTACCCGCAGTGTACCGCTCTCTGCTATGGGCCTGTGCTATCTGTTTGAGAGGGGAAGTGCGCGGGTAATGAATACTTCCGAGGAGGAATATTCCGCTGCGGTCGATGCTGAAATCGCCAAGGCGGAAGCCGATGGCGGCATCTATCTTCTGTCGAAGGAGAATGCGTTGCAGGTGCTCCGCTGGGCAAAGCAACTCGCTGCGGTCGAACCCATTGACCTCATTGCTCTGTTGGGTAACGGGGTTTACTCGGAAAAGTATCTGGAAACGTGCTATGGAGAAGGGGCTTTTCTTGCGACCCGCTTCTGCCCGCATTGTGGCTCCAGTGTCTTCTTCCGGGATGAGGACGATGAGGAAATCGTCACTTGCTGTGAGTGCGGCAAGCGCGTCACTGATGAGCCCGATGACTGATTTGTGAGGTCGAACGATGAAGACCATCTATAAGCAGTACGGCGTAACAGCCAGCATCACAGATAAACGTGACGGCACTGCCAGACTGGTCGTGCGGGATGCCTTCTCGCAGAAAGTGCGGGACAGCATCCACAAGAACCGGAAAGCGGCTTTGGCCGCCTGGTATCGGATGTGCCGGTAAGAAAAGTAGGGGAGGGGCAACCACATTGGTTGCCCCTCCCTTCAAAGGAGATGAATCGTTTGAAGTACTATCTGAGTTATGACCATGTGGGGTCCCATGGGCCTGTGCAGATGCAGGTCATTCCATACGACCCGTCCAACGGCGTCCGTGTGGTCGGCAACAACACATTCCTCTACCACGGCAGTCTGATTGTCTCGGGCCTATTTGATACCATCAAAGAGGCACTTTCAGACCTTGGGACATACTCGAAGCCTACCAGACTGCCAGATGGAAGTTCTGTAATCCCGGCTGTGGCTAACGGCTATGAGCAGGATGATAGTCCATTCCAGAGATGGCACCCTGGCGTGCAGGAGTTATGGCCCGGAGACCCTGGTTGGGGCCTTGTATGAGGAGGCATTCAACGTGGATACAATCAGTTCCTATGAAAGTCAGGTAAAAAACAGTATCTTTCAGGTGTTTAACGGGGTCGAGACGGAAGTAGAGGCTATGGTGTTTGCCAATTATGCCATGCGAAAGTTGAAAGAGTCACAGAACCCCAAATTTTCCAGGGAGACATCCGCTGCCTTCATCAATCTTTTGGCAGAGATGCTCCATCGAGAGATGCACAGCATCTATGGAAGCCAGGTCTTTGACTATTCACTCGATACAGCAGTGACAGACGCTAAAATTTGCCTTCAGTCTGAAAGAATGGTATAATTTACTCAAATTAAGGAAGTATCAGAATCACAGTCAATCTCATAACGCTTCAAGCAGCTATATCCTTTTGGGGGTATAGCTGCTTTTTATATATACACAAACAATCTTCAAAAAACGGAGGAATCACTATGTTCAGAGTAGACAGTTCCAGATTCAACAACTATCCTGCATACGAATTCAACTTGGAGCCTCTCGACTTTTACCAAGTCAATAATGAGGACCTCTATATCGTCTGCCGTGCGGGTGGAAGTACCGATGACTGTGTGCAGATAGGAAGTCAGGAGTACATCAACGGCTGGCTGTATGGTGCAGTCCAGGCCGCGTGTGGTCAGCTTCGCAAGCGCATGGAAAGCTATCCAGAGCTTCGAAATTATGACGAGGACCATCAGTATGACATGAACCGGGAACCTGATGACGTACCCGGGAACGAATTGGGCCGCTATGAAATCGTGTTCAAAGTACACGAAGACCACTACTATTGCTTTGCTGATGCAGTCAACATGGACGAAGCCCTGGGTCAGTTTTTCAAGCATCATCCCAATATTACTTATGGGATGGTTGTTGACCACATGGAAGTATAACCAGCATTTGAAAGGGGAGAAAAGTATTGAAAAACACCGTTATTTCGGAAAAAGTGCTTCACGATGCATCCGAATATATCAATGAGCATCCGGGTAACTTTTTCAAGTCTGACGCTGAGGAACTGAAGAAGTTCAACAGTGCGGAATTCAAGGAGCACGCATTGTCCGAACTTCAGGGTTCCATGGCCTATTCTGGCAATACGGTCTTTGCCGTCTACACAGCGGCAGACCTCGCCAGATATGTATGGAATATTTTCCTGAACTGGGCCTGGGGGTGGTGATATGGGCAACTATCCTATCTTTCCCATTGCAGAGGGCCAGAAGGTGTTCCTGGAGCCTTGCGGAAACGCAGCCAGATGGCACGGCGCAAAGGCTCCGTTGGAGGCTACCATCACCGCTATCAAGCGGAAGTACATCTATGTAGATGTTCCTGCTGTCCACGGAACCTTGAAGTTCTTCCGAGACACCTTGGAATACTGCGATAACTGCGAAACGAACTCATCCTACGTCATGTATCCCTCCAAGGAGGAGTACGAGGCGGAAATCGATACCAGAGAGAAGGAGCGTGTCGTAGTCGGTTATTTCCGTGATTACACGATGAACAAAATTCGCAGACGTGGCCTATCCCGTGAGGCCCTGAATACCATCTACCGGCTGATTCAAGAAGAGTTGAATTAACAAATATTTACAGGGAGAAATTTATATGCTAAAGTCTTACTATGCCTTAGTTCTTTGCGATAGCCCTTGTGATGCTCAGGATACTGTGGAGCGAATGCAGGCACAGGGGCTGGATGCAACTGCTGTTGGACAGGGAGTACAGGTCAGCAGACAGTTTACCCTCCGCGAGGAGGGCCCGAAGTACTCCCCACAGTGG
>OHHQ01000739.1_pt1 | contig 15808 bp, 18 predicted proteins | sample 1568051 | NCBI WGS metagenome assembly OHHQ01 (sample SAMEA3879567, study PRJEB24766) | human gut metagenome | biome: human-associated habitat; feature: feces | place: USA | collected 1985/1987
AAGTGCGGAAAATGTCTTCCAGCTCTTCATCTCGCTCTGGAAATGGACGCACGATAAAATGCTTTTTCCGCTCTGTCTTTAGCAGCGAATTCCCCATTATAAATACTTCGCTCTCGGGAAAAATATGATCGAAACCCACAAATTTAATAAGCATGCTTATTATTGTCTTGCAAACCTTTTTCAGATGTTTTACCATAGAATTAACAATTAAGTATTTTCAAAACATTTCTCAATAGCACGAAAGCATCCCGAGAGGAAACTGTTTTTATACTTATCATAAAGGAGGTTTTTTCTATGGCTGCAAAAGTATACTTTTCCCGTGAAATCACACCGGAAAAAGTCCTGGAATTATATAAAATGGCTGGCAAAGAACTCACTGGCAATATTGCCATCAAGCTTCACTCCGGTGAAGAAGGCAACCAAAATTTCCTGAAACCTGATTTCTGGAAACCTGTCATCGACTTTGTAGGCGGCACCGTTGTAGAATGCAATACCGCTTATGAAGGCGAACGGAACACCACTGAAAAACACAAAGCGCTGCTGACTCGTCACGGATGGGATGCCTACTTCAAAGTAGACCTGATGGACGCAGAAGGCCCGGATATGGTGCTGGAAATCCCTAAAGGCAAACAGATTCAGAAAAATTATGTGGGCAAACATCTTGCGGATTATGACTCCATGCTGGTACTCTCCCACTTCAAAGGGCACCCCATGGGCGGCTACGGCGGCGCATTGAAGCAACTTTCCATTGGTGTGGCATCTTCCTTTGGGAAAGCTTATATCCACGGCGCAGGGGAACCCGAAAAGATCTGGACAGCAGACCATGACGCATTTCTGGAATCCATGGCAGATGCAGCATCTTCCGTTGTGGAATACTTCAAAGGCAATGTGATTTACGTCAATGTCATGAAAAACATGTCTGTGGACTGCGACTGCTGTGCGGTTGCTGAAGACCCTTGCATGAAGGATATTGGTATTCTGGTATCCTTAGACCCCATTGCCATTGACCAGGCTTGTCTGGACTTGGTCTATGCTGCTGACGATCCCGGTCGTGACCACCTCATTGAACGTATTGAAAGCCGCAACGGTGTTCATACCATTGAAGCCGCTGCCGCTTTGGGCTTTGGTTCCAGAGAATACGATCTGGTAGAAGTATAAACATTTTCTCAAAAACAAAAGAGCCGGCTCTTTCTTGAGAGTATCCGGCTCTTTTGTATGAAAAAAGCAGGTGATTGAAAAAGAATATCCTTTGCAATCACCCGCTCTCTTATTATGCTTTCATTTTTTCCAATGCTGCATTGGCTGCGTTCTGTTCTGCTTCTTTTTTACTCTTGCCACTGCCCTGTCCCAGCACCTTGCCTTCGTGGGTCACTTCTGCCACAAAGACTTTGTTGTGGTCGGGACCCTTTTCATCTACAATGGCATAGTGTACAGGAACCTTGCTGATTTTCTGGATGATTTCCTGCAAATGGGTCTTGCAGTCCAGATTACGGAAATTGGTCTTTGTCTGAGCAATCTGGTCTTCCATAAACCGCATAACATATGTAGAAGCAGCTTCAATACCGCCATCCATACATACCGCGCCAATAATGGCTTCAAAAGCATCGGCAAGGATAGAATCTCTGTTTCTGCCGCCGGTACTTTCTTCCCCTTTGCCCAAAAACAGATTTCTGCCTACACCCAATTTTCTGGACAGACCTGCCAGAGAGCCTTCACAAACCACTGCCGCCCGCAGTTTGGTCAGTTCCCCTTCCGGCATTTCCGGGAATTTGCGGTACATATATTCACTTACCACCATGTCCAGCACTGCATCGCCTAAAAATTCCAGTCTTTCGTTATTTTCGTGACTGCCTTTTTTATTTTCATTGGCATAGGAACTATGGGTCAATGCCAGCAGCAGCAAATGCTTATCCGCAAAATGATATCCCAGTTTTTTTTCAAATTCTTCCAAATTCAAATAATTCATATTACTTCTCCACTACTCTTCTGATATAATCCAACGCATCCCCAATGGTTTTCATATTCTCCGCCGCATCGTTGTCAAATTCGATGTCATAGGCTTCCTCCAATGCAGAAATGATCTGGAACACATCCAGAGAATCTGCACCGATGTCTTTAAAGGAAGTTTCCTCCCGTAAACTATCAGCAGAAATATGCAGCTGGTCCGCAATGATCTGCATTACAACAGTTTCGTCCATATTTTCAACCTCCTCTTTTCTTTTCTGTCAATACTATACTCTATTTCCGACATTTTGTCAGCAGAAATCCCGGAAAAACAGAAGTTTTTTCCCATTTTATACACAAAATCGAACTGCTTACAGTTTATCCTGAATTTTCCCTACAATGTCAGCTTCTTTAAACAGCACACACTGTCTGATGGCGTTTTTGAATGCTTTGGCATTGGAACTGCCATGAGCCTTTACCACAAGGGATTTCAGTCCGATAAAAGGCGCACCGCCCACTTCGTCTGCATCGAAATATTTTTTTACATTGCGGAAAGGTTTTACCAACATAGCCGCAGCAATTTTATAAGCGCCTTTGGTGATTTCAGACTTGATGATGTCCACCAATGTTTTGCTCAAGCCTTCGGCAAATTTCAAAATGGTATTGCCTACAAAGCCATCGCAGACAATGACATCAGCTTCCCCGAAAGGAATGTTTCTAGGCTCAATATTGCCCACAAAATTCAAGTCAGATACTTCCAGAAGCTCATAAGCCTCTTTTGTCAGGCTATCACCTTTTTCCTTTTCGGCACCAATATTCACCAGTGCAACAGAAGGATTTTTCTTGCCAAATACATTTTCTACGTAAACGGAACCCATTTTACCAAACTGTTCCAGATATTTTGCTTTACAGTCCACATTTGCGCCGCTGTCTACTAAGAATGTAAAGCCATTCTTGGTAGGCAGGCAAGTACCCAATACAGGACGTTCTACGCCCGGCAGACGACCTACAATGAGCAGAGAGCCTGTCAGCAAAGCACCAGTACTACCGGCGGAAACAAAGGCGTCTGCCTCCCCATTTTTCACCAGCTGCATACCCACAACCATAGAGGAATTTTTCTTTTTGCGAATTGCCATAGTAGGCACTTCATCAGTGCTGATGACTTCTTCTGCATTGACCACTTCGATTTTTTCTTTTGGATATGTATATTTTGCCAGTTCCCGATTGACATCTTCTTCTCTGCCTACCAGTTTTACCAGCACATTCATTTCTTTGACTGCATCCACAGCACCTTTGACGGTTTCCACAGGTGCCAAGTCCCCGCCCATGGCATCCAGTGCGACGATTATTTTCTGATCCATAACTCACCATGATCCTTTCTTTCAAATTACATGCTTTTAGTATAAACAATTCCCCATAAAATTACAATCCCGCACCCCAATACTTTTTTCTTAGCAACGAAGTCATTGCTGTATTTTACAAAATATGGTAAAGTAACATTGTATGAATCATAATACCTTTTATGGATGCAAAGGAGGCATTATTTATGTATCAGATCAAAAATCTTTTGGAAAATGATGACATTCGTGTTTTGACAGAATTGGGACCTTTTACCGTCATTGAATACCTGCGGGATTTAAGTGTTTCTCCTGCAAATGCAGCAACGGCTTATTTCGCTTCTGAAATGAATGTGCGCAGACGTCAGGTCATTTGTGATTTGAAAAAAGCCAATATCACATTACAGGCAGGTGCTATGCAGTGGATGGTTGGCAACGTCAATGCCACCACAGGCATCAAAGGCGTAGGCGACCTTTTCGGCAAGGCTATCCGCGGAAAAGCAACCGGTGAATCTGCCATCAAACCCGAATATACTGGCAATGGCACTTTGGTGCTGGAACCCACTTACAAATACATTCTGCTAGAAGATGTGGCAGACTGGAACGGCTCTCTGATTCTGGAAGATGGTCTGTTTCTTGCCTGTGACTCCAATCTGACACACAAAGCCGTTATGCGGTCAAATCTGTCTTCTGCTGTAGCTGGCGGAGAAGGTTTATTCAACCTTGGCTTAAGCGGCAGCGGCGTGGTAGCGTTAGAATGCCCCTGCCCCAGAGAAGAATTGATTGAAATCAATCTTCAAGATGACGTACTGAAAATCGACGGGAATATGGCAATCGCATGGAGCGGCAGTCTGGACTTTACTGTAGAACGCTCTGGTAAAACACTGATCGGCTCCGCTGCTTCCGGCGAAGGTCTGGTAAACGTATTCCGCGGTACAGGCAGAGTACTGATGGCACCTGTTCTAGACTAAAAAGAGAAATACATCCTATTACCTTATAAGAAAACAAATATAGCTGGAATCCTTAAAGCACAAAGGGTTCCAGCTTTTCATTTTTTCTCTATTTATTTTTTTACACAAAACTATGCCAACTCCCTTCAGACAGCGTATCAATGAAAAATCATTTTTCACCCAACGCAAAAAAGGCAGCATTTCTGCTGCCTTTGATTTGCTCATCCAAAATTAGTCAACTTTGATGATTGTTTTCTTGTTATAAGCACCACAAGCTTTGCATACCTGGTGAGGCGCCATCAGTTCGCCACATTTGCTGCATTTTACCAGGTTGGGTGTTGCGATCTTCCAGCTCTGTGCTTTTCTTTTATCTCTTTTGGATTTAGATACTCGACCCTTAGGTACAGCCATTTCTACACCTCCTCATCAACATTGAAAAGAGCCCTCAAACTTTCAAATCTCGGATCTATCTCTGTGGTGTCGCATCCGCACGCACCTGTGTTCAGATCCTTGCCGCAGACAGGACAGAGTCCTTTGCAGTCATCCCTACAAAGCGTCTTCATAGGCATGGCCTCCATGATCCCGCTTCTGACATAGTCCGCAAGATCGATCTGATCTCCCGAAAAAGTTTCTGTCTCTTCGTCATCTCTGCCTGTATGGGAAAAACGCTCCTCAATATTGAAGTGAATCTCTGTTGTAACCGGCGCAAGGCAACGGTCACACGCAATGCTGACCTTTGTTTCGCCCTTTGCTTCCAAAACGAAAATCTCATTTTCGTTTCTGAGAGTTCCTTCTATTTTTACAGGCTCCATAAAACCCACAACATTGGGGTATGCCGCAATCTCTTGTATTTGCTCAGACATATGCACTTCCATAGAAGCACCGTTTTTACCATATAAATGAGCCATTTGCAATATCATTCGTATCACCCCGTAGTCGTACCTAAAATATTATACAGAAAGGTTTCTTATTTGTCAAGCAATTCCTTTGTATCTCTTGCAATAACCAGTTCTTCGTTTGTAGGGATTACAAACACTCTTACTCTAGAGTCGGGAGCAGAGATTTCGATTGCTTTGCCTCTCAAAGAGTTGTTGTAAGAATCGATGTGTACGCCCAGGAAGCCCAGGTAGTCACAGATCAGTCTTCTTGTGGAAGCAGAGTTTTCACCCAGACCTGCTGTAAATACGATTGCGTCTACACCGTTCATAGCAGCAGCGTAAGCGCCGATTCTCTTAGCTACTTTGTAAGCGAATACGTCCAGAGCCATACCTGCTCTTTCGTTACCATGTTCGCTTGCATCTTCGATATCACGGAAGTCGCTGGATACACCGGAGATACCCAGTACGCCGGATTTTTTGTTCAGGATGTTATCCATTTCCTGAGGTGTCAGGTTTTCTTTTTCCATCAGGAATGTTACTACAGCTGCGTCAACGTCACCAGCTCTTGTACCCATTACCAGACCTTCCAGAGGTGTGAAGCCCATGGTTGTGTCGATGGATTTGCCGTTTCTTACTGCACATACGGAACCGCCGTTGCCCAGGTGGCAAGTGATTGTTTTTGTCTGGTCATAAGGTCTGTCCATCATTTTAGCAGCTTCTTCGGATACGAATCTGTGGCTTGTGCCGTGGAAGCCGTATCTTCTGATTTTGTAATCTTCATAATAAGAGTAAGGAAGCGCATACATATATGCTTCTTTTGGCATAGTTTGATGGAATGCAGTATCAAATACAGCAACTTGAGGTACATTTGGCATAATAGCTTCACAAGCTTCAATACCTTGAATGTTTGGTGGGTTATGCAATGGTGCAAGAGAAGCACATTCTTCCAATGCTTCCATAACTGCTGGAGTAATCAATACGGAATCAGCAAATTTTTCACCGCCGTGTACTACACGGTGACCAACTGCGTTGATTTCGGACATGGATTTTACTACGCCGTATTCGCTGTTTGTCAGAGCGTCCAGTACCATTTTTACTGCTACGCTGTGATCTTCCATGTAATCGTTGAAGATAACATCTTCTTTACCTACAGGCTGATGTTTCAGTCTGGAACCTTCGATACCGATTCTTTCGCACAGACCTTTAGCCATTACGCTTTCTGTGTCCATGTCGATCAGCTGATATTTCAGGGAAGAACTACCACAGTTTAAAACCAGAATTTTCATTTTTTTCTCTCCTTATATTTTGTCCGTAGTTGTTATTTGCGGGCAGAACACTGCCATTGTTTCTGATTGGATAAAATTATTTACCCATTACCTGAGCCTGAACGGATGTCAGAGCAACAACTGCAACGATGTCGTTTGCGGAGCAGCCTCTGGACAGGTCGTTAACAGGTTTTGCGATACCCTGCAGGATAGGGCCGAAAGCTTCTGCCTGACCAAATCTCTGAACCAGTTTGTAACCGATGTTACCAGCGTCGATGTCAGGGAATACCAGTACGTTTGCTTTACCAGCAACTGTGCTGTTGGGAGCTTTCAGTTCGCCAACTTCTTTTACGATAGCAGCGTCCAGCTGGATTTCGCCGTCCAGTTTTACGTTAGGGAATTTTTCTTTTGCAATTTTAACTGCATCTACAACTTTTGTTACGTCAGCATGTTTTGCGGAACCCATTGTGGAGTGGCTCAGCATAGCAACTCTAGGTTCTTTGCCGATGAATGCTTCGTAGGATTTAGCGGAATCGCCTGCGATGCAAGCCAGTTCCTGAGGGTTAGGATTCTGGTTCAGTGCACAGTCAGCGAACAGCAGGATACCGTCATCACCATACTGAGGTGTGTTTGTTACCATGATGAAGAAAGAGGATACCAGTTCTGTGCCAGGTGCTGTTTTCAGAATCTGCAGAGCGGGACGCAGTGTATCAGCTGTGGAGTGGATTGCGCCGGAAACCATACCGTCAGCGATATCCATTTTAACCAGCATAACGCCCATGAACAGAGGATCGTCCAGCAGAAGTTTTCTAGCTTCTTCCAGAGTCATGCCTTTGCTTTTTCTAGCTTCTGCCAGAGCAGCAACAACTTCATCCATTTTTTCGTAGTTTTCAGGATCTACGAAGATAGCTTTGGATACATCAAAGCTGCCAGCAGCTTCCATGATCTTTTCTTTGTTACCGATCAGAACGATGTCAGCCAGTTCGTCTCTCAGGCATTCAGCAGCTGCTTCCAGATTTCTTTTTTCATAAGATTCGGGCAGTACAATTACCTTTTTGTCTGCTTTTTCATTTCAGATAAAAAATCCACTGTAAAGACCTCCATTTTTAAATAGATAGATTAACTGTTGTCTTTTTTACTGGAAGAAATGACTTCTTCCGTGCCAGGGAAACAAAATTCCCTGATATATATACTGTTTCAAAATCCGTTTTCAATAAAACGGACAGCATATTTATTATAAACAAAAAACGCAGTGTATACAAGTACATCCGCGAAAAAAACGGTAAAAAACCCCATTTTTTCTCATAACTTTTTCCCGCAGGAACGGCAAAAAGCGTAGTCTTTCTCCGCTTTTGCCCCACAGTAAGGACAAAAAGCCGTTTCTGTTGGTCTCTCTTCTTCCTCTTTTGGCTCTGTTGTTTTTTCTTTTTTATTCAGCACTTCTTCCAAAGGGTCAGGTTCCTCTCCCTCTTCGGTGATGTCGTAAAGAGAAAAGCGATTTTCCCCGGTGGCATTCATCAGAGAAACAATGACGTTGCTGCCGGCAATCACCACAAACACCAGTCCCATAAGCACAAATGGCGTTGGTGCTCCCATTTTAGCCGCTGACACCATCCAGAAAATACCGAAAACAACGGCAAAGATGGAACCAATAGCTCCCTGCAGAGATGGACCTCTGCCGGGTTTGACACTTCTCATGGGCATCCCCTCCTGTCCTTTTGATTGGTATCAGATATTTTTTTCATACATATTCTTTCCGCAGATTTGGCAGTTTTGCTCTCTGCCCTGCACATTGGCGCCGCAGTAGGGGCATGCTGTTAATATCATTTCTTTTGGTGCAGATTTTTTGTTTCTTCTGCATCCATCCCACAGAAATGCTGCTCCTAAAACTACCAGAGCCAGACCGGTGACAACAAGAATGCCCTCGAAACGGATGCTTCCTGCTGCACCTCGTTGCTGTTCCTGAAACCACATATTTTCCAATATCAGCAGAAAGATGCCTCCTGCCAGCATTACCAGTCCTTTCAGAACAGACAATGTCCTCTCTTTTCTGCTCATAAGCACTCCCCCTTAGGGAATCAGCGGAAATTCCATAAAGAATGTTGTCCCCATGTATTCCTTACTTTCGATACGGATACTGCCCCCCAAGACAGATACTGCCGCGTTAACCACATCCAGTCCTACACCTCTGCCGGAAAACATGGTAGCACTGCTTTTTGTGGTAAAACCGGGACGCAGCAAAAATGCATATACTTCGTTGTCTTCATATTCTTCTTCAGCCTTTTTCAACCAGCCTTTTGCCTTCGCTGCCTGCAAAATGCCTTTGCGGTCTAAACCTCGTCCATCATCTCGGAAAATAACGAAAACCTGCTGTGCTGTTTTCTGTATTTCCAAAGATATTTCCCCTACAGGGGTTTTCCCCATTTTTTCCCGGTCTTCTGTTTTTTCCAAACCATGATCCATGCTGTTTTTCAGCATCTGCATCACAGCCATGGTGATCTTATCGTAAATATCTCTGGGCACTTCTGTTTCCGCACCGGAAACTTTCAGCAGGAAATCCTTTTCCAATGCTCGTCCCATAACCGTTGCCAGACGTTCCATCTGGGCAACCAACGCGGAAAAGTCCGTATAAGGAATGAGCTGACGCCCTTTTCTGGTATAAGCGATCTGATAGCTGGGACCTTCCGGCTCATTGTCGCTATCCACATGGGCAAGGAAATTCTTGATTCGCCGTACCACAGCCCAGCCAAAGTCTGTCACTTCATCATCCGTTTCCATACGGCGCAGTTCCCGCTTCATATAGCCAGAAACCATACGCAGCAACTGCAGGATAGTCAACAAATCCTTATCTGCCGGGTGTTCTTCCTCCCGCAAATAAGAAAAAAGGTCTTCCGCGCTGTGAGCTGTTTCCGAAAATGCCGGATAACCCATCATAGAGGCAGAGCCTTTGATTGAGTGCATGGTACGGAAAAGTCTGTTGACTTCATCCTTGGTGATTTCCACCTGTTCCGTTCCCGATTTGCTTTCTATAAAATTGTCCAGTCGTTCTATATTTTTCCATGTTTCTTCTACGAATAGATCCTGAAGAAAATCCGGATTTTTTTCAAATCTCTCCATGGTATCATCCTCATTACTATATTCTGATTTTAGTATAGACCGATTCCCCCAAATTTTCCAGAGAAAAATTATATAATTGTTGAAAAATATGTTATACTGCTTTTAGAACTATTTTGCGAAAGGAGCGATACCATTGCGAACGGTTGGAATCATTGCAGAATTCAATCCCTTTCACAAGGGACATCAATATATTTTGGAAAAAGCAAAGGCACACACAGACTGTCAGCGTGCCATGGTAGTCATGAGCGGCAGTTTTGTCCAGCGTGGGGAACCGGCGTTTTTCGACAAATGGACAAGGGCAAAATGCGCCCTTCTTAACGGCGCTGACATGGTGCTGGAACTGCCTGTGCTTTTTGCGGCAGCCAATGCGGAAATCTTTGCCATGGGCGGTGTGAAAGTGCTGGAAGATACGGGCATGACAAATGCCCTTTGTTTTGGCTCTGAAAGCGGCGATCTGAAAGCCCTTCAAGAAGCGGCAAAAATCATGACCAATGAAACGGAGGAATTTCAGCGGCTCCTAAAAGCCGGGCTGGATGAAGGCATGTCCTATCCTGCGGCAAGAGCAAAGGCGCTGGAAACCGTTTCTCACATCAGCAGTGAAATCATTTCCCGCCCCAATCACATTTTGGGTCTGGAATACCTGAAAGCTTTGGACAGACTGAGCAGCAACATCGAACCATGCACTATCCGCCGGAAAGGCAGCCAGTACGACGATCCTTCCCTGACAGGAGAATTTGCTTCTGCCGCTGCCATCCGCAAAGGCATTCTGGAAGAAAACGCCACAGAAGCCTTTTTGCAGGTACCTGAAAACATCGTTGACCTGCTGACAAAAGAAATTTCTCTTGGAACTGCTCCTGCTTCCATGGATGAGCTGGCAGGTGCCCTCCATTATAAACTGCGCACCACTTCCGCTGAGGAAATCCATGACATTCTGGAAGTGACAGAAGGACTGGAAAACCGCATTTTGCGTGCCATCGACAACGAGTTCTTCATGAACGACATCATTGAATACATCAAAACCAAACGGTATACCCGCACCAAGATACAGCGGATTCTGGTACATATCCTGCTGGATATTAAGGCAAAGGAAGTGGATTATTTCCTGAGTCAGAACCATCTGCCTTATATCCGTGTTCTGGGATTCCAAAAAGACAACGCGGACATTCTGGGTGAACTGACAGAACAGGCAAAATGCCCTGTACTGACCAATCTGAAAAAAGCACCGGAAATTCTGGACGAAGACGGACTCCATCTGCTGGCGCTGGAAAAACTGGCAACAGATTTGCAGGCACTGGCGGCACCAAACCCTCTTTACCGTGCGCCAAACAGAGATTTTACCACGCCCATGGCCATCGTATAAATCAAAAACATGAAATCAAAAAAACAGACATAGACTGGTATCAACAAGCATTGCAAAGGATGATCTTTCATGATTGCACGCCTGCTGACCGTCTGTGTCTGTTTTTTCATATTTGCCCTTTTGCGGTATCCTGCCGCCTTGACAGAAGCCGCTGCCGGAGCCTTTTCTCTGTGGTTTTCCAGCGTTCTGCCATCTTTGTTTCCTTTTCTGGCTGCTATCGGTATTTTGCTGCGAATGGGCGCAGCGGAAAAACTGGGGCGGCTTTGTGCGCCACTAACAAAACCCCTTTTCTCCCTTTCCGGTATCTGTGCCTTTCCCCTTGCGGCTGGTCTTCTTTCCGGCTATCCTGCCGGCGCAAACACCGTGGCACAGCTCTATGAACAGCGGCGGATTTCCTTATCAGAAGCACGAAAAGTCCTGTTGTTCTGCAATGCCCCCGGACCGCTGTTTGTATTGGGCACGGCTGGCACCACTTTTTTCGGCAGTCCTGTATTGGGCTATGCTATGCTGCTGGCGGTATTCGTGGGAACCATACTGACAGGCATTTCCTATCGCTCCATTCCAACAGATTCCAACAATCAAACGCCCGTTCTTCCGGCACAAAAAAAAGAGCCTTTTTCTCTGCTCTTTTCCTCCGCTGTAAAAGACGCCCTTTTGACTTCAGCGCAAATCGGCGGCTTTCTGGTATGTTTTTGTGTTTTGCAGGAAGGCCTTGCCCAAGCTGGCTTTTTTGCCCTGCTTTCCAACGCGCTGTCTTTTCTGCCTATTTCTCCAGAATTTTTGCAGGCATTTTCCGGTGGTCTGTTGGAAATGACAAAGGGCATCCATGGTGTTTCCCTTTCCCCTGACAGTCTGCGGCTGCGGGCATCAGCTGCTGTTTTTCTGCTGTCTTTCGGCGGGTTTTCCATTTTCGGGCAGATTTTAGGGGTTCTGCGGAATGTGCCCATAAGCCCTTTTTCCCTGTTATCCGCCAAAATACGACAGGCGTTCTTTTCTGTGCTGGTGTTCCAATGTTTCTACTCTATAGCAGAAACACAAGCACAAAAAGCAGTTCCCGTATTTTCCACACATACGGCAACTGCTTTTCCGACACTTTATGGGCTTTTGTCTATTCTCCTGCTGTGCAGTCTATTATTGGAACGACAAAAGTAAATTATTTGCTCATGCGCAGTTCCTGAATGTTTTCACCCAGTACATTCAGAGTCTGTGCGAAGTAATCGTCTGTCTTCATGCTTTCGCTGTAAACAACGGCTTTCAGTTCTTTCAGCTTGTTTTCCGCATCGCTCAGTACGCTTTCGGAATATTCCATGGCGCCCAGACGCATTTCTTTTGCTGTTTTCTTTGCGGATTCGATGATGTTTGCAGCCTGGTCATAAGCCTTTTTGGTCACTTCGTTATCATCGATCATACGCACCAGACGTTCTTCCGCATTTTTCACGATTTCGTCTGCTTCTTTCTGTGCGTCGATAAGGATTTTATTGCGTTCTTCGATAACCCATTTGGACTGTTTCAGTTCGTTGGGCAGTTTCATACGGATTTCGCTGATGATGTCGTAAATTTCTTCTTTATCTACAGACACTTTATTGCTGAATGGTACGGCACGGCTGCTGTCCATAATTTCTTCCAGTTCATCCAATAATTGTAATACAGAATCCATTGATGTTCCCTCACTTCTTATATTTTTCTATAACAAACGGTTGTATTTCCTTGGGCACCATAAAGTCAATGTTTCCGCCGAAAACGGCAACCTCTTTGGCATTGGTAGAACTGAGGGACAAATGTTCCTCATCAGCCGCAAGGAAAATCGTTTCGATATCTTTTCCAAGTTTTCTATTGATCAAATACATCTGATATTCTGCCGCAAAGTCAATGGCATTGCGCAGACCGCGGACAGCGACTGTAGCGCCGATCTCGGACGCAAAGTCTGCCAGAAGCCCACGAAAAGAGGCTACTTCCACATTTTCCAGATGCTTTGTCACCATTTCCAAATGTACTTTACGTTCTTCCACAGTGAACAAAGAATGTTTATTGGGGTTTTCCAAAACCGCCACCACCAGGCAGTCAAACAGTTTGGACGCGCGTTCGATGATGTCCAGATGTCCCAGTGTTACAGGGTCAAAACTGCCGGCATAAATTGCTTTTCTCATGTTGCTGATTCCTCCGGACGCAGAAAAGTAATGACTGTCGTCTTGTAGTTTTTTTCACGGTCTACATACAGACCTTTGATAGGCGCCAATGGAATCTGGGAACTGCGTTCCACAATGACCATTCCTTCCGGTGCCAGAAGCCCGCCGGAAACGATTTTTTCCAATGTCGGCTCTGCCAGACCTGCCGCATAAGGCGGGTCCATAAAAATGATATCAAAGGTTGCCTGCTCTGCCGACAGCTGTGCAAGTCCTGTCAGCACATCGCTTTTGATCAGGCGTGCCCGTTCCATCAGTTTGGTATGGGTCAGATTTTCCGCAATGACTTTCTGACATTCAGCCGCCTGTTCCACAAAAACCGCCGTGTCTGCGCCTCGGCTCAAAGCCTCGATGCCAATGGCACCACTGCCCGAAAACAAATCCAGAAATCTGGATTCCGGCAGATCAAAGGCAATGATATTAAACAATGTTTCTTTGATTCTGTCCGTTGTGGGACGGGTATTGAGTCCCTCAATGGTTTGCAGTTTATGCCCTTTTGCGGCACCGGCGATGACACGCATATTTTCTCACCTTTCAGACCGATTTTTTTACATACAGCCATAGTATAACAAATAAATCCCCAAAATACAATAATAAACTCTTTACAAATCCAAACTTTTCCCTTCAAACCAAGCGGAAAGTCTGCTTTTGAGATGGACGTTTTCCTCCTGTTCCAGCTGGGGGTCTTTCCGCAGCAAATCCCCTGCCGCCTGCTGTGCTTCCTTGAGAATTGCCATATCCCGATACAGATTGGCAATCTTCAGTTCCGGCAAACCGTGCTGTCTGGTGCCGAAGAATTCCCCGGGACCTCTCAGCTTCAAGTCCATTTCGGAAATGACGAAACCATCCGTCGTCTTTGTCATAGTCTGCATACGCTCCACAGCGATTTTCGTTTTGGCATCGCTGACCAGAATACAGTAGGATTTTTCAGAACCACGTCCCACACGTCCTCGGAGCTGGTGAAGCTGTGCCAGACCAAAACGCTCGCTGTTTTCAATGAGCATAACGGTAGCGTTGGGTACGTTGATACCTACCTCAATAACCGTAGTGGAAACAAGGATATCCGTATTTCCTGCGGCAAAATTGTCCATGATTTCCTGTTTTTCAGCCGCTTTCATTTTCCCATGAACACAGGCAATTTTACATTCTGGCAAAGCCCCTTTCAGCTTTTCCGTATAGTCCAGAACATTTTCCACTTCCATTTTTTCATTTTCTTCGATCATGGGGCAGATGACATAAGCCTGTCTGCCTGCCGCCGCTTCTTTGCCCAAAAAGGCATAAATCCGCTGGCGGTAAGATGTATTGACGCCAATGGTGTCAATCTGCTGTCTGCCGGGGGGCAGTTCGTCAATGATGGAAATATCCAAATCTCCATAGAGAATCAATGCCAATGTACGAGGAATGGGCGTTGCCGTCATAACAAGGACATGGGGATTCTCCCCTTTTTCCGCAAGCATACTTCTCTGGCGCACACCAAAGCGATGCTGTTCGTCGGTGATAACCAAACCAATTTTATGGTATTCCACACCTTTTTGAATGACCGCATGGGTACCCACAATCATCCGGGCTGTGCCATCTGCGATTTTTGCCAATGCTTCCCGTTTTTCTTTGGCTTTCATACTGCCTGTGAGTAAAACTACTTCAATACCCAAAGGCTTAAACAATTCTGTGAATGATTTTCCATGCTGTTCCGCCAGCACTTCCGTAGGTGCCATAAGCACTGCCTGATATCCATTTTGAATTGCCCAGTAAGCAGCTGCCATGGCAACAGCCGTTTTCCCGCTACCTACGTCCCCCTGTACCAGTCGGCTCATGATTTTCCCGCTGGTCATATCAGTGGCAATTTCCGACAATACTTTTTTCTGGGCATTTGTCATGGAAAAAGGCAGGCTTTTCTGGAATTCATCTATGGTCTCTGGATGCTCCATAACGATGCCGCTTCCTCTGCCCAAAAGTTCTTCCCGCAGAGAAAAGAGGGCTGTCTGAAGTAGGAAAAATTCCTCAAACACCAAGCGGCGGCGAGCATCATAAAAGGCTTCTTCTGTACGAGGAAAATGGATATTGGTCTGGGCAAAATTCTTTTCTGCCAGATGGTATTTTTTTCGTATCCATAAGGGCAGCTCTTCCGTCAGTGTGCCGCTGACCTGTTTCAAAGCTTCCTCCAGATAACTGCGGAGCATTTTCTGGGAAATGCCGTCTACAGAAGGATAAACTGGCACAATGCGTCCACCAGCAAAATTATCCTTAATGGATTCATATTCCGGTGACACGATTTCCCGGCGGTTATATTTTTTCTGCATCCTGCCTGTAAACAGATAAACTTCACCTGATTTCAGTGCGGTTTTCATATAAGGTTGGTTATACCACAGGAGGGTGATTTCATCCGTATCATCAAAGACCTGCAAGCGAGTAAAAGTCAATCTGCCTCTCCGTCCCGTCTGCCCTTCGCCTTTCACTCTTGCCAGAAAGGTATTTTCGTCTGTTTCGGATAAATCCGCGATTTTTGTCAGACGGCTCCTGTCTTTATAATCTCTGGGATAATGTTCCAGCAAATCTCCAATGGTTTCAATGCCCATACGCTGGAGTTTTTTTGCACGCTGTTCGCCTACATTTTTCAGTTCCGTAATGGGGCTTGTCCGCTCCATGCCCTCACTCCCTTTCGCAAGAAAAAGGCGTTGGATACCAAAGCAACTTCCCCTTCAGAAAACATGGATTTTTCTTTTTTCTGATTTCTTAAGGGGAATTGCGACAGCTGTCTTCATAAGAAAACATAA
>OHHQ01000745.1_pt1 | contig 15709 bp, 10 predicted proteins | sample 1568051 | NCBI WGS metagenome assembly OHHQ01 (sample SAMEA3879567, study PRJEB24766) | human gut metagenome | biome: human-associated habitat; feature: feces | place: USA | collected 1985/1987
CAGCACGGAAAACCAGACGACCGATGCGTCCGAATCCGTTGATACCAACTTTAATCTTTGACATTTTTCTTTTATTATTTGATTAATAATGATGTTAACTCTCTCGTTTAATGTCGTAAACTCACACAAAAGTATGGATAAAAAAATGAAAAACAAAAAACTTTTAGATTAGTTATACGCGAACGTTTTTTTTGTGAAAAAAGTTTGCGCAAACGTTTTAGATTTGTATCTTTGTCCCTGCAATGAACGCCGCACCCCATATCGCACGACCTGACGACGGGCTTCCGATGCCCCGCCGCCTGTGGGCCATCCTGGCCGTAGCGTTCGGCGTCTCGCTGTCGGTGATCGACAGCGCCATCGCCAACGTCGCCCTGCCCACCATCGGGCTGGAACTGGGGATCTCGTCGGCCGACTCGATCTGGATCGTCAACGCCTACCAGCTGGCCATCATGATCTCGCTGCTGTCGTTTTCGGCATTGGGCGACGTGGTGGGCTACCGCAAAGTCTATATCGGCGGCCTGATGCTCTTCACCGTGGCCTCGGTGGGCTGCGCCCTTTCGACATCACTCCCGACGCTGGTGCTGGCGCGCGTGATGCAGGGGTTCGGCGCCGCGGCCATCACATCGGTCAACACCACGCTTATCCGCATCATCTACCCCAAGGCGCAACTGGGACGCGGCATGGGCATCAACGCCACGGTCGTCGCCGTGTCGTCGGTCGCCGGGCCTACGCTGGCTGCGGGCATCCTCTCCGTCGCCGAGTGGCCGTGGCTCTTCGCCGTGAACATCCCCATCGGGCTGGTGGCGCTGTGGCTGAGCCGCCGCTTCCTGCCGGACAATCCCGTGCGGGTGAGCGCACGCCGTTTCGACTGGCGCGACGCCGTAATGAACGCCCTGACCTTCGGCTTGCTGATGGCTTCGGTCGAAGGGTTTTCGCACGGGCTCGACCCGCGGCTGCTCACCCTGGGCATCGCAGCGCTGCTCATCGTCGGGTTCTTCTTCATCCGCAGCCAGCTGCGCGAGCCCTATCCGATCCTGCCGTTCGACCTGCTGCGCATCCCGATCTTCTCCGTTTCGGTCATCACCTCGATCTGCTCGTTCATCGCCCAGATGCTCGCTATGGTCGCGCTTCCCTTCTACCTGCAAAAGACATTCGGATATACAGAAGTACATACGGGCCTGATCCTCACTGCCTGGCCCGCTATCATTATGGTCGTGGCTCCGATCGCCGGCTTGCTGGTCGAACGGATCCACGCAGGAGCCATGGGCGGCGTAGGACTGCTTATCATGGCGGCGGGCGTGGTTCTGCTGGCTTTTCTGCCCGAGCAACCCCACGTCGCCGACATCGTCTGGCGACTCCTGCTCTGCGGCCTCGGATTCGGCCTGTTCCAATCTCCCAACAACAGCATCCTGATCGCCTCCGCACCGCCCGAGCGAAGCGGAAGCGCCAGCGGTATGCTGGCAACAGCCCGGCTCACGGGACAGACGACCGGAGCGGCTCTGGTAGCCCTGCTGTTCCATATCGACCCGGAAAACGGCTGCCATATCGCCCTGTTGCTTGCCGGAGGGTTTGCCCTGGCCGGTTCCGTCGTCAGCTTCTCACGGCTATCGCTCGCCCTGCCGCAGGGCCTTACCCGAAGCAAGGGAAAAGCCTGAATCCCGCCTCCGACACACTGTTTTGCGGATCCTCCCCTCCCTTTTCCCTATACCCAAAAGAGAGAAAAGACAACGCCACCGGCATCGCTCGTGCCCGGCAACAAAATCCGGAAGTGTGCTACGAACGAACACATAAATATCACCGCTTTCCCGAACACCCCGGGACACGCACCACATTGACAAAAATATCCCGACCGATAAAGAGCCCACTTATCACCAAGAAAAAACAAGCATATTGCATTATTCCGGATTATTTGCATCAGACTGCAAGGTCCGAAAATCCTCCTGCGACAGTATATCCGGAATCCCGAATCCATTTCCAAACCGCGTCAGAAAAGAGAAGCTGAACCTCTCAACGAAAAAGGAGAATCCATACCAACCCATTCATTCAATATGATCGCAAAATAAAAAGGATCGACCCGTAACGGGTCGATCCTTCACATATCTTGTCAGATCAAAGATATCTATTACAAATATCCCTGGTTCTGGCTACCGAAATTCGGGTTCTGCGTCATCTCGCTATTCGGAATCGGCCATACGAACTTCGGGCTACCAGCAGTCTGTTTCATAGTCTGCAAATAAGACACATTGTCAACCAAAGGAGCAAGACTCGTATTGACATTACGCTGGAAACCCTGCCCCCAACGCTTCAGGTCGTAAAGACGCGTACCCTCGGCAAGCATCTCGCGGCCGCGCTCTTCCTGAATAGCATTGAAAAGTCCAGATATCTTCGTGCCGTCAAGCAACGTAACATCCTTCTCCACATCGCTCATAGCAAGAGCCGCCAGACCGCGGGCCGTACGCAACTGGTTCAGCGGATCCAAACCTTTAGCAGGGTCCAAACGATACTGCGCCTCGGCATCGACCAGATACATTTGGGAGATACGGAACATCTTGGGTCTGTTGCGATAAACCAACGTAGTCGTATTGGTCTGGAAATTCTTGTTACCGCGGAACTTACCAATAAGAACTCCGACCCCCTTATTTCCACTGATCGTAACATTGGCATTCTTAACAAGGAAAATATCCGTACGGAAATCGGCATCTTTGAACAACTTGACAATATGCTGCTCCGGAATATAGGTAGGAGCATAAAAGTATTCCCCCAAATTCGGCTTCCAGCTGCTGTTCAGATAGCTACCGAACGAGTTCACAGTCGTCATGGTCGTACGCAATACCTCCAACTGCAGGATATTCTCGGTAGAAGTATCCTCGCGCCACATTCTTTCGAGACCTTCAGCCGTTGTCACCAAAGGATAGGTGCCGTAAAGCGACTGGGCATACTGGCTGGCCTCCGTGTACTGGTGGAGATGCAGTGCCAGCTCGGCGCGGAATGCGGTAATGGCATCTTTGGTCAGGTAAATCTGATCCGTCGGAGTACCCTGAGCAGTCACGGTTTTTTCAGCTTCTACGAGGTCTGCCTCTACGTTCTCATACAACTTTGCCAACGTACCGCGAGCCAGTTTCGCTTCCGGCTCCCACTCTTTCGGATAGGGAAGACCCAACTGATCAGCGGCCTTGTCCGGATCATAGTCCTCACAGAAAAGCAGCGCGGCACGGTGCATTACATAGGCGCGGAAGAAATACATCTCGCCTTTGTAAACATCCACTTTCTTTTGCTCGTCGGGAGTAAGATATTCATAAGCTGCATCCATATGACGGATCGCATAGTTGATATGCATCATCGTCGTATAATAACTGGACCAGAACGACGTTACATCCTGATCAGTGGGATACAAACGCCAGTTGAAAGGATAGATACCCTGATTACCGCTACCGATGCAAACATTCAGAACATCCACATAAAGGTCCGGTATCGAGTAGAAACTACCGGAAAGGAGCGCTTTCAGGTCCACATAAACGTAACCTCTCACACCCTCGCAATATTCCATGGTGTACGCATCCTCGGGCCGGATCGCCGTTTCGGGGTCCATATCCAAGTCGCACGACGTCACAGAAAAGAGGGTAACGAATGCCAAAATCGAATTTATTATCTTTTTCATAGTCTAAGCCTTGTATTTATTTTTTTATAATGAACACTGAAAATTAGAACTTAAACTCAAGGCCGAAAGTGAACTCGCGCGTATTCGGATAAGTATCGACATCGACACCCTTCTCTGCAGCCTCAGGATCCAGGCCGTTATAGCCCGTCACAGTCCAGAGGTTACGGCCACCGACCCAAACCTTAAGGCCCTTGATGAACTTCGTCTTCTCCATAATATGGCTCGGGAGCGTATAAGCCAACTGGATATACTTCAGACGCAGGAACGAAGCCTTCTCAAGCATACGGCTGTCAAAATTGATCGCCTGGTCCAGACGGGGATATCTCGCCTGGTCGCCTTCCTGCTGCCAATAGTCCCATGCCAGGTCGCACTGGTTGAACTGGGAAGAGAGTCCCATATCGGCATTAGCAACGAAATACATCGTATTGTTGAGCGCGTAGTTGCCGTGAACCCAAGAGAAGTCTGCCGTCAGGCTGAGTCCCTTCCATGCGGCTGTCACACCGAAACCGCCGGTATAAGGCGCATAAAGCGAAGTACCCAGATTCACCAAAGCAGCCTGGTTGAAATTGGAAGTAATGCCGCCGTCTGCCGTAGTCCAGGTATCCAGACCGGTTTCAGGATCGACACCGCGCCACTCCTGCATTGTCCAAGTCGGGAACGGATCACCTACGCTGTAAGCCTGCAGACCGTTGCCCATATAAGCGAATTCAAGACCCGGTTCCCAAAGATCGGTCAGCTGGTTCTTGTTGTAGTTGAAAGTCGCGTGGAAATTCACGAACCAGTCTTTCGAAGCGTAAATATCGTAGTTCAACGAAAGGTCGATACCGGAGTTGCGCATACCGCCGACGTTACCGGCACGACCGCTGTAACCACCTGACGGAGCCAACGGAATGGACATCAGCATATCGTTGGTTTGACGGCGATAGTATTCAATCGAGAGAGAGAGTTTTCTCCACAACTCAATATTGGCACCCACGGTCAATGTATTCTGGCTCTCCCACATCAGATCAGGGTTACCGATACCGGATACCATCCAAGTCGTGTAACCGCCGTAAGCCGAACCCGCAGCCATATATTGACGGTGGTTGTAGTCACCGATACCGGAGTTACCCTGTGTACCGTAAGACACTTTCAGACTCAAATCACTGATAGTCTGATTGTCGCGCAGGAACGTCTCATTCTTGATATTCCACATACCGCCGACAGCCCAGAAAAGCGCATTGCGGTTGTTCTCACCGAAACGCGAGCTTGCGTCGTTACGCAACAAACCGCTGATGAAATAACGCTCTGCGAAGTTATATTCAAGACGGCCAAATACAGAATTCGAAGCTGACTGTGCGATGCTGTAGGTCGGCAGACCGCCGGAAACTTCCGTACCCATCGCGATATTCAGGAAGCGCGAAGAGGTGATACCGATCGAAGCTACAGAGAAGCTGTTGTTATTCCGATAGAGGGTTTCCTCACCGAGCAGCGCCGTAAAGTTATGAACCTCATTCCAAGTATGCTTGTACTCGGCGGTATTGGTCCAAGTCCATTCATAGAAACGCTGGAACAGTTCACTGGCACTACCAGTACCGAACTTACCCGAAGGAGTAGGAGTTTCAGGGCTGGAAGCACCGTGTGAACGCCAGTCAAAAGCATCCACAGCAAGAGAGGAGCGGATCGTCAGCCCCTTCACCGGAGTCAGTTCAATGAAAGCCATACCATTCATCGTAATACGATTCTGCCAGCGAGGCATATAGTCTGCAGTCATCAACGGGTTGATGGCTTGGGTAGCATCAAAGAAATTGAGCATCTGACCGTTATCGTCATAGAGAGGCTGGTAAGGAGGCGTAATCAACGATGCCATCACCGGGTTCGATACATACAGACTGCCCATCGATTCATTCGTATCAGCAACCGAACTGTGCTGATAACCCAAACCGAGGTTCAAGCCCAAACGCAGCCAGTTGTTAGCCCTGGTATCGATATTCGTACGGAAGTTGTAACGATCCAACTCCGAACCGGGCAGAATACCGGTCTTATTGGCATAGTTACCCGAGAAATAGTAAGAGGTCTTCGCCGAGCCGCCCGAAACCGACAGATCGACCTGATACATCGGCGCATTTCTCTCAAGAATCTCGTTCCACCACTTGTAGTCATTCATAGGATTATAGTTCTCATCCATGAACTTAGCCAGACCGAAATTACGGATAAAATATTGACGGCCGGACGCAATCTTATCAGGAGTCGTCAAGGCATCGCCCGACAAACGAACGGCAACAGCCGCACCGATATAATCCAACATCTCGTTCGCACTCATCATATTCAATTCAGGCGCTACGGCACTCGACATGGAGTATTGTCCCGTAAGCGTCACATCGACACTCTCCAGGTTGCGGCGACCGGTTTTGGTCTGCACATAGATAACACCGTTAGCAGCACGCGAACCGTAGATCGAAGTCGCCGAAGCATCCTTGAGGACGTTCACCGAAGCGATATCGTTTTGGTTGATCGTCTGCAGCGTCGAAGCCTGAATCGGCGCACCGTCCAACAGAATCAGCGGCGACGTATCGGCACCCATAGAACCCAGACCATGAATACGGATCGAAGAAGTCGAAGTCAACTCACCGTTACCGGTCATAATCTGAAGACCGGCTACCTGACCCTGCAAAGCGTCCACGACGTTGGTGCTGGGACGGTTTTCGATCTTCTCGGACTTCACCTGATCTACAGAACCAATCACCGAACCGATCTTCTTACCCGTACCATAACCGATCACCACGACATCCTCGATGCCCGTAGCCTCTTCCCCGAGAGTCACGTCGATATGCGTCTTACCGGCTACGCTCACCTTCTGGGTTTCGTAACCGATAAAAGAGATCGAGAGCGTCGCATTGGCGGGAACCGTCAATGTAAACTGCCCGTCTCCTCCGGTCGTCGTACCGGCAGACGTACCCTCTGCCACAACCGTAGCACCGATGATAGGTTCTCCCTTCTCATCGGTAACCGTACCCGTCACCTGCTTGTTTTGCGCAAGAGCCAACGAACAGAAACTCAGTACAGTAATTAACGATAGTACAATTTTCTTAATCATAAGCGTTAATTTAAAAATTGAGTTTGAAATAAAAAGTTCCGAGCAAATATAGAAATTAATTGCTTCATAAGCAAATAACCGTATTCAAAATAATCAAAAAAAGCACGTATATTCGGATTTATCTCCTTTCAAATCCCATATTGACCAATTTAAGATCTGACTTGCGACAAAAACGGCGCGGAAAAGCCATTTGCCCGACAAAGCAGCGGAAAAATACCGGTTTTACACCCCGCTCTTATTCGACACCTTATAATATATAAAATTCGGCAGCAATGGATCGAAACGATTTTTTTCGTATCTTCGCGCCGAATCAAAACCTAAACAATTTATGGCTTTTACAGAAATATTACCCGGAATACACTACGTCGGCGTCAATGACCGCACCACGACCCGTTTCGAATCGCTGTGGTCGCTTCCTTACGGCGTTTCCTACAACTCATACCTGGTCATCGACGAAAAAGTCGCTCTGATCGACACGGTCGAAGTATCGTTCGGCGAACAGTTCATCGACAATATCCGCGCGATCCTGAAAGACCGGCCGATCGATTACCTGGTGGTCGATCACATGGAGCCGGACCACTCCTCTTCGATCAAAACCCTGCGCCTGCTCTACCCCGAGATGCAGATCGTGGGCAATGCCAAAACCCTTCAGATGCTCGACGGATATTACGGCATCCATACCCTCACCCGGGAAGTCAAAGAGGGCGAAAGCATTTCGCTCGGCCAAAAAAACCTCTCGTTCTATATGGCGCCGATGGTTCACTGGCCCGAAGTGATGGTCACTTATTGCCCCGAACACAAGGTACTCTTCTCGGCGGATGCGTTCGGCACGTTCGGTGCCCTGAACGGCGGTATCCTGGACAGCCAGCTTTCGCTGGACCATTTCTGGGACGAGATGCGCCGCTACTACGCCTGCATCGTGGGCAAATACGGCGCCCCCGTACAGAAAGCCCTCCAAAAACTGAGCGGCCTTCCCATCGAAACGATCTGCTCGACGCACGGCCCCGTATGGCAGCAGAAAATCGGGCGCGTAATAGGTATCTACGATCAGTTGAGTCGCTACGAAGGCGAACCGGGTGTGGTGATCGCCTATGGTTCGATGTATGGCAATACGGCCCAGATGGCCGAGAAAATCGCTCGGGAGCTGGCCGTACAGGGTGTAAAAAACATCATCGTTTACAACCTTTCGTATGCCGACATTTCGAATGTCATCCGCGACATTTTCAAATACGACACGCTGATCGTGGGTTCTCCGACCTACAACGGCGAACTCTTCCCCGAAGTCGGGTCCCTGCTGCAAAAAATCAGCGAACGTTGCATTCCCTGCCGGAAATTCGCCTATTTCGGCTCCTATACCTGGGCTGGAGCAGCGGTACGCCTGCTGGGAGAATTCGCCCAGAAAATGAAATGGGAGGCCATCTGCCAGCCGACAGAAATGAAACAGGGATACGACGATCAGGGGGCACAATGCTGCACGGCACTTGCCAAAGCCATTGCCGAAAAAATCCGGTAGAAAATCCCGATTCGTCCGCAATAAACAGGGACGGTGCCGTCATTGGCACCGTCCCTGTTTAGTTTCTATCTCTTTCCGAGTCCTGCGACACGCGGCACAAGCCCCTATTTCATCACCTTTACGACCGCCTTTTTGATCCGTCCCCGACCGATCATCGGAGCATGGGCGTCCTCGGGACCGAAAACGACGAACTGTCCAGGCCTGATCCCGACGAAAAGCTGCGGCCGGTCTGCAAAAAACCGAATGTCTTCTTCCGCATCGAAAGGCCCCCGGGGAACACGGCACTCCCGACGCTCCCGCCAACCCATCGTTTCGACTTCGCCGGCGATCAATACCTGTACGTCGATATATTTATCGTGCACCTCCAGCGAAGCCTCCTCTTCCCGTTTGAGCTCCCCTTCTGTCACTTTCATAAAAATTTCAGCTCCTTCGATCTCGTACCGCCCCGGCTCAAGAGTATTCAAATCGGCCGCAGCGAGGTATTCCAACGCCCGCTTCAACCGGGAATCGGCCCCGCAATAAAAAGCCCAGTTTCTCAATGAATCCAAAATCATAACAACAACTATCTTTTGACCGGCCTCAACCGGACCACGACCGGATAGTGATCCGACAAATCCACATCGTACAAAACCTGGTAATCGAGACACTCCAAATCTTCGGAATAGAGGACGTAATCGATCCGCAAAACATCCATGAATCCGCGAAAGGTATAGGAATACCCCTTACCGCTCGCCCGGAAAGCATCGTCGAGGTCTTGTGCCATCACCCGATAGGTATAGGACATAGGCGTATCGTTAAAGTCACCGCAAACGATCTTACAGCCCGGAGTCGCAGCGATCGCCCGAGCGATCGTGTCCGCCTGTGCCGCCCGCAACATGCTGTTGTCGCGGAACCTGCGGAAGATATTCTTGATTTTCGCTCCGCCAGCGGTATCCGTAAGAAACTGATGCTCCGAAAGATACTTATCGTCATGCACGGTAATTGCGGTCGAATGCAAGTGGTTGTTAAAGATCCGAATCGTATCGTCCCCCACCAGCAGATCCACCCATACCGACTGCCCGTCCTGCTTCATAGGACCCAATATCGAATGAGATTTTCCGAGGATCCGGTATTTGGTATAAAGCGCCAGCGGAAATACAGGATCCCGTCTGTTCCCCTCCATAACCACCGTACGATCGTAATCGGATAACAGCGAATCCAACTCTTCGGCCTTGCTCGAGGTACGGTTGAACTCCTGTAAGCAGACAATATCGGGATTCACACGGCGGATCACCTCCGTCACCCCGTCGAAACTCCACTGTCCCCGGTCGTTATAAAAACTGCGAACATTGAAAGTCAGCAGGGTGATCGCCCCCCGGCCGAAGCTCGTCTCTTCACCGTAATGACGGCGCAACTCCGGCTTCAGGAAGAGCGGCACCTTGAAAAGGCCCGCCAGCAACAGTACGACAAGCGGAAGGGCAATGCGCCACCGCCACCGAATGATCCAGTACAACGTCACCAGCAGGGTGATTACATAAACCGCCGGAGCGACCAACCCCAGCACCGGAAAAATCCAGGTTCGCCCCGGGTGCACGAACGGTGCCAGCAGCGTTACGATCATGGCCGCACCCGTCGCGACCGAAAGGATCAGCATCACCCCGTTGAACACGCTGCCCGGCAAACTTTTCCGACGTTTCCGGGAAGCACCGTGTCTGTAATCGTCGTAATACTCCCTGCTCATCGATCAATAGCGGATCACCCCTTTGTGTTTCCAATAATAGAGCAGCAGGAATCCCCACAACATACCGCCGACATGGGCGAAGTGGGCGACACCGTCCATCCGGCCCGAAATGCCGAAGAAAAGTTCGATCACGCCATACACGACCACGAACCACTTGGCTTTCATCGGAATCGGCGGAATGAGCAGCATGATGACCGCATTGGGGTGCATTACGCCGAAAGCAAGCAGCAGACCGAACACGGCACCCGAAGCTCCGACCGTCGGCACCATCAGGGCCATCATACCGACATTGCCATAGCGGTATTCCAGCCAGCCGACCAACAGTTGCAACACCCCGGCACCGACGCCGCACACCATGTAGTAGGTCAGAAAGCGCTTCGACCCCAACTCGTATTCGAGCGTACGACCGAACATCCACAAGGCGAACATATTGAAAAACAAGTGGGAAAATCCACCGTGCAGAAACATATAAGTCACCAACTGGTAGGAATGGAACAACGGACTCTCGACGTTGAAAAGCGCCAGCGCCCCGACGATTCTGTTCCCGACAGGCAGCAGCTCGGTCGCAAGAAGCATCAACGCATTGATGATAATCAGGTTCAGCACTACGGGAGGCGTCGAAGAAAAATAGCGGCTATTATTCATAGACAAAGTAAGATTTAGATGCAAATGTAACGATTATATCCCTTCCGGCAACCTCTCAACCAAGTTTATTGCGGATTTCTTCCAGTGTGATTTCGGCCATGACCGCCTTGCCCGAAGGCGTGAAGCTGACATTCCCGCCTTCGCAGAGCTGCCCCAGCAGAGATTCGGCCTCCTCCGTCGAAATCGTACGGGACATGCTGCGGGCTCCGCTGCAAGCCATGACAGCGGCGATCTTCTCGCGCCGCAATGCCTGAACGTCCACAGGCACGGCGAACTCCTGCAGCAATTCGTAAATCAACCGGTCGATCGTATCGTGCGGAATGTCGGCCGGAACGCCCTTTACCTCGACGGCTCCGCCGCCGCAAAACTCCAGGTCGAAACCCAACGCCGCGAAATCGACCGCATTCTCCTCGAGCAACGCATATTCGTTTTCCGAAAACGCGAGACGCTCCGGGAAAAGGAGCTGCTGGCTGACCGACGATCCGTTGGTCAGGAGCAGCAGGTAATTGTCGTACAACACCCGTTCCCGCGCCCGGCGCAGGTCCACGACCACCCACTTGCCGCCGTACAGCGCCGAGGCATACCCGTTGCCGAGCACCGTCACACCGCTGAAACAAGCCGCAGGATCGTCCATCAGCCGTTGTTGCACCGGTTCCCCGGCAGAAGGAATGAACTCCATTTCGGTCGGAGCGAACCCGGCAGAAGGGATCATCTCGTCGTATCGATCCTCCGCCCCCACACCCTTTCCGGCAGGCATCTCCCCGTCGTAAGGAGCGTCGAAGCCCGAAAAATCCACGTCGGGCATCCGTTCCGACACATCGGAAGCGTAATCCGCACGAAAAGGGTTGTAACTCTCGTTCGACATCGCCTTGGGTTCACGGTAAACGGCCCCTTTGGTCAGCACCGGAATCTCGACGCTGTCCGTCTGATCGAAATCCATGAGCGGCACCGCTCCCGTCTTGGCGAGAGTTTCCCGCACGGCAGCGTTGATGATCTGCCACACGGCCTCTTCGTCAGCGAACTTGACTTCGGTCTTCTGGGGATGGACATTGACGTCGATCCGCGAAGGGTCGATCGTCAGGTAGAGAAAATAGGAGGGCGAACAGGCATCGGGAATCAGCTTCTCGTAAGCCTTCAGGATCGCCTTGAAAAAATAGGGGGAGCGGAAATAACGCCCGTTCACGAAAAGATACTGTTCCGAACTATTGCTCTTCTTGGCGGCAGCGGGACGGCCCACGAAGCCCGTCACCCGCACGATCGACGTGTCGGCATCGACTTCCAGCAGGTTCTGTTTGATATGACGCCCCACCACATCGACGATCCGCGAAGCCAGCGAAGCAGCGGGCAACCGATAGAGCGGCTGATCGTTCATCAGCAATTCGAACCCCACCTGCGGATTGCAGAGCGCGACCCGCTGAAACTCGGACTTGATCTGCCCCGTGGAAGTCGTACTCTTTTCGAGGAACTTACGGCGGGCAGGCACGTTGTAGAACAGATTGCGCACATAAAACTGCGACCCCACAGGACAAGCCGCGAGGGTCTGCGAAACGAACTCACCGCCATTGACCGTCGTGAGCGTACCCACTTCATCCTCCGCCTGGCGCGTACGCAGCTCCACCTGCGACACGGCGGCGATCGACGCGAGCGCCTCGCCCCGGAAGCCGAACGTCTTGAGCGCATAAATATCGTCCAGCGAAGAGATCTTGCTGGTAGCATGCCGGTCGAAAGCCATGCGGGCGTCGATGGGCGACATGCCGCAACCGTCGTCCACGATCTGAATCAGCTCCTTGCCGCCGTCTCGGAAATTGACCTTCACGCTGCGGGCTCCGGCATCGATCGCGTTCTCCATCATCTCCTTCACCACCGACGACGGACGGTTCACCACCTCACCGGCGGCAATCTGGTTCGCAACGACCTCGGGCAGTAATTTGATACGATCAGCCATTACTCCTCATAATCGTTAGGGACGACCGTAATCGGAGTGTAGGGATTGAACTCCTCGGTCTGCGGGGTTTTGGGTTTCTGCATGTCGGAAATGAACGCGACCACACGCGGATAGCCGAACACCAAGAACAAAAGCACCAGCACGACCAGTACGACCATCATCCACATACGGCCGGAGCCTCGCGACATCTCTTCGCGGCGGCGGGCTGCCCGGGCCTGGCTTTGCGTACGGATATACTGTCCCGGCTTATACTCTTTGCCCGCATCCTCGGCCCGTTCGCCGCGCAGCTCGGCACGACGCCGGTCGCGCTCCTCTTTCTCGGGATCGTAGTAGCGCGGCAGGTAGTTGAATTTATTGGCGTGTTTCTTAAACGGCGTAAAACCGGACATAAAATTCTGTTTTTTAAGGTGAAGACAGCAGCGGCCCGGGCGAGGCTCCGAACAGACGAATTGCATCGGCCCGCTTCATCGTCATCCGCAAAAAATACGGGGCCCGCAACACGTCGTGTTACGCCCGATCGGAATGCAGCCGTCCAAACCGGTTATTTCTTCGGTAAAGATACGAAAAACTCCCGGAATAACCAGCCATGTCACTCCGGGAGCTCTCACTTTTCGACCGGAAATTACCGGAAGAAACTCTTCATCCTGTCGAAAATGTTGTGTCCTTTGGACGCCTCGGCCCGCTGGAAGGAAGGCTGTGCGGCCAGTTGCTCCACCAACCGCTTCTCCTCGGCATTGAGCTTGGCGGGGACCGTAACATCCACCACGACCAGTATATCGCCGCGTCCGTAACCGTTCACGTCGGGCAAGCCCTTGCCGGCCAGCCGCAGCACCTTGCCCGCAGGCGTACCCGGTGCGATCTTGATCCGCGCCCGGCCATCGACCGTCGGAACCTCGACCGAACCGCCGAGCAAAGCCGTCGGAACCGTAATATTCAGATTATGGATCAGGTCGTTTCCGTCGCGCAGCAATTCCGGATTCCGCTCCTCCTCGATCACCACCTGCAAATCACCGTTCACACCGCCGTGACGAGCCGCATTTCCCTTGCCCGACACCGTCAATACCATTCCATCGCCCACACCGGCCGGAATCCGAATCTCCACCACCTCGGAGCCTTTGATCGTCCCTTCGCCCTTGCACTCGTCGCAGGGATTGGTAATCACCTTGCCCGTACCGCCGCACGTGGGACACACGCTCTGGGTCTGCATCCGACCGAAAAAGGTATTTTCGACACGATTCACATACCCCGCTCCGTTGCAGGTCGAACAAGTCGAATAGGAGTTGGCGTCCTTGGCTCCCGTACCTCCGCATTTAGGACAGGCGATCTGCTTGTTGATCTTGAGCTTCTTGACCGTTCCGGCAGCGATCTCCGCCAGGGAGAGCTTCACCCGCACACGGATATCCGTACCACGGCTTACGCGACGGCCGCCGCTCGAAGAGGTCCGATAACTTCCGCCGCTGAAATGACCCCCGAAAATATCGCCGAACTGCGAGAAGATGTCCTCCATCGAGAACCCGCCGCCGAATCCGCCGAACCCGCCGCCGGCTCCGGCCGCACCGCTCATTCCGGCATGGCCGAACTGATCGTATCTGGCTCGCTTTTCGGGATTGGAGAGCACATCGTACGCCTCGGCCGCCTCCTTGAACTTCTCCTCGGCCTCCTTATCCCCCGGATTCTTGTCCGGGTGATACTTGATAGCCGCCTTTCGGTAAGCTTTCTTTATCTCATCCGCGTTGGCGTTCTTCGCCACGCCAAGCACTTCGTAGTAATCTCTCTTTTCTGCCATAGTATTCGAATGCCGGACTTCGATTCCGGCTCAATATTCTTTTTCAATAGTCGTATTTTCACACTCTACGCTCGGCACAATAGTGCGCGACGGAGCAACTCCGCGCCCGTTAAACGAAAACGCCCGTTACTCTCCGACGACCACTTTCGCAAAACGCAACACCTTGTCGCCCATCTTGTAACCGGGCTGTACCACATCGACGATCTTGCCCTTCTTCTCCTTCCCGGCATCGAAACGGGCAACCGCCTCGTGGTGATCGGTATCCAACTCCAGTCCGAGCGCCTCGATCTCCTTCACATTCTGTTTCTTGAGCGTTTCCCTGAACTTCTGTGCGATCAATTTCACACCCTCACGAAGCGCCTCCAGGTCATTGCTCTTCTCGATCGCTTCCAGCGCCCGCTGCAAATCGTCCATCAGAGGCAGGAAATTCTTCACGCACTCGGCGCTTCCGCTCTGCACCAGCTCCATCTTCTCCCGCAGCGTGCGCTTGCGGAAATTGTCGAACTCGGCCTGCAAACGCAGGTACTTGTCCTGCCACTCCGCAATCTCCGCCTCCCAGTCGCGCGAAGGCAACTCCTCCGAAGCCGCTTTCGGTGTATTCCTATCCCCTGCCATTGTGTCAGCATCGGCAGAGCTTTCATCTGTCACATTGGCACACGGCTCCCCGTCGCAGGAGGGATACCCATCGCCCGCCGCGAAGCCTTCGTCGCCGCCAACCGCTTCATTATAAACCTTTTCCTTGTCCATATCTGATGTATTATTTGATTTTCCACTCCTCTATTGTCCAAAATATATACCAACCGGCAGAAGCATCAGCCCAAAATGAAAATTGCAGGCCGTTTATCCATTTCCGGCAGCAGGGCCGAGCGCCACTCACGAACCGTCAGCGTGCGGATATACTCCTGCGGCGAGGTAATATCGACGGCCAGCGTAAGCCGCGTATCGGGGGCGCATACCTCGAGCAACTGCCCGAGCAGCTTCGCATTCCGGTAGGGAGCCTCGATAAAAACCTGCGACTGCCTCTCGCCGGTCGCACGCCGTTCCAGCGTCCGGATCGCCCGGGCCCGTTCGGGCGGTTTGACCGGCAGATAGCCGTTGAAGGCGAACGACTGTCCGTTCAACCCCGACGCCATCACTGCCAGGATGATCGACGAAGGACCGATCAAAGGCACCACGCGGATTCCGAGCCGGTGACACCGGGCCACCGCCAGGGCCCCGGGATCGGCCACTCCCGGCACACCCGCTTCCGAGATAACTCCGGCAGAACGCCCCGCAAGAATCGGACGCACCATCTCGTCCACAGCCCGGGCATCGGTCGTATGCTCGTTCAGCTCCCGGAACTCCAGGCTGTCGATCGGACGGCCGA
>OHHQ01000761.1_pt1 | contig 15492 bp, 15 predicted proteins | sample 1568051 | NCBI WGS metagenome assembly OHHQ01 (sample SAMEA3879567, study PRJEB24766) | human gut metagenome | biome: human-associated habitat; feature: feces | place: USA | collected 1985/1987
GGAGGAAGATCAGACCAAAAACTTCATGGCTGGGCTGATGATCCAGACCCTGAGTCGGGAGCTGTTCTCTGTGGCGGATGAACACGACGGGAAGCTGCCCTGCCGGGTGGTGTTTTTCTGTGACGAGCTGGGCACCATGCCTGCCTTCGACATTCTGCCCCTGTTCTCCGCTGGCCGCTCCCGGCGGCTGACTCTAGTGCCCATCATCCAAAGCCTGGCCCAGCTGGAGAAGAACTACGGCAAGGAGGGGGCGGAGATCCTGGCGGATAACTGCCAGGACACCATCTTCGGCGGCTTTGCCCCCAACAGCCAGACCGCCGAAGTGCTGTCCAAGGCTCTGGGCAGCCGCACCGTGATGAGCGGCTCCATCTCCAGGGGGAAGAACGACCCCAACCAGAGCCTCCAGATGATCGAGCGGCCCCTCATGACCCCGGACGAGCTCAAGTCCATCCCCAAGGGGCACTTCATCGTCATGAAAACAGGCACCCACCCCATGCAGGCCCGCCTGCGCCTGTTCCTGGAGTGGGGGATCACCTTTGGTGCGGCCTACCAGGTACCCCAGCAGGCCGCCCGAAAGGTCTACTACGCCAGCAAGGCAGAATTGACCGATATCATATACCGGGCATTTCCTGCGCCTGCCTGCCAGAACAACTACCGCACGCCGAAAAAGGAGGAAACCGTGCCATGAGCTATTTTAGTGAGATCTACGGCGACCCGGAGCTGAGTGCCAGGGCCAAGCAAGTGCTGGTGTACCTCCACGACCGGGCAAACAAGGATGGCAAGAGCTGGTACGCCATCGCCACCATGGCCAAAGACCTGAGCATCTCCCGCTCCACCATAAAACGAGCCCTGGCAGAGTTGATCCACCAGGGCCGAGTGGAGAAATAGGCAAGATTCCGGGAGAACAGAGGGTGTACTTCGAACTGTTATCAAATAAAGCAATTGATGCGCATCTAATGTGATAACTCAGTCAGTTAAGATATAAAGTGTTGTGGGGAGAATTTTTGCGTTTTATGAAATAGCCCATAGTATTCATGAAGGATTTAGATTGAGATAAAGTGTTATACGAAACATACCGCCTTCCTGCTTTATATCGAGCGTACCCCCGTATTTGTCTACAACCGACTGGACATTTTGTATTCCATATCCATGGAAAGAATGGCCGGAGTGTAGACGATGTTTACCGCCCTCAATATACGGGTTGGACATCTCATAGAGAAGAAGATTGTTATGGACTGAGATCTCTAATGAGATTTTCCTATGTTGGGCTGGAAGGGCTAGACATGCCTCTAAAGCGTTTTCAAAAGTGTTTCCAATAATAATGCTAAGGTCGAGTATATTGATGTTTAGAGTTTGGGGTACCCAGACAGATAAATCTAATGGTACAGTCAAATCATTAGCTTGCTGGGCATAGTGTTGCAGAATTGCGCCGACTTCCGGGTTCCCGACATCAACAACACTTCCGATTTTGCTGAGAGAGTCCTGTGCATCAAGGAACACCTGTTCCACAGACGATTTATCCCCGCTTACCGACACAGCTTTCATGGCAGTTAGGTATTTGCTCATATCGTGCCACATGGCGCGGGTTTGCTCCTGCTCTTTCCAAAGGCTGTCGTAATAGCTTAACTGTAGTTCAAGCTGTTGCTGTCGGAGATCGGCATTGTGCCGCTCTTCCTGCCGTGCTTTGACCACCTCTGCATAGACAATGATTATAATATTGAGATAGAGGATGCCTATTAAAATAATCGTCGATTCCACAGAGAGTTTTCGTCCTCCATTTTGCGTAAGGCGCAGAATTTCATCGCAGAAATAGACGCTGAATATCTGACACGCAAGAAGAGGCAACAAGCTTTTCAGCTTCAGTAAAGAGTGCTCCCTGTGCATGAGTGGAACGGCGATTATGACCAACGCTAATTGGCACACTTTCGCTATGAGAATATAAATAGCCCGTTCATACCCCGGGGACATAACGTCCAGATACTCCCACCCCATAATTGCAAGCAGCTTTAAGCAAAGGAGCTCCGTAATCAAGGCCAACGCACAAAATACGGTAGCAACATAAACTGCATTAAGTGGTGCAGAGCGATAACAGACTTTACACAGCACAAGAATACCGAGCCAAGTGTAAATAGTTCGGACAATCGGCATAACAGGAACCACGTTCAAGGCCATGAGTCCTATTCCAAATATAATATAGGCAACCCACACTATCGCAGATGAACGTGAGTTCCGGGAAAGTAGCTTTTGCAGATAGAAAAAGATGAGGAATACTCCAAAAACAATGGTAGAAAGATGATAGATGAAATACATACAATCACCTTCTCAAAAAGTGAAACAGGGCTTCATCAAATAATTTCTTCCGATTTCTGCTGATGGGGATCTCTGTTCCGTCTGTTAAAAGAAGGTTGGCCTTTTGAATACGGTCTACAAAATCGAGGTTCACCAGGAAGCTGTTGTGGGGCCGTGCAAAGCCATTGCCCCACAAAGTCCCCTCAAATTCCTTGAGCGGAGTCCGCACCTGGTACTGTTCTTTGCTGGTATGGATTATCGTTTTATAGCTAAAGACCTCAATGTACGTAATGTCTCTGATCCTTACGAGAATTGGCCCGCGTTCCCCGGCCACAGGGATGCTTTTTGGGGAGCACTTAGCCACTGCGGCAGATACTGCCCGCACAAAGTCCGGGTATTCGACCGGCTTTTTCAAATACCGAAAGGCAACCTCATAGCCCCGGATTATGTAGGCCCCACTCTGTGTAATGAAAATGATCAACGGAATATCGGGCAACTTGTTGAGTTCCTCAGCCGCCTGGTAGCCGTTCATACCCTCCATTTCTATATCCAGAAGTACGATATCGAAATAGTCCCGCCGAAAAGCCGCAAGCAGCTCCTCCGATGAGGCAAACCCCTTCCAGTTCGCTTGAGCGTTGTAGCGTAGCAAATAGTCCCGGATCTGCCGCAGTTCATTAGGGTTGTCGTCGCACAACGCGAATTTCATTTCTCTCCCTCAACTTGGTCATGAGTGCTTTTTGTGGAAAGCTGTACGGATACTGTCCTGAATAAATTTCTGTACAGGCTCCAACTGCCCGATATAGCCGGCCGATTTCCCAATCAATTCCGCAAGCTGCTCCTGTGTCAATCCGTGCTCTTCCCGTTTCATACGAATTAAGTCGCCAATCTGCATAGCCATCACCAATGCCCTCAGCTGTAGTGTTGCTATTATTATTACATAGCAAATCGTTGGCATACAGATAGTGATACAATGATTTTATCATAGTTATACAAAAGAAACAACCAGATACTGCACAGAAACGACAGGTTACAGCAAATCTATTGTGCATTTTATACAAGAAGTTAATATATACTTATCAGTAAAAAGAAGGAATGAACAATGATCAAAAAGGCGGCAGCCGGATATGTCGGTTGGTTGTGTGCCAATGGGATTGTAGCGCCGGAAAAGAACAAAATATACGCCTACGGGATGGAGCTGGTTCTATCTGGCTTGGTCAATGTCCTGTCTGTCCTGCTGATTTCAATTCTGATCTTCCATCCGGCTGACGGCTTGCTCTTTCTTGTGGCCTTCATCCCCCTGCGGACAACAGCGGGCGGATACCACGCAAATTCCCACCTGTCCTGCAATATAGTTTTCCTCAGCACGTTTGTTGCGTTGGAGTGCCTGGGACATTTGCTTCTGAAATACGGTTCCGTCATTCTCTATCTAGCTATAGCAGTCATTTCACTTGTAACACTGCTGATCCTATCCCCTAGCGAGGCAAAAAACAAGCCGCTGACCCCGGAGCAACGACGGCGCAATCGCCGCAGAAGCCTCATTTTAGGCGGGCTGAACCTGGCAATCGGGATCTTCCTTATCTGGGGCCTTCAAGCGCCGGCCCCATGGTGCACAAGCTATTACTTAGGAGTCATCGCAGCATCAATTTCGATGTGGGCGGCTCAAATAAAAGAAAGGATGTGTGTGCAATGAAAGTGATGGTTGAACGTATTTTACTGTGGTTTGGCGGGGCAATGGCCGTGCTAGCGAGATATACAGCCACTGCGTCGGTAAGCTCCACCTGCTTCTACACGGCCTATCAGCCGGATGTACCAGATGAGCTTTGAGATGAAAATGTAGTTCAATTGCAAAACAAAATTTAGCAGAAAAGGGGTGCACAGATGAACTGGAACTGGAAAAAAATGATATCTATTGTGCTGGTAGTAACTGTATGTACCACAGGGAGTGCAATCGCTCAAGCTGTTGAATGTGATGTGCCGCAATATACTTTTTCAGATGAAAACATCGAGATTGTAGACCCTGCTCTGTTTTATGACCTCTTCACACAGGAGAATGATATCAATGCCATTCAAGATGATACTCTAGATGCTTCATATAAATATACATTTGCTCCTTGGGAGGATAATGCTGACAAAAGCGATGTTTCTGTGGATTTTGTAGTCGTAGTAAACGGAGTACCGGCATACGGTTCGGCTACTGGTGTGGTTGATGCATATGATATCAACGCTGGCAGTATCCTTTGGGCTGGGCCTCTTAATGGAAGTATTGATATTAATGGGTACAAGTATCCTCTTATTTTGGGATTCACCAAGATGGAGCCGAGTCAGGAAGTCTGTCTTTCGATAACGATCCAATCCTTTGATAATCATCCCAATATGGAACCAGTTTATTTTTCAATTGGTACGCCCTTGATAACAGACGGTGTTGAGGAATATATCAGAAATAGACAAGTAGCAGTAGGCGCAGATGATATCAGTGGTGTTGTATCTGATGATGCTTTTAAGGCAAATGACTTTTATCAGATAGGAAGCGATTTCGGTAATTTCAATGGTGGCCTAGGAGGAACATCTGGAATAGGCCAAGAAAGCTTTGTATATGGCAATGCTACAACTGGAACAGTCATGGTAACTCTGCGTACACATGGAGATCGGATTGATAAGGCCTTTTCAGGAGCCGGGGTTAGCAACTCTTTTGTTAGTCGTCTTATGATTAAGTTAAATCGTCAAGACTATACAGATGATAGCTATTCATGGATTGTAGGAATTGAACAGTACGATTTTCCGAGTTCTTCTTTTGGAAAATCTGGGGAATTGTTAATGCCCCTATTTAATGAGATACTTGGCGTGATGGGAGTTCCTTCAAATGTGATTAGCAGTGCACTCTCTGGGCTAACAGGAGTTGTAACTAAAGAAAATGCAAGTACAGATGCGTACTATGTTTCTTGTGAATTCTCTCTCCTTGAAGAAGCACGCTTTGATAAGATAGAGACTGGCCTTCCAATAGTGTTCCAACTCGACCATAATAGCAATTATACAGGATATAGTGATTATGCTTCTTCCACTGAAATTATGTATCGTACTTATTTTAAGCCCCATAGTGCAAACAAAGGTACATACTACTATACCAGTTGTGAAGATACCTTTATTCCTTTCCAAATCACACTTCCAGAATGAAAAAGAGTGCTATCATTATTGTATGGGGAGTCATTCTATGTACGAGCGTTTTTATTGTAGTACATATGTTATATTATACGAAAGTACAAATAGAAACACCTACTCTAATACACAAGTCTTTTGAAGGGACTATTTCCTTCTATTGTGATGAAAGTGACTCCCCATACACACATATTGTTATCGCATTGGCCAATAGGCCCGATAAAACAGAACGATTTGTTGTTACTGAAGACACTATATTTGCCGACGATTCAGAAAGTATTATTGCAGAGCGTATAGTAGGGGTGCACGTAGAAATAGAATCTGAATATTGGAATAATGTAGAATATGATTACTATCCAGTTACTTTAATTTCCGGATGTCTTTAATGTAAAGACTACAAAAGTATTCTTGATGTGGACAAGATGAAGGTGGTTTTAATCGATCTATACTAGTATTTTCGTTTAGAATTAGTAACCATAAAATCTTCCGGCGCATAAAAGGCCGTCATCTCTGCACATAGGTATTGAGATGGCGGCCAATGTTATTCTATGCCTCGCTATACTACCCCTGAATTTTTATTTCTAGTGCTGAAAAGTCCCCTAAATTAGGGGACTTTTTTAACACAAAATCAAAAGCTGAACGTGACAAAGGAGAGATAATCCAGAAGTTTATGGAATTCAGAGCTTCGACGAACGTCCACAGACGATCATTTCACGCCAGTGATTGTACTTGGATATCCCCCACACAGATGCGCCTTTTCCCGGTTAATAGAGACAAATTCAAGTAGGGGGTGCTTTTGTGTGGGAAGAACTAGTCGTAAAACGCTATCTTTGTGCAAAGACGGCTGGGCTGCTGACCTTGGAATATTATCTGCTGATAAGTCTATTTGCAGAAGATCTGGAGATTTACGGTGTCAAAATTGTTGAGTGGCAGAACAGCAACCAGCGCCCCGGCCTCACAATGAGCGGCCAGCAGATCTTTCGCCCGATTGCTCTGCTTTCCAAAGGGACTGTTGTGCCGACAAGCTTGGTGGTGGAATTTATAGGGGGCTGTCGTTTGCGTTGCCGGGGGACGGAGGACCTTCAATGAGCGTAGAACGTGGAGTGTCCCTTACTATTTACATTTCTACTTATAGTTTCTCTCTGTCCGAATAGAGTATTTGCCTCTCATGGGGAGCTCGTGTTGCTGTGGTCTGCGACTACAGCAACACGGGCTTTTCTCTTGATTAAACAAAACCGCATTGCGCATTATACATAGATTTTTACGCCCAGATGGAGCACAATGCTGATTTTACAAAAACCAGAGGAAAACTTTTTTTAACCGGAAAAGAACCTTCCGCTTTAACCTTTATACTTCAATCACAGGGCAAGACGAGAGCGGTGAGAGGAATGCCCCCGTCAGAGCGGAGAAGTGAAATCCTACGTCTGCTATGCAAGCGGAGGCACGAAACAGCCATAAATCTTGCGACAGAGTTTGGTGTCTCTGAGCGGACGATCCGCAACGATTTGGTGATTCTCTCCTGCTATTACCCGATCCAAGTTACATGGGGACGATATGGCGGAGTGGCTCATCTACCAGAATGGTTCCACCTAGAAAACCGGATGTTATCTCCGAAACAGGAAATACTTCTCCAAAAACTGAAAACAGCCTTAGATGGGGAGGAGCTCCAAGTCATGAATAGTATTCTAGCCCAGTTTGCCCTGTATTGGGAGTATCGGTGATCTACCGATTTCCGTCCTGATCCTTGCAAATAGAATATCCGGCAGCGGGATACGTCCACTGATGAGAGCCCCTCTGTAAGGAGGGCTAAAGCGACGCTGGAGGATGCGCCAAGACCACCTGTGCGGACCGTGAGCCCGCATCAAAGACGGCCAAGGAAGGTGCAGAGCGGTGCCCATCCGTCCACAAAGCAGCCTGTGGCGGGCTGTTTCGCATTGCGGCTGGTTTACCCAGCCCGACCCTCGTCAGCAATCTGATAATGATACTCCTGTCCAGCCACAGCCCCGGGTGATACCGGGATCAAGCAATGGGGGCAGCTCGGAGAGATCCTCGGAGGGGTGAGATTCCCGTGATGTGTGCCAACACAGTCCGTCTGCTGCCGCCCTGACACCTGGGGGAGTAGTGTCGAATACAGGTGCGGAATGATTGCCTTTGGAAATCCAAAATAGGAAGCGGAGGCCGCTCCCTGCCTATTGGGGGTGGCCTCCCTCTGAAACGAGGGTTGGTTATGAACCAGAATATCAATTATATCGGGCTGATAATTCTCCTTCGCCACCTTCAGAGCGCCGGCCTTGTTAGTCGGAAGGAGGCCGGGAGGATCGCCGCCCGGCTCCGTGTAGAGACCGGGGCGGACGTCATATTTTCCCCCTGATTTTTGTTGCGTTTGGATATGGATATTTTGTGGCGGTGCTGGTATTGTGTGTTGCTGACAGGAGGCAATTTCGTGGACGAGCAAAAGAAAACCAGTGGTTCCCTGGCATTGAACAGCACGCCCCGGGTGATCACCATCGCGCCCAGCACCCCAGTCAGGGATCGAAAGCTGCGGGTGGCGGCCTACGCCCGGGTGAGCTCCAGCTCGGAGGATCAGCTCAACTCCTTTGCCGCTCAGAACGCCCACTATACAGAGCTCATCACAGCCAACCCGGAGTGGGAGTTCGTGGACGTGTACGCGGACAAGGGCATCACTGGCACCTCAGCGGAGAAGCGTGACGACTTCCAACGGCTCCTGGCGGGCTGCCGGCGGGGCCGGGTGAAATCCTCCTCCCGATTTGCCAGGAACGCCAAGGAGTGCCTGAAGGCCATCCGGGAGCTGAAGGCCCTGGGGGTAGGGGTACGGCTTCGAGGAACAGGGTATCGACACCTCTGAACTGGCCGGCGAGCTTCTCACCGCCATCTTTGCCATGATGGACCAGAAGGAGAGCGAGAACATCTCGGACAACCTCCGGTGGAGTATCGATATGCGGATGCGCACGGGGAAATACAATGCCTGCTTCGCCCCGTTTGGATACCAACTTGTGGGCGGAAAACTGGAGCTGATCCTTGAGCAGGCGCCGATTATCCGGTATATCTATGACGCCTACCTGGCAGGCAAGACGGCGGAGGACATCGCAGCGACGCTGAATCTGTTCTCTGATGACCGCCCTTGGAAGCCACAGCGGATCGACTACATCCTCACCAATGAGCGGTACAGCGGCAATGCCCTTCTGCGGAAGCGATACACGACGGATACTATACCCCGCAAAGTGAAGCGCAACCGTGGAGAGAGGCCCATGTGTTTTGTGGCAGGAATCAATGAAGCAGTGGTTTCGCAAGAGATATTCGATAAGGCGCAGGAACTGCGCAAAAAACGATGGGAAAACCGCCTTGTCGACCCTGACATTTTTATATCCCGCCAAAACGAGCTGGCGGAACAGCTCCGCGCCGCAAAGCTGGAGAAGGAACGGTTCCTGAAGGCCGAGGAGGATCAGACGATCCAACAGACTCAGGAGCTGATTGAAGCCCTGGAGGCTGGGCCGGACTTCCTGGACGCCTTCGATGGGGAGCTGTTCCGCGAGCTCGTGGACAAGATTATCGTGGAGAGCAATGACCGTCTGCGGTTCCGGCTGGTCAATGGCCTGGAGCTGACAGAGCCCATAGAACGGACGGTGCGGTGATGGGGAGCAACCGGAAACGGCCCTTCGGCTACAAAATGGAGCTGGGCGAAATCGTGCTCCACCCGGCAGAGGCGGAGACGGTGCGCTGGCTCTACGACAGCTACCTGGCCGGTGCCAGCTACAATGCCTTGGTAGACAAGCTCCGGGAGAGAGGCATCTCCTATGACGGGGACAAGCCCTGGAACAAGAACATGGCAGCCCGTATCCTAGCGGACAGCCGGTACACCGGCGAAGGTGGATTCCCGTCCATCATCCCGGAGGCCCGGTTCAACATGGTTCAGGCTCAAAGGCAAGAAAAATTCTCCCCCTGCAAAAAGACGCCGGCCCAGAAGGAACTGCGGAAACTGTGCGGCGGCAGCCCACCGGCATGGGTGGAGCGGCAGGTGTTGGGCCTCCTGAACCGACTGATCCAGCATCCGGAGCGTATCACCTGTCCGGCCCCGGTGGCTGGATCGCCGCCGGAGACAGAGAATCTGCGCCGGGGGCTGGACGAGCTCCTGCACCGCCCGCCGGTGGATGAGACACAGGCCAAAAGTTTGGCCTTTCAGTTGGCAGCCTTCCAGCTGAACGCCATCGGGCCGGAGGAGTATGAAACCCTCCGCCTTCGGAGGCTGTTTCAGGGATGGGCACCCATGGCAGAACTGGAGCAGGAATTGCTCCATCAGAGCGTCCGCCGCATCGCCGTCAGCAACGGGACAGTCACCGTCCTGCTGAAAAATAACCAGACCTTGGAAGGGGGACATTACACATGAACGATACCGTGCCCAATGTCATCGTCATCCCAGCCAAAGTGGAAACACCCCAGGAACAGGATAAAAAGCGCCACCTGCGGGTGGCCGCCTACTGCCGTGTGTCTACGGACAGCGAGGAGCAGCTCTCCAGTTATGAAAACCAGCTCTCCTACTATACCGAGAAGATCATGAAGGAACCGGGCTGGACCATGGCCGGGGTGTTCGCGGACGAGGGCATCACCGGCACCTCCACCTGTAAGCGGAAGGAGTTCCTGCGGATGATCCGCCAGTGCAGGCAGGGAAAGATCGACATGATTCTGGCTAAATCCGTCTCCCGCTTCGCCCGCAATACCGTGGATACCCTCAACTTCACCCGGGAGCTGCGGAGCCTGGGTATACCAGTCATCTTCGAGGAACAGAACATCAACTCCATCTACCCGGAGAGCGAGTTTCTGATCACCCTGCACGGGGCTTTCGCCCAGGCCGAGAGCGAGAGCACCAGTAGCCGGGGGCCCTGGGGCAAGCGTCAGGCCATGAAATCCGGCCATGTCGCCATGCAGTACAAGCAGCTGCTGGGCTATGAGAAGGGCCCCGACGGCAAGCCAAGGATCGTGCCGGAGCAGGCGGAGACCGTCCGCTTCATCTATGACCGCTATCTGGCCGGGGACAGCATCCGGGAGATCAAGGCGGCCCTGGAGGGCCAGGGAATTCCCACGGTCTCCGGAAAAGCAGAGTGGATGGCATCCCATATCCGAAGCATCCTGACCAACGAGAAATACTGCGGGGACGTCCTGCTCCAGAAGACCTTCATCCAGGACTGCATCAGCAAGAAGGTGATCCCCAATACCGGCCAGCTCCCCAAATACCTGATTCAAAACCACCATGAGGGTATCGTCAGCCGGGAGACCTTCGATGCCGTCCAGCTGGAGATGGCCCGGCGGAACGCCAAGGCGGGCGCCACGCGAAAGAGCACCCCCACTGGCCGGGGTAAGTACAGTGGCAAGCATGTCCTCAGCAACCTGCTGTTCTGCGGGGAGTGCGGGACGGCCTACCGGCGGTGCGTGTGGACCCAGCACGGGGTCAAACGGCCCGTTTGGCGGTGCGTCAGCCGCCTGGACTATGGGAAGAAGTTCTGTACCCAATCCCCCACCCTGGACGAGGAACCGCTCCAGCAGGCCATCCTGGCCGCCGTCAACGCCGTCATGCTGGACCGCGATACCCTGGCCCGTCAGCTCGCCGCAGTCATGGAGTGGGAGTTGGCCCCGGTGCTGGGTGAAAGCATGAGCCTGGCGGACATCGACCGGGCACTGGAGGACTTGAGCAGCCAGTTCAACAGCCTGCTGGCCGAGGCGTCAGCCAACCCAGCAGAGGACTACACGGAGCGGTTCCGGGAGCTGTCCGAGTCCACCACCCGTCTCAAAGAACGGAAGGCACAGCTGGAGGGGGCCTGCCAGGAACAGGGTCGGCTCCAGAACCGCCTGCGGGCGGTCTCGGCCGCCATGGAGCATATGACGGCGGCGATGACAGAGTGGGACGAGGAGGTCATCCACCAGCTGCTGGAGAAGGTGACGGTGCTCTCCCGGGAGAAGATCCGGGTGACCTTCCGGGATGGCCGGAAGATCGAGCAGTATGTGGCACAGCCAAAAAGGAGGAAGCTTGCATGAAGATCTTCGCTACAGGCGACACCCACGGGAATTTTGAGCGGTTCCGCCCGGAATACTTCCCGGAGGGCCAAGAGCTCACCAAGAAAGATGTGGTACTCCAGCTGGGAGACTTCGGCGGCGTGTGGTTCGGGGATGAACGGGATGACGAGGCCCTGGACACCCTGCTGCAAACCGAACTGCCGGAGGCGGAATTGTACCTTGAGATTGGCAGGGCCATCTGTGCTCGCCCGGAGAAGGGCGCGGCGGTAATGGCCGCTGAGTATCTCCAGGCCAACTACCCCGAGTGCGGGGGCTTCTCCCCCAGAAACCTGCGCCGGATAAGGGAGTTCTACCGAGCCTACGCAGATAGCCGGGGACTGCGGGCGCTGGCCCTAAAGCTGGGCTGGACGCAGAATGTGGCCATTCTGGAGGGCTGTGAAGGCAGCCAGGAACGCACATGGTATCTCCGGGCCGCTCTGGAGCACCGCTGGACCAAGTCCGAGCTGCTGGAACAGATCCAGGCTGGGGCATGGCTGCAATCCACACTCGACGAACAGACGGATTCCTGCTATACTGAAGAAAATACAGAGAGTGTGGAGTGTCTGGAGCATGAAGAAAATCCTTTTTGTGTGTCACGGCAATATTTGTCGGAGCCCGATGGCCGAGTATGTCATGAAAGATCTGGTGAAAAAAGCGGGCCTGGAGGCCGAGTTTCAAATCGCCTCGGCGGCCACCAGCCGGGAGGAGATCGGCAACCCGGTCTACCCGCCGGCCCGGCGGAAGCTGGCGGAGCACGGCATATCCTGCGAAGGCCACGCCGCCCGGCAGCTCTGCAGCCGCGACTACGAGGAGTACGACCTGCTCATTGGGATGGACAAGGCCAACCTCCACAATATGTTCCGCATCTGCGGCGGCGATTTCAACAACAAGATGCATCTCCTGCTGGAGTACGCCGGCCGACCGGATCAAGAGGTGATGGACCCCTGGTATACGGGAGACTTTGATTCCACCTGGCAGGATGTGCTGGAGGGGTGTGAGGGACTTTTAGACAATTTAATGTAAAAAGGTTGAACCAAAGTCGATGAACTGATTGTCTGCGAAGCAAAAGTCGGTATCCAATGGAAAATGGAACGGGACAACTATGCCAGCCTGAGATATTGCAAATGTAAAGGGTCATCAAAAAACTGAACACCGTTATATTGCTGGCATTAAGGTTTCTCCTACGCCAAAACGTTCGTACAGCAAAAAAAGTATCGTCAATCAAAAGGAAAGGTATGTCCTAATAAAAATATTTAGATTGGAGTTTTTCCTGGAGCCCGCCGGAGTCCATAGATTCCGGCGGGTATTTTTTTGCAGTTCCCACACTCTGGGAACTGCTGGAGAGCATACTCATAATGTCCCTGATCACCGGAGTTGAGTCCTGGGCTCGGCAATTATGCTTGTACTGGAGAGTGCTGGTTAGCAGTAAGAAGCCGTGCATGGCTGGAATGGGAAGACAAAAATTATGCATACTATGGCAGAAAAATAGGGTGACAGGACGAAATATTCCATTGTGGCAGCGCCGGTTCGGTGCTATTTTGATAACAGCACACATAAAACGGGGGTGATACGCAGATGTGGATTTTGGAGGAAGGACAGATTTTGCCCTATCTGCGCAGCCATTACCCTGTGTTTGACCAATCGGGACCGGTTGATATCCAGTGCATAGGAGCACTGGAAGGAGAGGAGAAGCCTCGGGAACCGGATGAAGGCGGGCTGATCAACTATATATTTCGGGTTTCCAACGGGAAGCAGTCTGTCATCGTGAAGCAGGGGCGTTCCGCCAGCCGGAAGAACGACAAAATAGTTCTGCCCATATGGCGGAATCGTCAGGAATATGAGACGCTCCGGCTTCGCCATGCCATTGTACCCCAGTACACGCCGGAGACCTATTATGTGGACTGGGAGAACGCAATTTTTCTGATGGAGGATGTGTCTGATCTCGCTCAGGTTCGGAAGCTGCTCTGCTCGGGAGTCATGCTACCCAGACTGGCGGAGCAGGTGGGGGAATTTGTTGCGGCGAGCACCTTTTACTGCTCGGAGTTTTATCTGGAAGCAGACCTGTTTCGAAGACTTTCTGCACGCTTCCGCAACAGCGATATGCGGTCCATCATGGAAGACTGGGTGTTCCTGCGGGATGCACCCTACCTCACCCATAATGGAAACCCGGTGCTCAAACAGCTTATTGACCGGGATGAGAGCATCAGGGTTTGCTGCTACGAGCTGCGCCACAAATTTATGACCCGGGGAGAGGCTCTGATACATGGGGATCTGCATACGTCCAACGTGTTTGCAGACGAGGAGCGGCTCAAGGTTATTGACATGGAGTATACCTTTGCCGGACCGCTCTGCTATGATATCGGATACTTTGCGGCCAGCCTGCTGACCCAGTACTGCACAGCGTGTTTCCGGCCGTTCCCATCGGAAGGGGCGCGCCGTACCTTTCTCTCCTATCTCCTCTCCAGCCTGCTGGAGCTCTACTACTCCTTTGTGGAGCACTTTACGGAGTTTTGGAGAGAGGATGCAAAGCCGATTTATCAGAGATCGGGCGGGTTTTGTGAGCACCTAGCCCGTGGGTTTCTGCCGGATGTGCTTGGGTTTGCGGCGGTGCCCTGTTTCCCCCAGATTACAACATCTCTGACCCCGGAGTTCGCTCAGTTGGACGGGAAGGCCAGAGGACAGGCGCATGAGCTCTGCCTGGTGCTCAGCCGGTACCTTCTGCTTGAGCGGGAGCGGTGGGATACGATGGAGGATGCGGTTCAGGCCATCGGAGCGGTTACGCAAATTTACCTGGATTGCCTGGAATAAACGCAGCAAATTAAGACACATGGCGGGCTTGCCATGTGTTTTTTTCTCAAAAAAGTAATTATTTGGATAAAGTGGTGTTGCTCAAATGGACTTTTTTGTTATAATAGAGAAAAAACATGGCTGGTGCGCAAGTGGGTACCCACTTGCGCTACCGGATATCCGGTAGAGTAAAACCCTTTGTCTGCGCCGGGAGATGGGGCGGAACGGAAAATTGAGAAGGAGGACGCAAGAAAATTGTCCGATTTTATTGATCTGGACCTGCTGCAGAACATCCAGGATAATTGCTCAAAAGCGATGGGCCTTGCATTTATCACGGTGGATTACAAAGGCATACCCATTACCAAATACAGCGGCTTCACATCTCACTGCATGCTGGGGAGACAGGCAAAGGGATTTGCAGAGATGTGTGAGCAATGCGACGCGCACGGCGGACTTCACGCCGCGATCACCGGACAGCCGTACATTTACCGCTGCCACGCCGATCTGGTGGATTTCGCGGTTCCTCTCATTGTCAATGGAAGCTATATGGGAGCGGTGCTGGGCGGGCAGGTGCGGCTACAGGAGGAGAGCGAGCGGGAGCTGGAGCACATCCTCCCACAGCGTCCCAATTGGAAACGGGATAAGGAATGGGAGGAGGCTTACCAGAAGCTGGAGGTCGTCACCTATGAAAAAGTGGAGGCATCTGTAAAGCTGCTGCGCGACATCATCGTGACATTTGTGGAAAGGCGGACTGGAAAGGGGGCGGATGGAGTCCTGAGAGAGAAGGAAAAGCAGGTACAGAGGCAGGAGAGCAATACGGCCCGCCGCAGGACAGAGCTCCACTACTTCTTTTTTGTCATGAACATTATCTCAAAGCTGGCCTATGAGGAGAAGGCGGCCAAAACAGAGGCGGTTTCATACGATTTTGCAGACATGATGCGTTATGCAGCGGGGGCAGAGCAAAAAATTTCCACCTTGGGGGAAGAACTGAACTATATCGGGGCGCTTCTTCGGATACGGAAGGCTTGGGTTCGGGACAAGTTAGCCTATACTATTTCTGTCCCGGAGCAGTATCATCAGGTATCCTGTCCCTTTATGGTATTGCAGCCCATTGTGGAGTGCGCTCTGGAGGGGGCCGAAACGGAGGCTGCGGAGCCCAGAAAGCTGGATTTCTATGCGGAGGAGGAGAACGGCAGG
>OHHQ01000764.1_pt1 | contig 15449 bp, 13 predicted proteins | sample 1568051 | NCBI WGS metagenome assembly OHHQ01 (sample SAMEA3879567, study PRJEB24766) | human gut metagenome | biome: human-associated habitat; feature: feces | place: USA | collected 1985/1987
TCTGCCGGTTCGCTTCATCGGAGGCCTGCTCGGATCGCTCTTCGGCCTCTCGCTCGGCCGCGAAGGACCGTCCATCCAAATCGGCGCATCGGGCGCGCAGTTCCTATCGCACCGGCTGCGCGGCAAGAAACGTGAGGACATGCAGGAGCATTATCTGGTCACCGCCGGTGCCGCGGCCGGCCTGTCCGCCGCGTTCAGCGCACCGCTGTCCGGCATGATGTTCGCTTTGGAAGGGGTGCATCGCAGTTTTTCGCCCGCGATTCTGATGGGCGCCACCGCCGCGTCCCTGACCGCCGATTTCGTATCGAAATACTGTTTCGGCCTGCGTCCGGTGCTTGACTTCGGCACCATCGGCCAACTGCCGCTCGGCGAATACGGGTGGCTGATTCCGCTGGGATTGGTGGCCGGTTTGGTTGGTTCGCTGATGAACCGTTCGCTGCTCGGCTTCCAAACGCTGTACGGCAAGCTTCCCGCATGGAGCCGCCCTTTGATCGCGATCGCACTCGCGCTGCCAATCGGCATTTGGCTGCCTGACGTGCTCGGCGGCGGCTCGAACCTGATCGCCATGGCCGAGCATGCGCGCGTCGGCTTGGGCATGCTGTGCGTGCTGTTCGTGGCGAAAGTGCTGTTCACCTCCACCAGCTTCGGTTCAGGCGCTCCCGGCGGCATTTTCATGCCGATTCTCGCGGTGGGTTCGCTCGCCGGCGGTATCTGCGGCGAGACGTTGCGCCAGTTCGGCAACCTGCCGTCCGATTCCGTGGCGATTTTCTCGGTATGCGTGATGACGGGCACGCTGGCCGCGTCCGTGAAAACACCGATCACGTCGATTCTGCTGGCCGTGGAAATGTCCGGCACGTTGACGCACATGCTGCCGGTCGCCGCCGTCGCGTTCATCGCACTGCTCGTCTCCGACCTGCTGCGTACGAAACCGATCTACGGCGAGCTGCTGGAACGGTACATGCGCGCGCAAGGAGGCACGACGGCAATCGCCAATCGCATCGACAACGGCATCATGGAACTGCCTGTGGAAATGGGCGCGACCGCGGACGGCAAGCTGATGCGTGACGTGCGCTGGCCGTACGGCTGTCTGGTGATCGGCCTGCGTCGCGGAGAACGGCAGATCGTGCCGCATGGCGATACGCGGCTGCGTGCCGGCGACTATCTGGTCGTGCTGTTCAGCGGCGAGGACGAAAGCGACGCACGGCATGCGATGCGGCGGTTGTGCGACGTATCCGTCTGACGCGGCCGCACCGTCTTCCATAACCATTCGTAGACGTCTAGGGCCACCCGAAGTTATCCACAGTTATCCACCGAATCGGACATGTTCGATGTTTGGTTGCAACGCACGTGTAGACTCGTACAAGGTTAGGAAGACGGCACCTGCGGCCAGCTCGTTGCCGTATGGCTGGGGTGGAACGACGCTGTCCGCGGAAAGCCAAGTACAAGGGGAACGTGATGGAATCGCAAGAACAACGGGCGGCAGACTCGCCAAACGCGGGTGATGAGCCGAATCCCGCCACACAGTCGATCGACGTCGCCGAAGTGGCGCGCGCGGATGTGCGCCCGTCCGGTGCCGCCGCATCCAAGCATCCGCCGCAGATTCCGCTCGCGCCGATGAAACGCATGCAGGCGCGATTCAACCCTCTTGCCGATGGTCTGATGTATCTCGTGGTGTTCGTCGGCGGCTTCGTCGGCGTCGGGTTCCGTCGTGCCACGGACCTGCTGCTGCCGTCGGTGAACGGTTCGCCGTTCGTGGTGGGCACGTTCGTGTCGAATATGCTCGCCTGCTTCCTGTTTGCGATGCTGACCGAATACATGGCGACCGCGTCGTGGCTGCGCCGCAGGGTGCGGCAGGTCGTCAGCCGTGGCGTCGGGCTTGGTTTGCTTGGCGGACTGTCGACGATGTCCGGCGTGATGTTGGAAACCATGGAAGGCATGCGCGAGCAGCGTTTCGGCAGCGCGCTCGGCTATCTTGCGGGAAGTTTCGCTGGCGGTCTGATCGCGGCCGCGGTTGGCGTGGCGCTGATGCAGGCGTTGCTGGCGCGCGGCACACGCAAGCGGGTCCGTAACGCGATCGCCGATGCCTCCACGGCTTCCGTATCCTCAATGTCCGATTCGGGCGATTCGGACGCGTACGGCATCGTGCAGGACGTCCAGATGACCGACACTGCAGTATCGGCTACGCAGAGTGTTACGCAGACGGTCCCCATGGCCGATTCGGGCGAATCGGACGTGCCGGACGCGCAAAACGTGCAGAACAACGTGCCGGGCGTGCGCCACGTGAAGGTGGCGGATGCGGCACATTCGGCCGCGCAGGCCGCGTTGGAGGCCGCGCAGGCGGCACAGCAGGCGGCCCAGGTCGCCCAGCAGGTCGCGCAGACCGGGCAGGTGCCGAAAATCGAATCGCAGCCGCAGTCATCGCAACCCGTCGCACCTCTGCCCAGCTTCGAACCCAAGCCGGTCACCGCGGAAATCCCGCTCGTCGCCGACCCGACCACAGGGGAGGTGCGCTGATGACCTGGATGATCTGCCTGTTCGGCGGCATCGGCGCCATGGCCCGTTATGTGCTTGACGTGTCGATCCAACGCAGCTGGAACCGTGACGGCAACCACAGCTTCCCCCTGGCCACGCTCGTCATCAACGGCGTCGCCTCCCTGTGCGCCGGCATCGCCATGATGTCGTACTATGCGCAGTCGGTTGATATGGGCACGGTAATGACGTTCGTTGTGGGGTTCCTCGGCGGATTCTCAACATTCTCGTCGGCGATCAACGAGGTGCTGTCGCTGATTCGCAAACGCCGTTTCGCCATGGCCCTGGGCTATGGCGCTGCCACGGTCGCGGTGCCGCTCGCCTGCGTGGCGCTCGGATTCGGCATCGCCATGCTGGGCGGCCACGCATAGCTGTCACCGGCTCAGCCGCGCGTAATTTTCACGTTACACGGGCGGTCATCGGGTAACGTTCAGGAAATCTGAGCGCAACCGCGCGAGCTGTTTCCTCTCCTACGTTGTGAAAGCAACAAGAGAGGAAAAACCTATGACAGCCGTAACGTATCTCACACGGCATCGTCGACCGGGAATCGTCATACTCTGTTCGATTGTCGCCGTTCTCTCGATGCTTTTCGTACTCCCTCCCGCCATCGCGTCCGCCGCCGATTCCGGCGCGCAGGCCGTCAATGAATGCAATCCGACCGCCAGCAACGGCTGCGTCAACGGCATCCTGCAGGACGCCGACAAGAAGCCGATCGCCGACGTCACCATCACGCTGTCCGGCAAGGCAACCGCGGAAACCAAAACCGCGGCGGACGGCAAATGGGCCTTCTCCGTTGCCGATGACGGCGATTACACCGTCACCATCGACGCGTCCGTTGCGAAAGAGCACGGCCTGAAGGCAAGCAGCGCGACGGTGACGATCAGGAAAGCCAGCTTCGACAAGCAGCGCGGCGTTGTTCGATTCGACCAGGCGGGCGATTCCACCGGCAGCGGCACGTCCGGCACATCCGGATCGTCCGGCTCGGCAAACGGCACGAAAGGCGCGACCGGCACATCCGGATCGACGGCGGCCACGCAATCGCCAGTCAAAAAAGACGGCTCCAATGTCGGCAAACGCATCTGGCAGCAACTGTATTCCGGCATTATCTTCGGCCTGATGCTGGGCCTCATGTCCGTCGGCATGAACCTCGTCTACGGCACCACCGGCCTGCAGTCGTTCTCACACGGCGAACAGGTGACGCTCGGCGGCCTCATGGCATACGTCGGCACGCAGATGCTGCACATGCCGCTCATCGCCTCCGCCATCTTCGCCATCGTCATCGGCGCGCTGACCGGCTTCATCCAAAACGAAATCGTCTGGGGGCCGCTACGCAGACGCCACGTCGGCACCATGCAGCAGATGATCGTCACCATCGGCCTGTCCATGGCGTTGCAGTACACGTTCCAGTTCTTCTTCGGTGGCGACATCAAAGGCATCGTCAAATCGGTGCCGGACAGCTTCCAGCTCGGACCGATCACCACCGACATGCCGACGCTGGTCTCCGCGCTCATCGCCATCTGCGTGATCGTCGGCGTCACCCTGTTCCTCTACAAGACGCGACTCGGCCGCGCCACACGAGCCGTGTCCGACAACGCGGCGCTCGCCGCGGCATCCGGTATCAACGTGGATCAGGTGGTCCGCGTGGTCTGGATCCTCTCGTGCGCGATGGCAGCCCTGTCCGGCGTGCTGCTCGGCGTCTACCTGAACGGCATCTCCTGGAACACCGGCGCGACCCTGATCCTGCTGATGTTCGCCGCGGTGACGCTCGGCGGCCTCGGCACCGCCAATGGCGCGTTGATCGGCTCGCTGGTCATCGGCATCGTGGCGGACATGAGCTCGCTCGTCATCCCCAACGATATGCGTTACGCCAGCGCGCTGGCAATCCTCATCATCGTTCTGCTGGTGCGCCCGCAGGGCATCTTCGGCAAGCAGCAAAGGGTGGGCTGATCCATGGACATCATGACAATCATCTCCAACGCGGCGGGCGAACTGATCGCCCCGACCACAGCGGCGTACGTACTCGCCGCCATCGGTTTGAACATTCACTTCGGCATGACGGGCCTGATGAACATGGGCCAGGCTGGTTTCATGCTCCTCGGCGCATACGGATTCGCCATCACGCAGTCGATGGGCTGCAACCTGTTCGCCTCCGTATGCGCGGCGCTCGCGCTCGCGGTCATCTACGCGCTGCTGCTGGGCATTCCGACGCTGAAACTCGGACCCGACTATCTGGCCATGGTCACATTGGCCGCCGCGGAAATCATCCGCATCATCGGCAGATCGACGGCCATGACGAACTTCACCGGCGGTTCCGCGGGCATCTCGCCGCAGGACTTCACCGAGAAATTCGAATCGCTTTCGCCGCTGCCGGACGGTTCGACCACGTTCCTGCTGTGGACGTACAGCAACAACATCGCCAACTCCTGGTGGCTGCGCATCGTGGCATGGGTTTTGGTGGTGATCGCGGCGCTGCTGTGCTGGCGCTGGTTCCACTCGCCGTGGGGCCGCATGCTCAAAGGCATCCGCGAGGACGAGAACGCGATCCGTTCGCTCGGCAAGCCGGTGACGCGATACAAGATGGAATCGCTGATTCTGGGCGGCCTGTTCGGCGCGATCGCCGGCATCATCTTCGTCCTGCCGCGTTCCGTACAGCCCGATTCGCTCGGCCGCACCGTCACCTTCTACGTGTGGACGATTCTGCTGCTGGGCGGTGCGGCCACGATTCTCGGCCCGGTGCTTGGCTCCTGCGTGCTGTGGGTGCTGCTCACCTTCGTCAAGGAGGTCATGCGCAACACCGTTCCCGAAACCCTCATCTCTTCCAACCAGATCGAAGCCCTCGGCTGGGTGATCGTCGGCGTCGCGCTGATGTGCCTGGTGATCTTCAGACCACAAGGCCTGTTGGGCGACCGAAAGGAGTTGGCTTTCCATGCCTGATACAACGAATTCTCCGACCACTGGCGTGCAGCCGGCCACGGAACCCGCAACCGGCGTGCAACCCGTATCCGGTGTGCAGCCCGGCGTACCATTTCAGGACCTCACCAAATGGGCCACCAAAGCTCCGGAAGGCGAGACCCTCATCTCCACCGCCTATCGTGACAAAGTCACCGACGATCTGAAATTCGTCGAAAACAAGCCGGGCGTGCACAAGCCCGACCCGATCCTCGTGGCCGACAACGTGACCCGCAAATTCGGCGGCATGACCGCCGTGGACGTGAGCCACTTCGAAATCGAACGGCACGGCATCACCGCGCTGATCGGACCGAACGGCGCCGGCAAAACCACGTTCTTCAACCTGATGACCGGCTTCGATACGCCGAACACCGGCACCTGGCAGTTCGACGGCAAGGACATGGCCCACGTGCAGCCCGAAAAAGTGGCGCGCATGGGCATGGTCCGCACCTTCCAGCTGACCAAGGTGATGAGCCGTCTGACCGTGCTCGACAACATGCTCCTCGGTGCCCCCGTACAGCCGGGCGAAGGCATGTTCCGTGCACTGTTCCCCGGCATGTGGAGGAAGCAGGAGCAGGCGAACATCGAAAAAGCCGAGGCGCTGCTGGAACGCTTCCTGCTGATCAAAAAGAAGGACGATTACGCCGGCGCGCTTTCCGGCGGCCAACGCAAGCTGCTGGAAATGGCACGAGCGCTGATGTCCGACCCGAAACTGGTCATGCTGGACGAGCCGATGGCCGGCGTGAACCCCGCGCTGAAACAGTCGCTGCTCGACCACATCATGGCGTTGCGCGAGGAAGGCACCACAGTGCTGTTCGTCGAACACGACATCAACATGGTGAGACACATCGCCGACTGGGTCACCGTGATGGCGGAAGGCAAGATCGTGGCCGAAGGCCAACCGAAGAGCGTGATGAACGATCCGGCCGTGATCGACGCATACCTGGGCGCCCACGCGAACGTGGACCTGGGCGACGATTCCGTGCTGGAAGACCTGAAGGAGGCCTGAAATGAGCGACATCGCAAGCGTGGCCGACGAGCCGCTGACCCGCACGCAGATCCACATGGGCGAGCCCGAAGGCGAACCGTTGCTCGACGCGGTCGATTTGGTGGCCGGATACATTCCCGGCGTGAACATCCTGAACGGCGCATCCCTGACCCTGCATGAAGGCGAGATCGTCGGCATCATCGGCCCGAACGGCGCAGGCAAATCCACCCTGCTCAAATCATTGTTCGGCCTGGTGCACATCCACTCCGGCAAGCTGCTGCTGAAAGGAGAGGACATCACCAACCTGCGCGCCGACAAACTTGTCTCCCGTGGCGTCGGCTTCGTGCCGCAGACCGAAAACGTCTTCCCCAGCCTGACCATCGCGGAAAACCTGCACATGGGCGCGTTCCAAGCACCGAAACTGTTCAACGAACGCTTCGACTACGTGTGCTCCATCTTCCCCAAACTCGGCCAGCGCAAGAACCAGCTCGCAGGCCAACTCTCCGGCGGCGAACGTCAGATGGTGGCCATGGCCCGAGCCCTCATGATGAAACCATCCGTCCTCCTGCTCGACGAGCCCTCCGCAGGCCTGTCCCCAATGCTCCAGGACGAGACCTTCATCCGCGTGCGCCAGGTCAACAAAGCCGGCGTATCCGTGGTCATCGTCGAACAGAACGCCCGCCGCTGCCTGCAGATCTGCGACCGCGGCTACGTCCTCGACCAAGGCCGCAACGCCTACTCCGGCAAGGGCCGCGACCTGATGAACGATCCGAAAGTCGTCTCCCTCTACCTGGGCAACCTGGAAGAAGAGGTTCAAGAGGAAGGAAGGTAGGACCCAGGAAATCGCGGAACGGAGCGTATACCGCCTTTCCTTGCCGCTCGACGTACGTTCGTACGCCTTCGGGCTCGGACGGCGGTCTCCGCACGCGTTCCGCGATTTCCCCCTATGATTCAAAATTCTCAATTCCGATTACCGCTGTTGGGACACTGCCCGACAGTGGCTTCGGCATGCCTGAAAACAAGCTCAAAACCTTGTGTTTCCAACAGTTTTCGGGCTTCACCTTCGGTTAACTTCACGCATACACATTCGGTTTCCTCGGCACTTATAGTGCGATTCAAGATGGTCGAGCAACACATCTCGATAATCGTCACCAAGGGTTCGGCAATCAGCGGAGCCAAGAGAGGAAACGGTGATTCAAATGAAGAAGATCAACATGAAGGGCATGAGGAAACTGTCCATCACAGCCACCGCCATGGTGGCCGCCGCAGTCATGGCGCTCGCCGGCTGCGGCTCGTCCAGTTCTTCCAGCAGCTCGTCAAGCGGCTCAGACTCCACATCCGGCGCCAAAGCCACCAAGTTCGTGCTTGGTGGACTGTGGCCGGAAACCGGCTCCTTGGCCTATCTGGCACCGCCGGAACTGGCCGCCGAAAAGCTCGCGGTCAAGGACATCAACGATGCTGGTGGCGTGCTCGGCAACAAGATCACCACCGTCGACGCCGACACCTCCGACGCGGACCACGCCGACCAGAACACCTCCGCCGCCCAATCCGTCCTCAGCAAGAACCCGTCGTTCATCATCGGCCCGGCCTCCAGTTCCGTGGTTAAGAACACCTACAAGTCCATCACCTCACAGAACGTTCCGATGCTATCGATGGGCGCCACCTCGGCCAGCTTCTCCGGCCTTTCCGACTACTTCTTCCGCACCGTCGCGCCGGACACCGTGCAGGGCGCGGTCATGGGCAACCTGATCGCCCAGGACGGCGTGCAGAAGCTCGCCATCGCGGTCTTCAACGACGAATACGGCACCGGCCTGCGCGACACCATCGCAAAAACCGCATCCGAGGCCGGCGTCAATATCGTCTATGGAGAAAAGGATACCTTCGACCCGACCGAAACGAACTTCTCCTCAATTGCAACCGCAATCAAGGCATCCAATCCGGACGCGACGCTCGTCATCGCCTTCGATCAGACCAAGCCGCTGCTGAAGGCGCTCGCCTCCGCCGGAGTCAACACCAAGAAGCTGTACTTCGTGGACGGCAACACCTCCGACTATTCCAGCGAACTCGACGCGGGCCTGCTGGAAGGCTCGAAGGGCACCATCCCGGGTGTCAATCCGTCCGACGACTTCGTCAAGCGCCTCGAATCCACCGGCGTCGACCTGAAAAACACCACCACCTACGGTGCTGAAACCTACGATGGCATCATCCTCGCCGCGCTCGCCGCACAGAAGGGCGGCAGTGCAGATGGCAAGACCATCCAAGCCAACATGGCGGCCGTCTCCGGATCCACCAAGGGCGAGAAGTGCGATTCCTACAAGGCCTGCGTTGCCCTGCTGAAGGACGGCAAGGAGATTCAGTACCAGGGCCAGACCTCCATCGGCGCGTTCAACGACGCGCATGATCCGAGCTCGGCTTCCATCGGCGTCTACAAGTACGACGCCGACAACAAGCCGGTCTTCGACCACTCTCAGGAAGGTTCCGTACCGAAGGTATGACGGTCGGTTCGTCCGTGGTGCGGACTGACGTGATGGCCGGACGTGACGGCTGACGGCCAGGCCACGCAACGCAAGGGGCGGTGCGACGCAAGCGAGATGATCGCAAGTGTCGCACCGCCCCTTTTGCGGGCGGAACGCGTGTGGAGTACATTCGGAGCGTGCGTGGAAGATGCGTGGAACGCGTCGTGAAACATACGTCGTTCACGGGTGAAAAAGTGGATTTTTCGGGAGAATTGAAGAGGGGGAGGGCGTCTTTCGTCAATTGATAGTTCATATTGTGCGAACGATTGCAAAGAAACGTTACAGATGCATGTAAAATAACACATAATATCGCGATTTGTAAGGAAACATCCCGACGATGCGGGGGAGAGGTGTTGGGCAATGGTCGGCATGCGTGACGTGGCGAAAGAGGCCGGGGTTTCGCTGAGCACGGTTTCGCTAGTGGTCAACAAGACGGGCTACGTGTCCGACGACATGCGCGCGCGCGTCAAAGCCGCCATGAAAGAGCTCAATTACATGCCCAACGAGCTGGCACGCAACCTGTACAAGAACCGCACGAACCTGGTCGGCGTGATCGTGCCGACCATCCGCCACCCCTTCTTTGCCACCCTTACCGCGCATCTGCAACGCGAGCTGGCCGCGCAAGGACTGCGCACCATGCTGTGCTCCACCGCCGACGCGGAAAACGGCGAGGTTGAATACGTGGACATGCTGCGCCGTCACATGATGGACGGCATCATCGTCTGCTCGCACACCACCCATCCGAACGATTACTGGACGTCCATCCACCGCCCGATCGTCGCCTTCGACCGTGTGCTGGGCGGCGGCATCGCGTCGATCGGCTCCGACCATGAGCAGGGCGGCCGGCTTATGGCGCACATGCTGGTCAACACCGGCGCGCACCACGTGGTGATGATCGGCGGCCCGCGCGACCAGTTCTTCGATTTGGCGGCGCAAGGTGATGTTCCGGACGATTTCGATCTGCATAAGACGACGTTCCCCACCATCCGCTACTACCTTACGTTGGAGCAGGAGCTGAAGGCGGCCGGCGTGCGGTACGAGTATGTCGAAGCCGGCAATGTGGAGGATTTCCAAGGGTATAAGAACGCGGTGAACGATGTGCTCAACCGTATGCCGACGGACGGTATCGACGCAGTGATCAGCTCCGATATCGGTGCCGCGCTTTGCGTGCGCGAAGCGATGCGGAGGCATATTTCGATTCCGCGCGACCTGCAGATCATCGCCTACGACGGCACGTATCTGACTGACCTGGCCGGTATGAAAATGACCGCGGTGGCGCAGAATTTCGACAAAATCGCGCAGGTCGCGGTCGGCAATATCGTTCGTGCGATCGCCAAGGAAGGGGATGCCAAGGCAGATGCGACAAGCGCCACGGGACGCAAGCCGTACGAGCCGGACGTGCTGATTCCCGTGACGCTCAAACTGGGCGATACCACCCGCTAAGCGGTCCGTATCGCCCATCATTTGACGGGCCGTTTCACCTGCTAAGCAGGTCGTTTCGCCTTACTTGTAATCGCCGGTCGGACCGATCTTCAACGCGTCCTCATGCGTGCGGCCCGAATGAATCGCATCGTTGATCGCCTGAATCTCCGCTGCATCCACGGCAAGTGCGCGCCCGTCGATCGCGCTGATCGGAATCGACCATCCGCCGTGCGTCATGTACAGGCTGTCCGCTTCGCGCAGCTCGGCGATCGGCAGCTTCCTGTACTCCGCCTTCTTGCCCTCTTCGAGCGCCCAGGCGAACATTTCGCGCTGTGATGTGCCGTTCAGAATACCGATGCGCGGGTCGGGCGTGACGAACGTATCGCCATAGCGTGCCACAATCGACGAATTCGGGCATTCCATCGTGTAGCCGTCCTCCGTGAACAGAATCGCGTCGCCGACGCCACGGCGGGCGCATTCGCGGTGCACGGCGCAGTTGAACGCGTAGCTCAGCGTCTTCGCGCCGTTGAGCAGCCACGGGGCGCGTGCGGTGATGTCCGACGGGTAGCCGCGCGTCATCGAAGCCATGGTGATCGGCTCCAGCGAATGCAGCGTGCCCTTCGCGTCAAGGAAGATGTAGACGGTCGGCGTGCGGTCGGCCGCCTTGCCCACGCCGGTGTCCGGATCGAGACCACGGGAGACGATGATGCGCAGCATCGGACCGGGTTCCGGATCGTCATACTGGTCGATGACCAGCTGGACCGCGCGGGTGAGCGCGGGAATGTTCGGCTCGGGCATGTCCACCAGGCGGGCGGAATTGGCGAGACGCTTCAGATGGTTCTCCAACGAAACCGGGAAACCCTTCCATACCGTGGTCGCTTCGAAAATGCCGTCGCCACGCAGTGCGCACAAATCGAACGCGTTGATGATGGGGCTTTCCGGATCGACGAAACGAACCAGATCCGCGTCGGGCGCCACGCCTGCGCCTCCGAATAGCGTCTTGCCGTTACCGACTGCCAGAACGATCGAACTCATGGGAACCTCTCTTCCGCGCTCCGCGTCTTTTGATTGCCGCTTTATTGCTGTTGCGCTGTTGTGTTGCGTCAGCGTTCGCGTGCGTCTTCGGCGTCCAACCTAACCATGGTTTGTTTCCACTTGGCACCGCCAATTTGCAATGCGGAAACATACGCGTCATGAATCGCGCGGCTTCCGTAACGTTCGGCGACCAAGGTGAGGGAAAGCGACTCTGAACGTCCGTTTCTGCGGAATCTGATTTCGGGGTTCGTCGGCAGTTCGTTCGGAAAAGGCCGGACGGCGGCCGACGGGAAAGGTGAGCGCAATGGTGGATGGGATGTCCGATATGGGAACAACCGAACTTGGCGCGGCGAGCACGCCCGAACAGGCGCGCGCCGCGTTCCGTGACGGCCTGGTCCGCCCGACCTGCGGCATCGCGCAAGGCTACGCGCAGGCGAATCTGATGATTCTGCCCAAGGAGAAGGCATTCGATTTTCTGCTGTTCGCGCAGCGCAATCCCAAACCTTGTCCGCTGCTGGAAGTGATGGAGCCGGGCGTCACCGCACCCGTCACCGCGCCGGGCGCCGACATCCGTACCGACGTGCCGTTGTACCGCGTGTGGAAGCGTGGCGAACTGGTGGCCGAAGTGCCCGATATTCGCGAGTATTGGCGATCCGATTTGGTCACGTTTGTGATTGGCTGCAGTTTCACATTCGAGTTTCCGCTGATGGAGGCGGGCGTGCCGGTGCGGCACATCACGGCAGGTCGCAACGTGCCGATGTACGACACGTCGATCGAGTGCCGTTCGGCCGGCGCGTTCCATTCGACGATGGTCGTGTCGATGCGTGGCATGAGATGCGTGCTGCGGCGACTGCGGCAGAAGGGACGTCGCGGCTGAAGAACGCTGCGACGGTAGAACGACGGAAAGGCGACGGAAGGAATGGAAACGATGGCTGTGCAGGAAACAGACGGAAAGCAGACGGCTATGCGAATCGATATGAACAGCGATATGGGCGAAAGCTTCGGTCGTTGGACGCTCGGCGACGACGAGGCGCTGCTCGACGTGGTTTCCAGCGCGAACGTGGCGTGCGGCTTCCATGCGGGCGACCCGTCCGTCATGCTGAGAACGTTGTCATACGCGGCGTCGCGGGGGTAATGGTCGGGGCGCATGTGGCGTACCGCGACCTGGCCGGATTCGGGCGCCGCTATGTGGACGAGTCCCCCGACGAACTCAAGGCGGACGTGATGTACCAGATCGTCGAATACGGCGGCCTCGACGGCGTGCATATGACGAACGTGGCGACCGTCGACGGCCTCGAACCCGACCGTTACTTTAAGCAGGTCGGCCAGCTTACGGACTGCGCCCGCAGCTGAAGTCCTGTGCCCAAGGCTGAGGGCCCTGCGCTCGCGGCTGCCCCCGCATGTCCGTCGTTTTCGAATCGGGCGCCGGAGACATGCGCCGCGATTCGGCCGAAAGCCGGTTCGACACGCCCGAACACCGGTTGCGGTTTTGGTGTCGAACCCCATTTTGGGGTAATATCGAACCGGTTCGACACAACCGTGGGAATGGCCGTAAGGACTCCCGCAAAGAATCTCGCAACGACTTTTTGGAACCGAAGGAGGCTCCATGAAAAACAAGGTGCAGCTCATCACTTACGCCGACCGCCTTGGCGACGGCACCATCAAGTCGATGACCGACATTCTGCGCACCCGCTTCGACGGCGTGTACGACGGCGTTCACATCCTGCCGTTCTTCACCCCGTTCGACGGCGCCGACGCAGGCTTCGACCCGATCGACCACACCAAGGTCGACGAACGTCTCGGCAGCTGGGACGACGTCGCCGAACTCTCCAAGACCCACGACATCATGGTCGACGCCATCGTCAACCACATGAGCTGGGAATCCAAGCAGTTCCAGGACGTGCTGGCCAAGGGCGAGGAGTCCGAATACTATCCGATGTTCCTCACCATGAGCTCCGTGTTCCCGAACGGCGCCACCGAAGAGGACCTGGCCGGCATCTACCGTCCGCGTCCGGGCCTGCCGTTCACCCACTACAAGTTCGCCGGCAAGACGCGCCTCGTGTGGGTCAGCTTCACCCCGCAGCAGGTGGACATCGACACCGATTCCGACAAGGGTTGGGAATACCTCATGTCGATTTTCGACCAGATGGCGGCTTCCCACGTCAGCTACATCCGTCTCGACGCCGTCGGTTACGGCGCGAAGGAAGCCGGCACCAGCTGCTTCATGACCCCGAAGACCTTCAAGCTCATCTCCCGCCTGCGTGAGGAAGGCGTCAAGCGCGGCCTGGAAATCCTCATCGAAGTGCACTCCTACTACAAGAAGCAGGTGGAGATCGCCTCCAAGGTGGACCGCGTCTACGACTTCGCCCTGCCTCCGCTGCTGCTGCACGCGCTGAGCACCGGCCACGTCGAGCCCGTCGCCCACTGGACCGACATACGCCCGAACAACGCCGTCACCGTGCTCGACACGCACGACGGCATCGGTGTGATCGACATCGGCTCCGACCAGCTCGACCGCTCGCTCAAGGGCCTGGTGCCGGATGAGGACGTGGACAACCTCGTCAACACCATCCACGCCAACACCCACGGCGAGTCCCAGGCAGCCACTGGCGCCGCCGCATCCAATCTCGACCTCTACCAGGTCAACAGCACCTACTATTCGGCGCTCGGATGCAACGACCAGCACTACATCGCCGCCCGCGCGGTGCAGTTCTTCCTGCCGGGCGTTCCGCAGGTCTACTATGTCGGCGCGCTCGCCGGCAAGAACGACATGGAGCTGCTGCGTAAGACGAATAACGGCCGCGACATCAATCGCCATTACTACTCCACCGCGGAAATCGACGAGAATCTCAAGCGTCCGGTCGTTAAGGCCCTGAACGCGCTCGCCAAGTTCCGCAACGAGCTTGACGCGTTCGACGGCACGTTCTCGTACACCACCGATGACGACACGTCCATCAGCTTCACCTGGCGCGGCGAAACCAGCCAGGCCACGCTGACGTTCGAGCCGAAGCGCGGTCTCGGTGTGGACAACACTACGCCGGTCGCCATGTTGGAATGGGAGGATTCCGCGGGAGACCACCGTTCGGATGATCTGATCGCCAATCCGCCTGTCGTCGCCTGACGGAAAATTTCTTGCGATTACGTATTTTCTTGCGATTACGTACGGCCTTGCGATTGCGTTCCACCTTGCGGTCGCGCACCCGGTCCGTCGCACCCGGTCCGTCGGGCGGACGGCAGTGGCCGCACGTGTTGGTATCGTAAGTTGCGTTGAAGAATCGCCCGAATGCGCTGAAGCAATGCGTCCGGGCGATTTTCGTATGTGTCGCTCGTAGCGGGCGGGCGCATGCGTGGAGTATCGAAGCACATGAAACGCGACAAGCAGAAAACGCGATAAGCCAAGAAAACAGCAGATATGACCGAAGACAATCAGAATAACGAATTCAAACCGCAGCCGCTGCCCGGCCAGGTGTTCATCCGCCCGGGCATCGACGATCGCCCCGATTATGAGAAGACCCTGACTCCCGAAGCGAAGGCGGCCATGCGCCGGCTGTCGGTGCAGCAGCATCCGCGTATTCCGGAAGCGTCCAACGAGCGTCCGGAAACCCAGGCCGCGCGCATCGCATCGGAAGGTGGAGCGCCCCTAACCGCGGCCGCGCATCTTGACGTGGCTGTGCCGAACCTCGAATCGTCCTTCCTCGACCTGCGCGACCCGATGACCGCTCCGGACGGCACCAGGCCGACCGCAATGCAGGCCAACCGGCTCGTTGCGGGTTTTGCGCTTGGCTCAATGCTGCTGTCCGCTCCGATGGCGGCGTTCAACACGGTGCTCATTCCGCAAACCGTCAGCCGTTTGTCGGGAATCAACCGCGTCACGGATTTGGCGATGCTCGTCATCGCAGGTGCCATCATGACGTTCCTGCTGAACGCATGCATCGCCGTCGGTTCCGACCATTCCTACTGCCGGTTCGGGCGCCGTACGCCATGGATCGTCAGCGGCAGCGTATTGGCGG
>OHHQ01000781.1_pt1 | contig 15300 bp, 23 predicted proteins | sample 1568051 | NCBI WGS metagenome assembly OHHQ01 (sample SAMEA3879567, study PRJEB24766) | human gut metagenome | biome: human-associated habitat; feature: feces | place: USA | collected 1985/1987
GATTGTCTCACTTTTGAGTTCCAAATTCCGGCCCCTGTTCACTTGGTGCGAGCGACGGGACTTGAATTCTCCAAAACGACTTTTGCACACATTTGTAAAGTGCGATAAATGGCGGTATCATGCGATTTTTTGAAATTTTAGCTTTGCAAACATTCGTTTCTTTTCGCCTGTTTTTGTAAAAATAAACACCAAATAAACACCAAAAATAAGCACCAGAAAACGCCCGCTTCACCATACCGATTGTTTGACTTAACCGAGCACTTGTGGTATAATATTTTTAAAGATCAAGCTCCTTTATTTTTTTGATAGCTGCTTCTGCTGGTGACAGAGCGGCTATTATTTTTATATCATTGCGGGGCGGTATGCCACGGCTATAATCGTTAACCCGTCCCCGCTAATTGTTTGATTTTGTCTTCTTTATTAACAGCGAAACCCGTACTGCTCTGGACAAGTTGAAATCGACCAACGAAATAACCATCAAACAACCACAACGTAAGAATGATAAGAAATATACTTCGTATATAAAAGAAGAAAAGAAAGCGGCCGCGCCGCAGGAGACATTCCCTCCGGGATTATCCCGCTCCATAAATTTTCATTGAATCACAGCAGGGCTTGTGCTAAAATAGGGGCAAGGCAGTGAGAATATGCTAGATCAGAATGATTTACAGGCAATTGCACAGTTGATTGGTTCCAAGTTAGAAAAACAGCGTGATGATATTTTAGAGGTTGTCGATGAAAGAACTAATAGTTTGTTGGAAATTATCCAGCAACAATCAGAAACTACACAAGCCATGATCAGCGAATCAGAACAGCGCATGAAGGTTTATGTGGAAAATCAGGTAGGCAAGCGCATTGATTCCCTATTCGATGGCTACAAGCTGGCCCATGAAAAGCAATGGGAACTTGAAAGAAAAGTTGAGCAATTGGAAAAACGCCTGGAAGCTCTGGAAGCAAAGGCCGGTTAACTTCATATAAATTTTATTAGCCGAGGGTTTACGCCCCCGGCTTTTTTTTGTTACCCTTTTCGCCCTACATGGCTAAAACTCACAGCGGAATTTTCCGCCGCCAAATTGACAGCCGAATTTTCGGCCGCCAAATACGCTCGCCTTGAATGGCGAACACTGGAGGGTTCCAATTTGTGACACGCTCCCACTAAATAGTTAGGTAAGCTTGAGGCAATTTCTACAATACCGAATCATTAATTTTAATATCTAACGGTTCCTTCATTTGACCGTTATAACAAAAAAGCCATAATAAAGCCGCCGCCTCTTTTAGTGCTTCCACATAGACAGGAGCATTAGCGCCATCAATTTTTTCAAAAAGTTTTGCTATATCAAGCAAATTAACACAACTTGTTTCAATTAAGTCTGACAATTCCATGCTTTTTCCCATTAGATCGATTGCAGCTCTAATCGCTGCACTGTCTTGAGGCTTTTCATGATCTCTGCAATACTTTCCAATAATTTTTGAATGGTCTTGTGATAACCGAACAGTTGTCCTCCACCAATCCATTCCTTGATACGGTCTCCCAGATTTCGCCATGTTGATTGCCGCCCTCTTTTCTGTAAATTCTGACATTATCACATATATTGTCAGACATAATATTTAATTTATGCATTTCACCCAGATTATTTCTCCAAGACCTCCACCAGATCCAGAAGCCAGCCCGGCCTATAATCCCCCTTGGAGATCAATTCCCCATTGGTATATTCCGCAACCTCCACAAAGCCGTTTTCGTTGTCAAATAAGGCGACTTCATCACAATAAGGAAGAACCCTTACAAGGCTTTCAAACCGCCCCGCAAAGCGCCTGTGTACATCTTCTGAGGGTATATCGTGCCCGCCTTTTGCTACCCGGTTTTCAATGCGCTTTATGCTTTCTTCCGCGCTGGAAATGCCGATATAGTACAGCCTGATATAATAGCCGGCCTCTTTCGCCTTTTGGATTGTCTTTTCTGTACGCACGCCGGACAGCGTGGTTTCCTGCGTGAAGCTGATCCCCCGCTCCATGCAGTCGTTGATCTTATGGATCGCAGCTTTGCCGCCCTCTATCGCTCTGCCGCCTAGTGAAGCGGTTATTTTATCCACGTCAACGATCTGTCCCAGATCGTTTCTTTCGGCCTTTAACGCCCCGGTAAGGCTCGACTTCCCCGCTCCGTTTACTCCGGCTATGATCGTGTATATCTTCATCTTTCCACCTCAAACAATCGTGCTGTCCTCGTTCAAAACGTCCAAATGCCGCCTGTAGCGCCGTGGAATATTGATACCAACTAGATACCCTATTCCAAGCACAGCCTTTGAAATAGCGGCGAATCCGTCCTTGTAGAACTCAGAAATACGCCTTACCTTATCGGCAATGCCTTTATAGTCCGGGGGGCAGACAAACGTCCAATCCGCGCCCTCGTCGTCCAGCACTACCCGGAAATATTTATCTATATCGCTTTGAGGAAGCCCTACCTTTGCCAACAAAACATGATGTTCCACAGCTTCATCAATGTGGCTCATAATGACGGTTTCTCCATCAAAGGATATCAACATCAGCATGGGCTCTTTGGCCCTGATAGCGGCCTCCACAGCCTCACTAGAGGGATATTTGATATAGTTCATTGGTTGTCCTCCGCGTTGTCCCGCTCCATCTGATTATCAATAGCCCTCTTAATAAACCCGTTCACACTTCCGTTATCGTATTTATCGGCATGGGATTTGATTTCAGCTTTTTTGCCTTTAGGGACACGCACTTTTATTTCATCTTGTGTTTTTAAATATTCGTCGTTTGCTCTTTTACGAGCCTCACTAATTGGAGCCAATTATAACACCTCCTATTTTCTCACTTATAGTATACCACATAAAATATTGTATGGGAACATACACATTGTACAAATGTATGGGTACATGATTGTAAAGAATGTCAATTGAATTGTATGGGTACATGTATTATAATATAATCACAAGGTCAAGGGAAACGGCAAGGCCGGGATACATGATTGAACAGCGGTGCCGCGGGCTATAGTATCATGAACGTATCGGCTCCCACCTTGGAACGGTTCACCGCCAGCCATGACAAGACGGGGTTAGAATTTAGCCACAAAATCCGCTGTAGGTCTTGGCCGATAGACGCTTCCGGGGTTCGCAGGTTCCACCGATAACAAAACCTGCGGGGAGTTCCCCAAAATGGATACCGATGGTTGTCATTTGGTGTCTAGTTCGGTATACCAGTGGTATCCACAGTATAGATTAGATTAGGATAGTATAGGTTATACCCCCCTTTACCCCCCAAGGGGAAGCGGGAAAAGCTCAAAACTACCCTTAAAAGCAATCTTCACAAACAAACGATTGCGGAACATGCGTTCTTTTAGCCTACAAGGGCGATACAGATGCTTTTATTCCCTCAGAGGGTAATTTCACATCTAAAAGAAAAAACGCCTTAAATCGCCTTGTAGGGCACAAAAATAAAAAGCGGGTTATTTCCCCGCTTCGTCCCGCTCCATTGTTTCATCGATGGCACGGTTGATAAAACTGTTTACACTTTCGTTTGTGTTCTCGGCGTGGGCTTTGATGATTGCCTTTTTCCCTTTGGGTAGGACTAAGGAAATCCGCTCAACTGTCTTTGCTTCATACCTTGCATTTGCTTCTTTCCGGGCTTCTGTATAACCCGCATAAGTGCTGGGCTTCCTCTCTGCCATACTCCACCTCCTTTAATGTTAGGGGCTTAAATATGTGCCCACCTTTTCCAGCATAACCATTATAGCACAATACCGCACATTATACAATGTACAAAATAAACAATATACATTGTATAAGATTATGATAGATGTCAATAGACAAAATACATTGTACAATGTATAATATAATCACAGTCAAGGGAGAGCGAAAGCGGACGGGAATACCGAAAGGGAAAGCAAGAACGCAACGTGACACCGGGAAGCAGGATAAGAGAGATTGAGACGGTCGGTGACCTAGATGCTTAAAGCCTGCCGGGGCTCACCCGTAAAGCTGAAAGGAGATGAACACATGAAGCGGGAAGTTAAAATCTCAGCGGACAGCGCCGCAACGATTCTGTTAGTCAATTCAGCGCTGGGGCTTATCCTGGACGACGGGCTGACAACGGAATCCATTGAAGAACTGGAAACCCTGTATGACCATTTAGGCGACGTAATCACCGATATGTCGGAAAGGAATGAGTGGAATGAAAAAATCGGAGCTTAAAAAAGTAATCGCGGAGTATCAGGAAATCAACCAGCAAATAAACCAGCTTGAAAAGAGAAAGGCGCATTTGGCGGAGCGGGTCAAGCGGCACATGGGCGACCGCCAGGAGGAACGCTTAGACGATTTTATTATCCGGTTCCAGGCTGTAGAAAGCAACCGCTTTGACTTGTCCTCGTTCAAGGAACAGCACGGCGATCTTTACAAGGCGTTTACACGGCATGCCGTTACAAGGAGGTTTTCAATCGCATGAGCCAGAAAGCAAAGGAAATCTATGAAGCGGGCGGCAAGTATTATCCCGTGGACGGGTACATCACATCAAAGGCGGGGACTGTGGTTCCCCTGGTGGGTATCCCACAAATGAGCGATAGAAAGTGGCAGAAAGCCGCTGCAAGAAACGCAGCAGACAATTACACCAGGGAGCACGGAAAGCCCCCGGAATCGCTTGAAACTGCCCTTAAATGGCAGCGCCAAAAGTGTGAGAAACCGTGAACATAAAAAAGGTTAATATCTCTACTACCGTTTTGGTACCCAAGGATAAAGGAGAATCCACATGTACAAGCCAATCAGCGAACAGATCAAAGCGGTTAAGATCAAGCCGGAGTATGAACTGACCGGAAACCAGCTTCTGGAATTGAAGAACGGAAGCGGCGATTTTTACCAGGCAATCTACAACGCTTTCAAATTCGGCTATCTAAAAGGCCGGGAATCAGTAAAAACAAGGAGGAATAAACCATGCGCCAGATAAAAGAAAAAGCACCTGCAATGCCCGCCAGCGTCACAAGTGCACAAGAAATTTTACATATTAAGGATACTATAAAAAAACTTATCCGTCAAGCGGAGCCGGTGAACTTCAATTTAGAAGATCTATTTATTTGGTTTCAACAGTCGCAGGACTATTCCAATCGTCCCCAGGTAGATAAGGCAGATCGGAATCTTACCAGCCGGCTGATTGCAGAAGTAGGCAGAAAAAACTTTATGGAATACATCGAGGACGAATTTTATAGTGCGGCAGTGGAACATGAGTACCAGGGTTTTATCTACGGTTTTCGTATTGCTGTTTCTTTATTAAATTATGAACGTGAGGAATACTGCCATGAATGAAAGTATAAAAGCGCCTTATCGGATTTCAGAATACCGGGAATATTGCGCCCATGTAGGAAAACAGCCAAACCAAAGATTAATTGAATTTATGGAATCAAATAATGAGCCGTATCAATATTCCGAAAAAGTGCGTAATGATTGGGGATTAATAGAAGAAATAACCGCGCTTTCTCCATCGGATCGCGACGATGTAATCGAACTCATTGAGTTTTTTGCATGGAAAAACCAACAAAAGAAATCACATATAGCCTAGGCCGGGAGAAATCTCAGCTTTTCCCCGTTTATTGGGATTTGCGCCGGAGTTGGAAAAGGTTACCCCCGCCGTTCCCTTGCGGCACTGGAGTATTGCAGCGGTAAGGGGGGGAGCCTTAGAAAACCTTTAGCCTTACCAAAATCTTATCCCCTATCTGGCTTTTAGAATACCTATTCGCTCCAAATATTCTATAGTGGTTTCCTCCACGCTTCCGTAACTTCTCCACGACTGGAAGCCGGTGCCGCGGCAAGCCCCGCCGCTGATAATCTCGTCAGCGTATTCCATAAGCAACCGTCTTGCTTTCCCGCCTCTGAGCTTTCTCAGTCCTTTGTTCTTCAAGTCCCTGGCATATTGATAGCTTACGCCCAGCTCCCGGCCGACTTCTTTCAAAGACTTATTCTCATAGTATTGACCCCGGGCAGCCCGCTCCAGTGGCTTTTCAAGGAACGACAAGCACACCTCCAAGGTATCATGAAGCTGGCTGTTGTACGCCCTGTCCTCTGCGTCTTGGAAAGCTTCTAGGGCTGTTTGATCTTCCACGCTGTCCCCCAGGGTCATATCATCGCTTTCCTGGCTGATCGGCTCGTCCAGGCTGGAACACTCATTCAAGGGGATATGCTTTGCCTGCCCGTTCCTGGTGCCTAGGATAGCATTTACATGGTTCTGGAGCGGGTAGTTGAGCCAGGAAGTAAATTTCCACCCCTTAGCGGGATTAAAGGCTTCCACGGCCTCCAGGACGGCAAAGAAGCCCTCCTGCTCTAAATCGTCCATTGTTACGCCGCACCGGGTAAACCGTTCAGGATTCCGGTTATAGTATCGGGCTAGAATCATAAAAATAATTCCCCTTGTTTGGTTCCACAGCTGTGAGATTGCGCCCTTGTCTCCCGCCTGGGCCTGTACAGCTAATTCCTCGTTTGTCTGGCAAAATGCCGTTTTCTCTTTGTCCGCTCTTTGTTCTGCCATTGACAGCCGCCCCCTGTTTCGCCTATAATATAATCAGCTTTTAGGGGCCGTCCTGTTTTGGGGCGGCTTTTTTATTTTCTCGATCAATCTTCCTCTAAAAAAGATTTTACAATCTCAAGTTTTCCTTTTGCTGCTTTTGTCCTCATATTCTCCCCTTTAAACTGGATAGGTGTACACATTTCCCGGATTCTATCATAAATCCTCGCATACTCTACATTCTGCGGATTTTTGATAAAATCCAAGGTTAGATTTGTGGTCACGATCAGCGGCTTTTTAGTTTGATACCTCTTATCAATCACATTAAAAACCTGCTCGGTGGCAAAGCTGGTATTTCGTTCAATTCCCAGATCATCAATAATTAAAAGGTCATATTTGCATAAGCTGTCGATATATTCGTTCTTCACAACTTTCACATTCATAAGATCGTTTAAAATGGCGGCAAAGTTCGTCATTTTCACTTTAGAGCGGTGCTCTAAAATTAAGTGATTTGCAATGCAGGCGGCGGCGTAAGTTTTGCCAGTTCCAACATCTCCCCATAACAGCAAACCAATGTTATTAGCGGAAACACTATCCCATTTTTCGGCGTACCTTCTCATGATTTTCATGTTCTGCTCGTCACCCGTACTATTGGGGAAGATATAGTCGTACATTGCGGTCTGCGGAAAACATTCCGTTTTTAGATAATTAATCACCCGAAATTCCCGCTTCATTGTCTCAATTTCATTTTCCGCTTTTATGTATTTATCCCTGCAATTGCATGGTTTAGTAAGCGGTAAACGATGCCCGCCAATATCAAAAGAGACTTTTCGGATTGGCGAGTTGCAGTTTTTACAGTACTGTACACCGTCTTCGTTTAGGTAGGTTTCATGAACCAGCGGATTTTTATTGTATTCGTCCACGTATCTTTTAAATTTTTCAAACTGATTGTGCTTCTCTTGATATTCCTCGTAAATATCCATATCACACCTCACAAACTTTCATAGTCTCCCGATAATTTAAACGCACTATTTTGATTCAGGTCCGCTTGCTTACTTCCTCCGCTGTCCTGTTCCCTTGAGAGCCAACTGTTTATAAATCGGAGAATCCCACTTTTAGTTTTTCTCTTTTTGGGGTTTGAGGTGAGCCAGCCGGACATTTTTCTGAGTTCCTGCATCACATTCACAGCTGGATATAATTCTTCCCATTCGTTTACCTGCTTCTGATAAACGGGGAAATTGCTTTTGTCATTCAAAACAAGAGAAATAACGGGCGATTCTTCTATTTCCGGCGTGGAGCTATGAAATTGCTCCGCGCATATATCTATACTATTCTTATCTAATCTATTCTTATCTAATCTATTCTGTGTCCACGAATCGTCGACGGCTCGTTGACAATCCGTGGACGGAAGAAAATAAACCTTGTTATCTTTTAGCTGTAATGCGGCTTTTTCGTCCTGATACGCGGTTTCGGTATAGGTATCCTTTCGGATATAATTGTGAACTTTCCAATGGGTAATTACCACTATTCCGGTTTCAAACGGAATGATAAAGCCTTTCATAGCTAATAGCTTCAAATCATCATTGCTTGCACCAATTCCCCGTTGTATTCTTTTAGGACTGTTTACAAAGCCGTCATCATCGGCACGCATGGCAAGATGAAAATATAAGGCTTGTGCGGTCAAAGGCATATCTGAAAAAGCATCGCTGTCAATAACCTGTTTCGAAAACATTCTTTTCTCCGCCATTTAATCACCGCCATTTCCGGCGGCGTTCAGGAAAATCTCCGCTGGCCTTGCTGCGGCTTCGATCTTCCTTACCCGTGATCTCATGGAATTTAAAAACTTGGATACCTCGTAATCCTCGCCGGGTTCCGGTAAAAAGTACCCTTGCGGCTCCTGTGTGCTGGATAGAATCAAAACGCCCTGCACTCTCAGGCTGTGGATTGCTTGCTGAAGCGTCCTCACATCTGGAAAGCCCGCCGCTTTAGCTAATGCCTTTGCCTGAATTGCGTTCGATCTGCCGAACGGGATATAGTCGATTAAAGTCAAGGCGCTTCCCTCCTATCTCACCAGCCTGACCTTGCCTGGTTCCTCCGGAGCGGGAAAGCGTTCCGGGTGTTCAAGATATTCGTCCAGCACGTCCAAATTAATGAGCTTCTTTCTTCCCACGTCCACATGAGGGATTGTCCCGTCAAGAACCATACAGCGCAAAGCGTGAGACGTTAAGGCTGTTTGCGGGTCTTTCTCCTTTATGTAAGCGAATACGTCTTTTTGTAATCTCATGCGCGCCATGCTTACACCTCCTTGGCTAATTCCGCAATGATCGCGCGGATTTTTTCTTTTTCCTCGTCCGGCAATTCATGGCGGAGTTTCTTAGATAATCCAGTATCTGCAATACCTAATTTATCCGCAATCCACCATAGTTTTACTCCGGCTTTTGCCGCCTCCTGCCTGATTTCCATATTGGCCTTCATAAAAATTCCTCCAATCAAAAAAATTCGAAAATTTGTTCTTTTTCTTATTGTATACTAGATAGGACAAAAAGTCAAATGTGGTGATTTTAATTATTTTTGTATAATTTGCCAGCATAATAATCAATATTGAGTTCTTTACAGCACAGTAAGTACGTTATCGGCAATAAAAAAACGCATAAAAACAAGGCGTTTTGAATGATTTTTTATTTTTATAATTGCTCTTGTGTTTAACTCCGCCTTGTGCTATGATGGTAACAACAGTAATAACAACGATAGGGGACTTTATAAATGAACTTTGATTTTTCGGTTTTAGGAGGAAGGTTAAAAAGCCTGCGGAAGCAAAGCAAAAAAACCCAAAAGGAGCTAGCCGAAGAACTAGGGCTTAGCCCCGCATCTATTATCTCTTACGAAAAAGCCCAGAAAATGCCTGCTATTGATACCGTAATTAAAATAGCGAGCTATTTCCACGTTTCTTTAGACTGGCTCTGTGGATTAAACGATGAGCTTCCGCCAGGCAATCAATCTGAAAATGGACGAGATTTTATTAACTTGTCCGATTTTTTTAAAACGCTTATTTCCATTAGCTATGCGTGTAGCGATGTACGTACCAAATATAGTGTTGATACAGGAACAGCGTCTTTTGAATTTTACCAACAAGAAATCGTTGATTTTGTATCCGACTGGCAAAAAATATTGGAATTGTATAAAGACGGCACCATCACCAAAAAAATGTGTAATGATTGGGTAAATGGCGTACTTTCAAAATACTCTAAATTTACTATTTCAAAATCCACTGGGATCATTCCTGAACATGTAGAACCAGATGTAAATATTACCGATGACGACTTGCCTTTTTAACAAAAGCGAGGTGAACCAAATGGCAACAGTACAAAAGAGGGGTGACAGCTACCGCATTATCGTGTCTTGCGGCTATGATTCCCACGGGAAGCAGATCAGGCGGTCAACTACCTGGACACCCAGCCCCGGCATGACGAAAAAACAGGCGGAAAAAGAGCTGGAGCGGGCAAAGGTGCTTTTTGAGGAACAGTGTAAAAACGGCGCTTCCGGGGGAAATATAAAGTTTGAAGCTTTTGCAAAGCAATGGTTCCAGGAATACGCCGAGCACGTTTTAAGGCCCAAAACCATTGAAAGGTACAAGCAGTTTCAGGAACGAACCTACCAGGCAATCGGACATCTGCGGCTGGACAAAATTACTCCACGCCAGATTCAGGCATTTATCCACAGCCTGGAATCAGACGGATTGAATCAGAGAACAGGCGGGAAACTATCTCCCAAAACCATAAAAAACAATCTGTCTTTCATTTCCTCGATTATGGATTATGCCGTTTCCATGTTCATGATAGATTCAAACCCTTGCCGCAATGTCTCTTTGCCATCAGTGAAACCAATCGAAAGGGATTGCTACACCTTGGAGGAAGCGCAGCATTTCCTGGAACTTTTGGAAACTGAGCCGCTTCAATGGCGTACCTTTTTTACTCTGGCTATCTTCTCCGGATTCCGCCGCTCTGAACTGCTTGGTCTCGAATGGAAAGACATTGATTTCAAAAGCGGGGTTGTGAGTATCCGCCGGACTTCACAGTACATCAAGGAACGCGGGATTTATACTGACGCCACAAAAACAAAAGGTTCTCAGCGCTCTCTAAAGCTGCCCGCTTCGGTGATTGATCTATTAAGGCAACACAAGATAGAGCAAAGCAAAGAGCGGCTAAAGCTTGGCGATCAGTGGGTCAATACCGATAGGCTGTTTGTTGCCTGGAACGGATACCCGTTGAACCCTAATACTCCGCTGAACTGGTTGAACCGCTTTTTTAAGCGCACGGGTATGCGCCGGGTAAACATTCACAGCTTTCGGCACCTCAACGCCTCTTTGCTGATTACAAACGGCGTTGATCCCCGGACTGTATCCGCTTCCCTGGGGCACAGCCAAACATCGACCACGCTGAACATATACGCTCATACCTTCGCCGTGGCGCAGGCTCAGGCTTCAGAAGCTATAGCAAACGCCTTGAATCTGAATCAGAAAAAGGCATAAAAAAATAGCCGATGGATAAACCCTTGAAGCGGGAAAATCCACCGGCTTTTCTTGTGTTTTTGAAGCAATAAACACCAAACAAACACCAAATCGCTTTTTTGAGACAAAAAGAAAAAGCCAAAACCCAGCATTCATGCGGATTATTGGCCTTTAAACAGCTGGTGCGAGCGACGGGACTTGAACCCGTACGTCATAAACACACGCCCCTCAAACGTGCCTGTCTGCCAGTTCCAGCACGCTCGCATTTCAGTCAGCGACAATTATTATATCATTTTCGGTATATTCTGTCAATCATTTTCCAGAGTTAAATTAATTTTTTTAACCACTTTCTGATACTCCTCATAGTTTACCAAACTATTTAAAACGGGCACCAGAGCTTTAGCCGTCAACCGTTCCGGAAGTCCTAATTCCCGTAGAAGCACCTGACGTTTTTTACTGCTGTCCGCACCTCCTGAAAAGCCATCCTCATACAAATCAAGCTTGGTAATCTTTCTTTTTTCTTCCGAACTTCCGGCTTCTTCTATAGCTGATGCGCCTGAGCGGCGGATCGACTCTAAAAGAATTTCAGGATCGATTCCCTCCACTCCCAGCTTGCCTTCCTTAGATGGGTGAAGCTTTCTTTTTTCCTTTCCATAAAGGTCTGGAATGTAAGCATGTCTGATTTTTTCCTTAGGGATACAGCTCTGGATATGGTTGCGGATTAAAAATCCCGCGGAGTCGCTGTCCGTTAAAATCAACAGCCCCCTGGTGTCCGCCAGCCTGCGGAGCAGCTCGATCTTTTCCCTGTCGCTGAAAATCTGAAAGCCTCCAGTTTCGATAATCAGGCCGTCAATCAAAGAGCTTAGCTTAATTTTATCGTATTTCCCTTCAACAATTACCGCTTCCTTAATTTTTATCATCAGACCTTCTCCTCCCGTGCTAACAGCATCATTTTTCCGATTAGTTCTTCCAGCACAGTTCTAGGCTCCGACCTGCCGCTTTTCAAAGCCAGATCCGCCTGAGCCAACAAAAACAAGCTTTTTCTCAATTGGCTGATGGAAGCACGTTTGCAATCCCTTTCCGCATTGCGGATTAAAAAGTCTCTTCCTCTATAATCAAAGTCTTTACTCAAAACGGAAGTCTTTTCTCCGCTTTCTAAAGCCGTTTTGGCCCGGTATAAATTCACATAGTTAGAGGATAAGACCGCGAGTACTGCCACCGGCTCCTCCTTTTGATAAAAAAGCAGGTCAAGCTGCTGGTATGCTTTATCATAATTTCCAGCCATCAGCGCGTTGCCCAAAACAAAAACTGTAGTTTCCAGATTTTTGGTTACCAGCAGATCGATGTCATCCATGGTAATTTCCCGGCCCACTGCATAGGCGCACAGCTTTTCCAGCTCGCTGCTTAAGGTCAGGAGGTCATCTCCGCAAAGCTGAATGATTTTCCCCGCATTGATCTGGGTCAGGCCGCAGCCTCTCTTTTCCGCCCACTGCACCAGCTGCTTCTCTAAAGCGATCTCTCCTCTTTTTTCCAATAGGACCACCGTTCCATTTTTTTCCGCTGCCGCAATAAACTTCTTCCATTTCGCGGATCTTTTCGCATCGATTTCCAGAGTGGACTGGCTGATAATTAAAACCGTGGTTTCAGATAGTTCCTCTAAAAGTTGATATAACTTAGCAAGTTCTCCGGCATTCAGAGCTTCCACATTCAAATCCTTTACCAAAACGCATTTACGCTCAGCAAACAGCGGAAGCGCCTGAGCTGCATCCGCGATTTCATCGATCGAAGCCTTGCCGCCGTCAAAGGCTTGAAAATTAAAATCGCTGTAGCTTTTTCCAAGCACCTTATTCACAATAGCTTCGGTGTAATGGCTGATCAAATATTTTTCCTCGCCATAAAGAAAATACAGAGGGACGAATGCCTTTTCCTTAATTTGCTTCTTTAATTCAGACTCCTTTAGCTGCGCCATAGCTTCCTCCTAATATTCCGTGTCGATCGTAACGCCGGTTTCCGATACGGAAATCACTACATTTCCTTGCTTTGAGGTCACCAACTCATGAATTTTAATATTGGAAAGCGCCTCTTGGGCCTCTATCGCCTCTGCTTGATACATGGTGAGAATAGTGTAATCTCCCCGAAGGCCGTAAGCGTTTTCCGGAGTATCTCCAGCAATGCAGAAATTGCAGTCGCGGTCAGCTTCCGGCAAATCCGCAACATCGCCGCCCGCAGGACAAATTAAAAATTTCTCCTGCCCCACGGTAAAAGAAATCCAGCTTTCCGATTTATTAGCCAGAACGGAAATCACCAGATCCTCCCAAAGAACCGTTTGGTTCCTACTGGAAAAATAGTATACACCCGCACGGTTTTCCAGCGCCCTGCGAAGCTTATCCTGAGGCAGCTTTTGATCGGAGACTAATATGGTTTCTGGGTGATACTCCTCAATCAGGCGGCTGGCCCCGGAGGATGTCTTTTTATCTACCTGAGAAATCAAAAGATAATCCAAGCGGCCGATTCCGCGGCTCCGCAGATAGGCGTCGATCCGGGAATATGCGCCGTTTCCGCCTCCGGAGCAAAGCACTGCGGCCTGCTGATCCCGTATCAGAACTACGGAGCTTCCATTTCCAGTATTCAAAACCCCTATCTCCAAAGCTTCCTGTTCAAAGCCTGCGCCCAGAGCCGTGAAAACCAGCAGAAATGCGGTGGTGCAGGCCGTGAGCCGAAGACGAAATCCTTCCCAGCGGATCATCACAATCACCACAGACGCTGCGGCAAACACTATCAGCGATATCAGCAGCACCTCTTGGGTAACCGGAATAGAGGCCATCGGCAAGCTCGCCAGCCATGCGGCGCATTCCATCAGATAATTAGCGGCTATCCCGGCGCCCAGTCCGAAGGGCATAGCCAAAAAATTGATCACAGGAATGTAATAAAAGATTGAGGTAAGGAAGCCGCACAAAAGCATAATGTCCGCGGGAAACTCCATTAAAAGATTGGACAACGGCGCCACCAGCGATAACTCTCCAAAGGTAAGGGCTACAATAGGAGAAGTAAATACGGTTGCCGAAACAGTGGCCGCAATAGTGCTGTTGAGTCCGCGGAATAATCTTTTTAAAACACCAATCGATTCTGTCCAGCGATTCAGGCGGGCTTGAATCCTCCCTGAAAACAGAAGAATCCCTAAGGTTGCGGAAAATGACAAAAGCAGTCCGGTATCTCCTGCGGCGAAAGGATTTGGAACCGTCAGCACCAGCATGGCAAAGCCCAAGGAATTGATCGGATCCGCCTGCTTTCGGATACCGATCCCGAGCAGATACAGAATGGACATCACGCCGGATCTCACCACAGATGGGACAAAACCGGTAACCGCCATAAAACAGAACACACCCACCGACGCGGCTAGCGCGGCTCCTCTCTTGGGTATTCCAAAATAGAGCAATGCCCAAAGCAAAAATTGTCCGATAATGGCCATATGCATTCCAGACACCGACAGCATATGGGAAACACCGGTAATCTGGAAATTATCCCGGACAGCTTCATCCAGACCGCTTTTGTCTCCCAGCAAAACACCGCACACTAAGCCAGATTGCCTGGGAGGAAGCAAAGCTCTTAAGGCCTCGGTCATCCTTTCCCGGACCTTTAGGGCATAATAATAAAAAGGATGGCTTTCTCCCGGAGTTACGGTATAAGGCTGATAGTCATAAATAAATCCGGTAAGATAAATATTTTTAGCCGCATAATAGTTTCTGGTATTCAGTCCTTCATCAGATCCCGTGGGTTTGGATAGATGCACCTTCGCCGTAAGCCGGTCATAGGCCTCCAACTCAATCGCGTTGGTGCTTGATACACGAATTTTCAGCCTTTGAGGGATGTCGCTTGACTTCACTGTGCCATCTTCCGGCATAACGGAATCAGTTTCGATCACATAATAAAACCGTCCGTAAGCTTCAGAAGGCAGCTCCGTTACCGTACCGGATACCGTCGCATCAGAATCGTCCAGGGCGGAAACCGGAGAGACATTTATCTGATACGCCCCAAAATAGGCGAAAAACGCAATTCCCGCCGTTAATACAAGCGCCGAAAGCCTTTTCGGTGTGCTTTTTCTGCAAAACAGCAGGAGAGAAAGCAGCAGGCACGAAATCCCCAGTACCACGCTGGCATTCACACCTGCAAAAATGGCGGCCAAAAGCGCAATTAGATACGTAAATCCAATTGAAGCAAATGGCCGCTTCATAGTTCTTCCTCCTAAGACGGTTTTTATTGAAACCTATCCCCAGGCTGCGCCTGGATCCAATCCG
>OHHQ01000783.1_pt1 | contig 15280 bp, 10 predicted proteins | sample 1568051 | NCBI WGS metagenome assembly OHHQ01 (sample SAMEA3879567, study PRJEB24766) | human gut metagenome | biome: human-associated habitat; feature: feces | place: USA | collected 1985/1987
TGTGCACCGGATCAGGGTGTATTCTTTTAAGTCTTCTGGCACTTACCGGGGATGCATATGGTGTGGGTGCTGATGTTTCCCCTCTTGCTCTTCAGGTGGCAAATAAGAATGCGGTAAGCCTGGAAGTGTCAGACAGAGCTGTTTTCGTGGAAAGCAACTTGTTTTCGTCAGCTTTTTTTCAACAAAACACTGGCAAAGATATGCCTCAGTATGATATCCTTATTTCGAATCCCCCCTATATCAGAAGTGCAGAGATTGAAAATCTTATGGAAGAAGTGCGGGATCACGATCCAAGACTTGCACTGGATGGCCATGAAGATGGTCTGTATTTTTACAGAAAAATCGTATCGGAGGGAAGGGCTTTCCTGAAGGAAAATGGCTGGATGCTGTTTGAAATCGGATATGATCAGGGCGAAGCTGTGAAGAGTCTGATGCGGGAAAATGGCTTTTTTGATGTACAGATTGTTAAAGACCTGACGGGACTTGATAGAGTTGTGTTGGGCAGACGATAGTTTTATATAAGTAAAGAGAAGAACATAACAGGAGGAAAACCATGTTTGACAAGTTGGACGATTTGCTCATACGTTTCGAGGAAGTTCTGAATGAGCTGGGGGAACCAGATGTAACATCTAATCCAGATCGTTTCCAGAAGCTTATGAAGGAACAGAGCGACCTGCAGCCAATTGTGGATACCTATAAGGAATATAAGAAAAATAAAGAAACCATTCAGGACAGCCTTTCCATGCTGGAAGAGGAGAAAGATGAGGATATGAGAGAAATGCTCAAGGAAGAGCTTTCCGACGCAAAAAAACGCGTGGAGGAGCTGGAGCATGAGATCAAAATCCTTCTTCTTCCCAAAGACCCCAATGACAGCAAAAACGTTATTGTGGAGATCCGCGCAGGGGCAGGCGGCGACGAGGCGGCGCTGTTTGCAGCGGAAATTTATCGGATGTATGTGCGCTATGCAGAGCGTCAGCGTTGGCGGGTGGAGACGATGGACGTGGAAGAAATCGGCATCGGCGGCATGAAATATGTCAGCTTCATGATTTCCGGTCAGGGTGCGTATTCGAGGCTCAAATATGAGAGCGGTGTGCATCGCGTGCAGCGTGTGCCGGAGACAGAAAGTGGCGGACGTATTCACACATCAACAATCACAGTAGCAGTTATGCCGGAGGCAGAAGATGTGGATGTTCATATCGATGAGAAAGATATTCGTATCGATGTTATGAGAGCATCAGGAAACGGTGGACAGTGTGTCAATACAACGGACTCTGCTGTACGACTGACTCATTACCCGACCGGAATCGTGATCTACAGCCAGACAGAGAAATCACAGCTGCAGAATAAAGAGAAGGCGTTCCGACTGCTTCGTTCCAAACTGTATGACCTGGAGCTTGAGAAGAAACAGGCTTCTGAGGCAGCAGAGAGAAGAAGCCAGATCGGTACAGGAGACCGTTCTGAAAAGATCAGAACATATAATTTCCCACAGGGAAGAGTAACAGATCATAGAATCAAGCTGACACTTCATAAACTGGATAGCATTCTGAATGGTGACCTGGATGAAGTGATCGACAGCCTGATTGCAGCGGATCAGACAGCGAAGCTTGCAAAGATGGAGGAGTAGTACAAGGATGATACCGGAATTCAAACGACCGGAACTGGAAGACAAAGAACTGATTGACTATTATTTTGCACAGGCTCCAAGCAGAAGCTGTGAGAGAACATTTGCAAATGTATATCTCTGGTCCAGGCAGTATAAAGTGAAATATGCACTCCTTCATGATGCACTTGTATTTCGTGATGAAGGAGATGGACATACTTATGCTTACCCGGTAGGAAAGCCGGAAGCCGTCAAAGCTGCATTGGAAGAATTGATGAAGATCTGCGAGGATGAAGGTTGTGAATTCGGCCTTTACTGTGTGACACCGGAAAATTTTGCACAGATGGAAGAATGGTATCCGGGACAGTTCCGGATTGAATATGACAGAGATCAGGCAGATTACATTTATGAGACGGAGAAACTTGCAACACTTGCAGGAAAGAAGCTTCACGGAAAGCGAAACCATATTAACAAGTTTAAGCAGCTTTATCCGGACTGGTCTTACGAATCACTCAGTGATGAGAATGTAGAAGCATGCTTTCAGATGGCTCTGAAGTGGAGAAATTCGAACGGATGTGATGAAGATCCAGAGAAGAATGCAGAGATGTGCGTTTCGTTGAATTCCCTCCGTTTATACAAAGAACTCGGCTTTAAAGGCGGAGTGTTGAGAAATGGCGAAAAAATTGTTGCTTTTACAGTAGGGGAAGAACTGTGCAAGGATACATTTGTTGTTCATATTGAGAAAGCATTTGCAGATGTACAGGGAGCATACCCTATGATTAATCAGCAGTTTGTTGAACATGAATGTATGGATTACACTTATGTGAACAGAGAAGATGATGCCGGGGAAGAAGGACTCCGTAAGGCAAAATTATCTTATCGTCCGGCTTTTTTGGAAGAGAAAGGGTTTGTGACAAGAATAGGAGGACAGCAATGATTTCAAAAAAAATGGAAAACATGGTAGCGAACAGTTCTGCAATCCGTGCGATGTTTGAAGAGGGCAACCGTCTTGCAGCAAAATACGGAGCAGAGAATGTATTTGACTTCAGTTTGGGAAATCCGAATGTTCCGGCACCGGAAGCGGTAAAGAAAGCAATGATTGAGATCCTTTCCGAAGAGGATCCAATCGTGCTTCACGGTTATACGAACAGCAATGCAGGTTATGAGGATGTGAGACAGGCAGTTGCTGATTCCTTAAATGAACGCTTTGGAACAAACTTTGCTTCCCGCAATATTACGATGACAGTCGGAGCAGCAGGAGGTCTTAATGTGATTTTGAAATCACTGCTGAATCCAGGTGATGAAGTTATTGTGTTTGCTCCTTATTTTGGAGAATACAGAAGCTATACGGATAATTATGACGGTGTGATCGTGGAGATATCTCCGGATACAGAGACATTCCAGCCAAAGCTTGATGAGTTTGAGAAAAAGTTGTCGCCAAAGACAAAGGCAGTCATCGTTAATACGCCGAATAATCCGACAGGTGTTGTTTATTCCGAAGAGACGATCCAGAAGCTGGCAGTGATTCTTGAGAAGAAACAGAAAGAATTTGGAACAGAGATTTATCTGATCTCAGATGAACCATACAGAGAACTTGCTTATGACGGAGTGGAAGTTCCATATCTCACAAAGTATTATGCAAATACAGTTGTAGGATATTCTTTCAGTAAATCACTTTCTCTTCCGGGAGAACGTATCGGTTATCTTGTAATTCCGGATGAAGTGGCAGACAGTGAGAAACTGAACGCCGCAGCTAACGTTGCAACGAGAATTCTTGGATTTGTCAATGCACCGACACTGCAGCAGAAAGTGGTGAAGGCATGTCTGAATGAGAAGACAGATATTTCATATTATGACAGAAACAGAGAGACTCTTTATAATGGATTGAAAGAACTTGGATTTGAGTGCATCAAACCGGAAGGAGCATTTTATCTCTTTGTAAAATCACCGGTTGCAGATGAAAAAGAATTTTGTAATACCGCGAAGAAATACAATATTCTGATCGTTCCGGGAAGTTCTTTTGGATGTCCTGGATATGTCAGAATGGCGTATTGTGTAGCATATGAAACAATTGTAAATGCACTTCCAAAATTTGCGGAGCTTGCGAGAGAGTATAGATAGAGGTAGTACCATGGCTGTAAGAGAAGAACTTTTGAGAAATATACGTAGCGTAGAACCATATGTACCGGGCGAGCAGCCACAGCATAAGGTTGTGAAACTGAATACAAATGAGAATCCATATCCTCCGGCACCGGGGGTGGAACGTGTTCTGAAAGAGATGGACACAGATCGTTTTCGCCTGTATCCGGATCCAACTGCGGACGAACTCGTTGGAAGTCTCGCAGATTATTATGGTGTAGGGAAAGACCAGGTTTTTGTAGGAGTTGGATCTGATGATGTGATTTCGATGTGTTTCCTCACATTTTTTAATTCAGATCTCCCGATTCTCTTCCCGGATATTACATATTCGTTTTATAAAGTCTGGGCAGAATTATATCGGATTCCTTATCACTGTCCAGAACTTGATGAAAACTTTAAGATTGTGAAAGAGGATTATTATGCTGAAAACGGCGGAATTATTTTCCCGAATCCAAATGCGCCGACAGCAATTTATGAAGATCTTGAATTTGTAGAAGATATCTTAAAGCAGAACAGGAATTCTATCGTGATCGTAGATGAGGCGTATATTGATTTTGCGGGAAGATCTGCGATGGAACTGATCGATAAATATGATAATCTTATTGTGACACAGACTTTCTCAAAGGCAAGAAGTATGGCTGGTATGCGAATCGGATATGCAATCTCGAATCCAGATCTGATCCGCTGCCTGAATGATGTGAAATATTCTTTTAACTCTTACACGATGAATCAGACAGCTCTTGCCTGTGGTGTGGAAGCGGTTGAAGACAAAGCATATTTTGAAGAAGGAGTTCGTAAAATAGTTGAAACAAGAGAATGGGCAAAAGAAGAGCTCAGGAAACTTGGTTTTGTTTTCCCGGATGCAAAGGCGAATTTTATTTTCGCAAGACATCCAGAGGTTGATGCGAATGAACTTTTCCAGGCTTTGAAAGAGAATAATATCTTTGTCAGACATTGGAATGCACCACGAATCGATCAGTATCTGAGAATTACAATTGGTACAAGAGAAGAGATGGAGACGCTTTTGGATTTTTTGAGAACATATATAAAGGAGAAATAACTGAATGAGTGAAGCTTTAATCAACTGGTTTATGGTGACACTGGGCGGAAAGGTCGGTAAGGAATTTATTCTCTTCCTGATCTCAATGGTTCCGATTCTGGAATTGCGTGGAGGACTGCTTGCAGCAGGACCGGCATTTTTGAATGTGGAACTTGCAAAAGCAGTACCTATCTGTGTGATTGGAAATCTTGTTCCAATTCCATTCATCCTTTTACTGATTACAAAGATCTTTGACTGGATGAAAGGAACGAAGCGTTTGAAGCCGATGGTGGAGAAGCTGGAGAAGAAGGCAATGAGTAAAAGTGACAAGATAGAGAAATATGAATTCTGGGGTCTTGTACTTTTTGTTGGAATTCCTCTTCCTGGAACAGGAGCGTGGACAGGATCACTGATCGCAGCTCTGCTTGGAATCCGCTTTAGAAAAGCTTTTCCGGCAGTTGTTGTTGGTGTCTGTCTCGCAGCATTTATTATGTCAGTCATTTCCTATGGAATTATTGGCGGTATTTTTGGATAAGATAAATATGCAAAGGAAGTGATTCTTATGTTACTGAAAGATAATGAAGAAAAGAGAAATATAGCCTGGAGAACAGTTATGACGGTTACTTCAGTTCTGATTATTCTGATCGTTGTTTTTTTCGCTGTGAAGCTTTTTACTTCCAATCCTCTGACAGGAAATTGGGAGAACACAGATGATGGAATGAAGCTGACGATCAAGAATAACGGAACAATGAACATTGTGCAGACTTTGGACGAGAGTACAGTCAGCGTTCCTGTTGATTACACAATTGACATGGAATATAAGCGTTTTGCAATTCATGTGAACGAAGAAAAGATAGCAAAACAGGCTGAAAAAACAAAAGACTGTTCCGAACAGGAGCTTCAGGATATTGCGGATGTGATGGAAGGAACTTACGAATACAGCGTGGAACAGAACGTACTGACACTGACTGATTCAGAATATGGAAGTCAGAAGACATTTGAAAAAAGTGGAAAGTAAACGGTGATTCTGCCTCAGCAGATGACACAGAAAGAACTTGCAGAGCAGTGGAAACAGGGGGTACAGATTATGTACAGAAATCAGACGAAAGAAGTAAGAATTGGGGATGTTGTGATCGGGGGAGACCATCCGATAGCAATCCAGTCTATGACAAATACAAGGACAGAAGATGTAGAAGCCACAGTGGAGCAGATCCTGCGTCTGGAAAAAGCAGGATGTGAGATCATCCGCTGTACAGTTCCGACAATGGAGGCTGCAAAAGCAATCAAAGAGATTAAAAAACAGATTCATATTCCGCTTGTTGCAGACATTCATTTTGATTATAAGATGGCAATCGCAGCAATTGAGAATGGAGCTGATAAGATTCGTATCAATCCGGGGAATATCGGTGCAAAAGAACGGGTACAGGCAGTAGTAGACAAAGCGAAAGAGTACAATGTTCCAATCCGTGTCGGCGTAAACAGTGGTTCTCTTGAGAAACATCTGCTCGAGAAATATGGTGGTGTTACTGCAGAAGGGATCGTGGAGAGTGCGCTGGATAAAGTTCATCTGATCGAGTCTATGGGCTATGACAACCTTGTTGTCAGCATTAAATCTTCTGATGTTCTGATGTGTGTGAAGGCGCATGAGCTGATCGCTAAGGAATGCCCATATCCGCTTCATGTTGGAATTACAGAGTCTGGAACTGTATATTCAGGAAATGTGAAATCTTCTGTAGGACTTGGAATCATTCTTCATGAGGGAATCGGTAATACAATCCGTGTTTCCCTGACGGGAGATCCGGTAGAAGAGATCCGTACAGCAAAACTGATTCTTAAGACACTTGGACTTCGCAAGGGAGGTATTGAAGTTGTATCCTGTCCGACTTGTGGAAGAACAAGAATTGATCTGATCAAGCTTGCAAACCAGGTAGAAGAGATGGTAGCAGACATTCCGCTTGATATTAAAGTTGCAGTTATGGGATGTGTTGTAAACGGACCTGGAGAGGCAAAAGAAGCCGATATCGGAATCGCAGGTGGTATTGGGGAAGGACTTTTGATCAAGAAGGGTGAGATCATCAAGAAGGTAAAGGAAGAAGAACTTCTTGATACTTTAAGACAGGAGTTATTGAATTGGAACAAATAAAGAATGAAAAAACATTTTTTCATGTATTTCCCACATTGAAAGTAGAAGAGGAATTTAAAGTCCTCTTTGCTGATGTGGAAGTTAAGAAAATCACGACTAATTCCGGTCGTGATTTTCTGCATGTACATTTAAAGAGCCATCATCTGATCCCAAAGAAGAAAATATGGCAGATGGAGCAGCGGATCAAAGAGCAGCTCTTTGGAACATCTTCTGTAAAACTTCAGATTCTTGAAGAGTATGAGCTGTCTGAGCTTTATACACCGGAAGCGGTGATGGAAGAGTACAAGGAGAGTTTGATTCTTGAACTGAAAGAAATCAGTGTCCTTGCTGCAAACATGTTTTCACAGGCAGAAGTGAACTATGAAGAGGGAAATGTCGTCCGTCTGGAGCTTCTTGATACGATTGTTTCCGAAGGAAGAAAAGAAGAAATCATGAATCTGCTGGACGATGTATTCAGGAATCGTTTTCATATGAATGTTGATATCCGGGTTACATATAAAGAAAACGAGGGCCAGGGAAGCAGAGAATATGACGAGCAGAGGATTCAGCAGGAAATTAATGCAATCTTTGAACGGCGCGCGAAACAGAGAGGCGAATATGAGGAGCGAAAGTCTGCTGTGGAGGCAAAGAAGAAGTCATCCGAATCAGGAAGATCGTCTTCCGGAGAAAAGAAAGCAGAGACTTCAGGAAAATCTTCTTCAGGAAATGCATCCGTTTCGGGCGGAAAGAAAGAGTTCAAAAAGAAGGAATTCCGCAAGAAGGATTATGTGCGTCCGGTGAAGATCGGAGACGATCCGAACCTGATTTACGGAAAGAATTTTGAAGATGAGCCAATCAAATTGGAACAGGTTGTTTCTGAGATGGGTGAGATCACAATTCATGGTAAGATCATCAATTTTGATACACGGGAGATCAGAAATGAGAAGACGATCATTATCTTTGCTGTGACTGATTTTACGGATACGATCACGATCAAGATGTTTGCCAGAAATGATCAGTTACCGGAGATTCTCGGAGATTTGAAGAAAGGTGCTTTCGTTAAAATCAAAGGCGTGACGACAATTGATAAATTCGACGGTGAGCTGACAATCGGTTCAATTACTGGAATCAAGAAGATTGGAGACTTTACGGTCTCAAGGCAAGATCTCAATCCAACGAAACGTGTAGAACTTCATTGCCATACAAAGATGAGCGATATGGATGGAGTTTCTGAAGTGACAGATATCGTCCGCAGAGCACATGACTGGGGACACCCGGCGATTGCAATTACAGATCATGGTGTAGCCCAGGCGTTCCCGGTTGCAAATCACTATATTGAGACATTGGATAAAGATGATCCGTTTAAAGTTCTATATGGTGTGGAAGGCTATGTGGTCGATGACTTAACTGAGATTGCAGTTAATGCAAAAGATCAGACATTGGATGATACCTATATTGTTTTTGATATCGAGACAACAGGATTCAGTTCTATCCGTGACAGAATTATTGAGATTGGAGCTGTGAAGGTTGAGAATGGGCAGATTGTAGATAAGTTCAGTACCTTTGTAAATCCGGAACGCCCGATTCCTTTCGAAATCACAAACCTGACAAGTATTACAGATGAGATGGTGCTGGATGCTCCGACAATCGAGGTTGTGCTGCCACAGTTTCTCGAATTTATTGGTGAGGGCGCATTGGTTGCGCATAACGCAGGATTTGATGTTGGATTTATCGAACAGAATTGCCGTGTGCTTGGCCTGGAACGGGAGTTCACAGCTGTTGATACAGTGGCTCTTGCACGTGTGCTGCTTCCGACCCTTTCGAAATATAAATTGAATCTGGTTGCAAAAGCACTTGGAATTTCGTTAGAAAATCATCACCGTGCGGTTGATGACGCAGGGGCAACAGCAGAAATTTTTGTAAAATTTGTTGAAATGCTCAAAGATCAGCACATCATGAACTTAAAAGAAATGAATAAGTTCGGAGATCGGAATGTTAATGCAATCCGTAAGATGCCGACACATCATATTATTTTGATCGCACAGAATGATATTGGAAGATATAACCTGTATCAGCTGATCACGGCATCTCATATGACATATTATGCAAGAAGACCGAGAATTCCGAAAAGTCTGATCAATGAGCACAGAGAAGGAATCATCATTGGAAGTGCCTGTGAGGCAGGAGAATTATACCGTGCGGTTCTTGAAAAACAGTCTGCACAGCAGATTGCGAGACTGGCAGATTTCTATGATTATTATGAAATCCAGCCAATTGGAAATGATATGTTTATGCTCGAAGATGAGAAAACGCCGAATATCAATACAGAGGAAGATCTGCGTAACGTAAACCGGGAGATTGTTGAACTTGGAGAGAAATTCGGTAAGCCGGTTGTAGCAACCTGTGACGTTCATTTCCTTGATCCGGAGGATGAAGTTTATCGCCGGATCATCATGGCAGGAAAAGGATTCAAAGACGCAGATAATCAGGCACCGCTGTTCCTTCGCACAACAGATGAAATGTTGGAAGAGTTCGCATATCTTGGTTCTGCGAAGGCAAGAGAAGTTGTTATAGAAAATCCACAGAAGATTGCACGTATGGTAGAGAAAATCTCACCGGTAAACCCAAATAAGTGCCCTCCGGTAATCGCGGATTCCGATCAGGAGCTTCGAGATATCTGTTATCGTAAAGCACATGAAATGTATGGAGAAGATCTTCCGGTACAGGTGTCTTCCAGACTTGAGAAAGAGCTGAACTCTATTATTTCCAACGGCTATGCCGTTATGTATATCATTGCGCAGAAACTGGTATGGAAGTCCAATGCGGATGGGTATCTTGTTGGTTCCCGTGGATCAGTAGGTTCGTCTTTTGTTGCGACGATGTCCGGAATCACGGAGGTTAATCCGCTAAGTCCTCACTATTACTGTGAAAAATGTCATTACAGCGATTTTGAGTCTGAAGAGGTTCGGGCATTTGCCGGAGGCTGTGGTTACGACATGCCGGATAGAAATTGTCCTGTGTGCGGAGAAAAACTGGTCAAGGCCGGGTTTGATATTCCGTTTGAAACATTCCTTGGTTTCAAGGGAGATAAAGAGCCGGATATTGACCTGAACTTCTCCGGAGATTACCAGGCGAAGGCTCATAAATATACAGAGGTTCTCTTTGGTGAGGGTCATACATTCAAAGCCGGAACGATCGGTACGCTGGCAGATAAGACAGCATATGGATTTGTGAAAAACTATTATGAAGAACGTGGTCAGAGAAAGCGTGGCTGTGAGATTGAACGAATTACAGAAGGATGTACCGGAATCCGGCGAAGTACCGGACAGCATCCGGGAGGAATCGTAGTACTTCCGCACGGACACAGCATCAATGAGTTTACACCGGTGCAGCATCCGGCCAACGATATGGAATGCGGCATTACAACGACACATTTTGATTACCATTCCATTGACCATAACCTTTTGAAACTTGATATTCTCGGACATGATGATCCTACGATGATTCGTACATTGGAAGACTATATCACCTCCGATGCAATGGAAAATGAATATAATGAGGAGCATCCTTTCGTTGCAACGGAGATTCCGCTGGATGACAAGAAAGTAATCGAACTATTCCATGGCACAGAAATTCTCGGAATCAAACCGGAAGATATCGACGGCTGTAAGCTTGGATGTCTTGGAATCCCGGAGTTCGGTACGGATTTCGTTATCCAGATGGTGCAGGATACAAAACCTCAGACGTTATCAGATCTGATCCGAATTTCCGGTCTGTCACATGGAACGAACGTGTGGCTCGGAAATGCACAGGAACTTGTAAAATCCGGAAAAGCAACCATTTCTACGGCAATCTGTACCCGTGACGATATCATGATCTATCTGATCAACAAAGGAGTGGAAAGTGCACTGGCCTTTACAATCATGGAGAGTGTGCGTAAAGGAAAAGGATTGAAACCGGAGTGGGAAGAAGCGATGAAAGCCCAGGATGTACCGGACTGGTATATATGGTCCTGTAAGAAGATCAGCTACATGTTCCCAAAGGCTCATGCGGCAGCCTATGTTATGATGGCTTATCGTATCGCTTACTGTAAGATCAATTATCCGCTTGCTTATTATGGTGCATATTTTGGAATCCGTGCGGATGCATTTTCTTATGCAATCATGTGTCAGGGCAAGGATAAACTGAATTATTACATGAAAGAATATAAAAAACGAAGTGATACCCTGACGAAAAAAGAACAGGATGTCATGAAGGATATGAAGATTGTTCAAGAAATGTACGCGCGAGGACTGGAGTTTATGCCGATTGATATTTACCGGGCGAAGGCAAAGATGTTTCAGATCATTGACGGAAAACTGATGCCATCTCTTGCCAGCATCGAAGGAATGGGAGATAAGGCGGCGGAAGCTGTGGAAGAAGCTTCAAAAGATGGTCCATATCTCTCACTGGATGATTTCCGTCAGAGGACAAAAGTAAGTAAGACAGTGATCGATCTGATGGCAGAACTGGGATTATTTGGGAATCTTCCACAGAGTAATCAGCTTTCCTTGTTTGATTTTTCGTAGGAAATGCGCTAGACGGATGTAAAGTGCTGTGCTATAATGACTACAACGCTTTGACGTGGTAAAGCTTTAATGGAGGAAGAGATAATGTACGATTTCGATGAGATTATGAACACAGACCCAGAGATAGCAGATGCAATAAAAGCAGAGATGGAGAGACAGAACTCCCATATCGAGCTGATCGCCTCTGAGAACTGGGTGAGCAAAGCAGTCATGGCAGCTATGGGAAGCCCTCTGACTAATAAGTATGCAGAAGGATATCCGGGAAAGAGATATTATGGCGGATGTCAGTGTGTAGATGTAGTAGAAGACCTTGCAAGAGAAAGAGCAAAGAAACTGTTTGGATGTGAGTATGTTAATGTGCAGCCACATTCAGGAGCACAGGCGAACATGGCAGTTATGTTTGCCATGCTTGAGCCGGGAGATAAGATCATGGGGATGAACCTTGATCATGGCGGACATCTGACACACGGTTCACCGGTTAATATGTCCGGTAAATATTTTGATGTAGCACATTACGGAGTGAATGCAGACGGCGTGATCGATTATGATGAAGTGCTTCGTATTGCGAAGGAACATAAACCGAAACTGATCGTTGCAGGAGCAAGTGCTTATGCAAGAACAATTGATTTCAAGCGTTTCCGTGAGATCGCAGATGAGGTGGGAGCATATCTGATGGTAGATATCGCACACATCGCAGGACTTGTTGCTACAGGACTTCATCCAAGTCCGATTCCGTATGCGCATGTGACAACAACAACAACACATAAGACACTCCGTGGACCAAGAGGCGGAATGATCATGTGCAGCGAAGAGATGAATAAGAAATTCAATTTCAACAAAGCTGTATTCCCGGGAATTCAGGGAGGTCCGCTGATGCATGTGATCGCCGGTAAGGCAGTTTGCTTCAAGGAAGCACTTGAGCCTGAGTATAAAACATATATGGAGCAGGTTGTTAAAAATGCGAAAGCACTCTGTAACGGTTTGAAAGCACGCGGAATTAAGATTGTTTCGGGAGATACAGATAACCATCTGATGCTTGTAGACCTGTCGGGAACAGAGACAAGCGGAAAAGAGCTGGAGAAGCGTCTTGATGATGCTCATGTAACAGCGAACAAGAATACAATTCCGAATGATCCTCGTTCACCGTTTGTAACAAGTGGTGTAAGACTTGGAACACCAGCGGTTACAACACGTGGAATGAAGGAAGATGATATGGATAAGATCGCAGAGATTATTGCAATGGTAATCGAAAGTGAAGAAAATGTAGAGAAAGCAAAAGCAATGGTTGCTGAGCTGACTGCAAAATATCCACTTTGTTAATAAAATAATTATATCCGGCAAAACTACATTTCGCGTGTAAGCGTAATGTAGATTGCCGGGGCGTGCAACAAAAAAAGAGCTTAAAAAGCTCTTTTTTGTTAATCGAATTTCTGTATTACTTTTAAAAATTAAATACGGTCTATTTATTAATTAAAAGGTACATAAAGTCTTGATTAAAGTTTCACTACGTTAACAGCCTGAGGTCCTTTAGCGCCTTCTGTTACTTCGAACTCAACAGCCTGGCCCTCTTCGAGAGATTTGAATCCATCCATTACAAGTCCTGAATAATGAACAAAAATGTCATTGCCTTCAGCGTCAGAGATAAATCCGTAACCCTTCTGGTTATTAAACCATTTTACTGTACCTGTCATTGTGTTGCCCTCCATTAAAAGAATATAAGTTGTTAAATCATCACAGTTTACAATGCGCTGAAAACTGTAATATTGTGTCAGTATAAATTCATATTGACACTTTGTCTATTGTAGCATGTTTAACAAAGAAAGTCAAATGTAAACTTTTTTGATTTGTAGAAAAATGACAAAAACATGTGAAGTGACGTAAAATCGATTTCAACAATTTGTAAATACCATTTAGTATATCGGATTTATAAGATTGGTGAAAAATAGAAGTGCGAGGAAAGATTATTTTACGAATGGATTGGAAAAATAAAGGATGTCGATTGAAAAAAGAATTGAAGTATTATATAATTTAACCAATGTCTATGAAATATTTTATTTCAAGGAGGATTTGTGTATATGATAACGATTGAAGGAAAAAGCGTATTTGGTGGAGTATCCATTGGAAAGCTGATGTTCTATAAGAGAAACGAAAAGGTGATCAGAAGAACACATGTAGATGATGTGGATGCAGAATGGAAGAGATTCGAAGAGGCTAAGAATACAGCAATCGACCAGCTGAAAGTTCTCTACGACAAAGCCATTGAAGATGTAGGTGAGGCCAACGCCATGATCTTTGAGATTCACCAGATGATGCTTGATGATCTGGATTATCTGGAATCTATTGAAGGAATTATCCGTACACAAAGTGTAAATGCAGAGTATGCTGTTTCAACAACAGCTGATAACTTTGCACAGATGTTTGCATCTATGGATGATGCATATATGCAGGGACGTGCAGCAGATGTGAAGGACGTTTCCGAGCGTGTACTTGATATTCTCTGCGGAGTGAGTAACGGAACACGGGAGATGACAGAACCTTGTATTGTTGCTGCAGATGATCTCGCACCAAGTGAGACAGTACAGCTTGACAAAGAGAAGGTACTTGGATTTGCTACAATGTATGGTTCATCTAACTCTCATACAGCGATCCTTGCAAGAACAATGAATATTCCGGCTGTAATCGGAATGGGAGAAGCTCTTAATCCGAAATATGACGGAGAGATGGCTATCATTGATGGATTTACAGGAACACTCTATGTGGATCCGGATGAAGAGACACTTGCAAAGATGCAGGAGAAGCGTGCGAAAGACCTTGAGCAGAAAGAACTTTTGAATCAGCTTAAAGGAAAAGAGAATGTGACAAAGAGCGGACAGAAGATCAATGTCTATGCGAATATTGGTAACGTATCTGATCTTGGTGCAGTACTTAAGAATGATGCAGGCGGAGTAGGTCTGTTCAGAAGTGAGTTCCTTTATCTTGAGAACAGTACTTATCCGACAGAAGAACAGCAGTTTGCAGCTTACAAACAGGTTGTAGAAAGCATGGCAGGAAAGAAAGTCATCATTCGTACACTTGATATCGGAGCAGACAAGCAGGTTGATTATTTCAATCTTGCAAAAGAAGAGAACCCGGCACTTGGATACAGAGCAATCCGTATCTGCCTGACAAGACCAGAGATCTTCAAGACTCAGCTTCGTGCACTTTACCGTGCATCCGTATATGGAAATCTTTCCATCATGTTCCCAATGATCATTTCTGTAAAAGAAGTTCGTAAGATCAAAGAGATCATCGAAGAAGTGAAGGCAGAGTTGAGAGAAGAAGGACTTCCATTTAAGGAAGACGTAGAACTTGGTATTATGATCGAGACACCGGCATCAGTTATGATGAGCCGCGAACTTGCGAAAGAAGTTGATTTCTTCAGTGTTGGAACAAATGACCTGACACAGTATACACTGGCAATTGACCGTCAGAACCTTGCGCTTGATGAGTTCTATGATCCACATCATCCGGCAGTGCTTGCTATGATCAAGATGGCAGCAGATAATGCACACGCAGAAGGAAAATGGATCGGAATCTGTGGAGAACTTGGAGCGGACCTTGAACTGACAGAAGAGTTCCTGAAGATGGGACTGGACGAGCTGTCTGTATCTCCGGCGATGGTACTGCCGCTGAGAAAGAAGATTCGCGAGTGTGAGTAATTTGTGTTTTTGAGGGGATTCATATGGAAATGGTACTTTTGATCACGGTGCGTGAGGCAGTCTCTTTATTGCATCGGACACCGGCCCGCTCTACCTCATCCCTTCGAAAGTATG
>OHHQ01000789.1_pt1 | contig 15143 bp, 15 predicted proteins | sample 1568051 | NCBI WGS metagenome assembly OHHQ01 (sample SAMEA3879567, study PRJEB24766) | human gut metagenome | biome: human-associated habitat; feature: feces | place: USA | collected 1985/1987
AATCTTGCTTACAGTAGACTCACCGAATTCTTTTGTTACCTTTGCTGTCAGCAGGCCGCTCATATTGATACAGCCGCTGATTACCTCTTTCCCAGGCTTGACGCTTCGGGGAACGGATTCCCCGGTCAGCGCCGAAGTGTTCAGAGAGGATACGCCCTCTACCACGACGCCGTCCAGGGGGACTTTTTCCCCGGCTTTAACGACGATAATATCCCCGATTTTCACATCCTCCGGGTCTACCTGTTCAAAGGCGCCGTCCGTCTTTTCCAAGTTGGCGTAATCGGGACGGATATCCATCAGCGCGGCGATAGACTGGCGGGAACGGCCCACGGAATAACTTTGGAACAGTTCTCCCACCTGATAGAAAAGCATTACCGCCACACCTTCCGGGTATTCTCCCACGCAAAACGCGCCGATAGTGGCAATCGCCATGAGGAAGTTTTCGTCAAACACCTGGCCGTGGGCGATATTGCGGACCGCTTTCCACAAAACATCCCAGCCGATAATGAAATATGGAATCAAATATAACCCAAGCTTCCAAAGCCCTTCAATGGGTACGAAAAACGCTCCCGCAAACAAAGCCCCGCTGATGAGGATTCTCGCTAACGTTTTCTTTTGCTTTCGGCTCATAAACTCATCCCTCCGGTTACCGTTTAATGGTGCAATCCGGCTCTATTTTCTTACAAATCGATACAACCTCGTTCATAATCACGTCAAAGCGGCTGTCATCCGCATCAACGGTCATCTTCTGCATGATAAAGCTGACATTGGCGTCCTTAACGCCGTCGATTTTCTTAATAGCCTCTTCCATTTTGGCCGCGCAGTTGGCACAATCCAAATCTACTAACTGAAACCTTTTTTTCATAAATACCGACGCCCTTTCTAAATAAAATGAAAATGATGATTATTCCGCCACATGCTCTAAGCCTTGGTTAATAATGGTTCTCACATGAGAATCCGCCAGGGAATAAAACACCGTCTTCCCTTCCCTGCGGTATTTGACCAGCTTGCTCTGCTTCAACGAGCGAAGCTGATGGGAAATCGCCGATTGGGTCATATTTAACAGCTGGGCGATATCACAAACACACATTTCCGACTCAAACAGCGCATACAGGATTTTAATTCGGGTGGAATCCCCAAAAATCTTAAACAGCTCCGCTAAATCGTATAAAATCTCTTCATCCGGCATTTGCTCGTTCACCTTTTGGATGATATCTTCATGGACGTGCATATATTCGCATTTTTCAAGCTTTTCCTCCATAGCTGCTCATCCTTTCATAAGTTCATATGAATAATTGTTCATATATTATTATATCCAAATTCCATCGTTTGTCAATGGTTTATTTAAAATAAAATCTTCTTACTGGGGTTTCGGCGCTTCTCATATAAAATTTCGCATTTCATAATCGGCAAATTTGGTTTTCTTAATATAAAATTACCCTTTTTGTCGTGAAATAAAAAGCGGGCCGGACACTGAGAAGTGTCCGGCCTGCTTTTATTTATTTTTCTATCGGGCGTTGCCGGCCCGCCATACTATTTTTATTCCGGCAAATCCACCCGCTGGCCAAAAATCTCTACCGCCGCAACCTGGTCGGCATCCACAATCGTTTCCAAAAACGCGTCAATCCGTTTGGTGCTCTCCTCGGTTTCCAGATCCTCCGTGCCGATTTTATAGCCCACAGGCACCTTACTGCCGTCCTTCATAATCAGTTGCATATCATTGAGAGACAGCGATTTCATGGGGTGGTATGGCCTATATGCATCTGAGGTTACCAAAATGGAACAATTCAAATCCGAAATAGAAATTTCCCGGATCAAAAAATCATAACCCTGCGCGGTGACGGTTTGATTCACCGGGATGGTTCTCATGGTATCGGTGAAAGCAATGGGAAATTCCACTTCCCACTCTCCCAGGGCCCGGATGATCTCTTCCCGGTCAAAATTATGCGCGAAGCGGTAAGACGCCAAATCCTCTGCTGTCATATCCCTAGATAGGCCAGGATCCAGCACCAATACAATTCTTCCTCCATCCATTTCCCGTTTTTTTGCCCAATCCGCTTCTAATCTTTCCGCAAAATCGTTAGAAGGAGGTTCTATCCCCATACCGTAAAGGCTGGACTCATTGAACGGAACCGCCATATTGGTGTCAATATTTTGAAAGCAAAGCTTTTTCAGTTCGGCGGCTTCTTCCTCGCTGCCGGGGGTAATGCTGATATACAGCATATCGTGTTGAGTCTCCCCATTTTTATGGAATCCAATATTGTCGATATAAGAATTGGGGAACTGGCTGGAAAACGGGATATGCTGATCGCCGGCAGGAATGGTCCAGGAAGACGGGTCTCTTTCCGGGTCGTAGTGCTCGCCATAAACCCAATAAGCCCCTGTCTCAATAAAATTCTCCGGTGCTTCCGGCGTCATGCTGTCATAAAGCTGCTTTAAATTCTCAAATGGGGAGTCAACGCCTTCGCAGGTAACCACCTGATCCTTAAAATTTTTCAGTCTTATGCTGGCCTGCTTCCCATCCGCCTGGCTGAAATCGCCGAATACCACCCCTTCAAAAGAAGCTTGGTCCAGCACCGTACCGTCATCCAGGCGCAGCATCTTGAGCGGATATTCCCGCCCATCCAGCTTAAAAACGGCCTCTCTAAAATCACCACGCTCCGATTGACGGAACTGGGAAAATTCTTGCAGCGGGGAACCGTCGTTGGTCTGCGCCTCAATGTGGATATACATCATTTTGCTGTCCATCACCGTTTTCTTCACGGTAACGGTAAGCTGAGTGTCAGCCGTCTGCTTTCCAACCATATTGACGGTATCCTGTACCGCTTCTTCCGGCACGTTATCCACGTGGGACTGAAACCTGCTTTGGAACCCGACGTTGATCTCATAAGCCGCCGCGGTAAGGGAGCCCGCCGCAATCAAAGCGCAAATAGGGATCAATACGCTCCAACGGACCCTGCTTCGGCCCGTATGGCGTACCATCGCTTCCTTGGTGCTCTCCGCCAGCTTGCCGGGAACCTGAAGCTGGTCAACCTTCTCGCGGTATTTTTTCTGAAAATCTCTCATTTGATTTCTCTCCTTCCTCAAACGCTAACTTCAGCATTTCTCTTGCGCGGCTGAGCCGCTTTGCGGCCGCATGGTAGCTGATCCCCAATAAGCCGCTGATTTGATCCAGCGTTAAATCTTCATAATAGAACAAATGGATGATCGTTCGGTAAGCCGGAGGCAGCCTCAGCACCATTTCCAGTACATCCCCTTCCTCCTCTGACCGGTACGCCAGCTGGCCCGCGGCCTCGTTCAGCGAAACGGTTCTTTGCCGCCAGGGAGATTTCCACAGGGAATTGCTGCGGTTCAGCGTTACCCGCAGCAGCCAGGCTTTCAAATGCTCTTCGTTGGCAAAAGCTTCTTTTCTTTGTACCAGGCGTAAAAAGACCTCTTGAAAGACATCCTCCGCATCCTGTGAAGTCCCGGTTTTCAGCACCGCTAAACGGTAAACCATATTTCCGTATCGCTCCAGCGCCTCCTCCGCCTCTTTACCTGTCATCTGCCTCGCCCCCCTTTTACTCTTAATACCCTTCAGCCGAACAAATCTTGACACATTCTTGTTTTTGGGGAAACTATTTTTTACATATTTTGTGTTTTAAAAAACGCTTTACCATCTAAAAAGACGATGGCAAAGCGCTTTTTTAATATTATTCGGTTAGCTGATAGGTCTGTTTTACGGTTCCGTCAAAATCCTTCCAAAGGAAAGTTCCGTCTTCCAGCAGCATATAACCATGATAGCTGTTTTCTTTTGGGATGGAAACAGAGCCTGGGTTTAAATAAAGATACGTTTCATGCTCCACACATTTTGGTACGTGGGTATGGCCATGAAGCAGGATATCTCCCTTCTGGAGCGGGGGCAGCGCATCCTCATTGAAATGATGCCCATGCGTGGCGAAGATCATTTGATTTCCAGCCGTCAATATGGCATAATCCGCCAGAATGGGAAATTCCAGCACCATTTGGTCCACTTCAGTGTCGCAGTTGCCTCGAACGCACAAGATATGGCGCTTCATTTCGTTCAAGAGCGCGGTCACTTTTTTAGGGTTATAATCCCTGGGCAGATCGTTTCTGGGTCCATGATACAAAATATCGCCCAACAGCAAAAGTCTATCCGCTTTTTCACCGCGGTAAGCGTCGAGCATCTGCCTGCAATAATATTCCGAACCGTGAATGTCGGAAGCTATCATCCATTTCATTGCATTTCCCCCATTTTTTACTGCTTCTAATATGATTTCCTGCGCTGTTACCCTTCTCCCCCGCGGGAGGAAGGTTTTCACTGTTTAGCCGTGATAAATCAGACGAATACCGCTTTTATTGTATCATAACTCAGGGTTTTTGGGTAGCTGGAGTTTCATGGTCAAACATTTATTTCCGTTTTCATAGCAATAAAAAGAGCTTAGCGGCCTTATATTTGCACAGGCTGCCAAGCTCTTTTCCGTAGAATTTTTGATTTTAAGAAACGATCTCCTTCTTTTCATAGATCCAGCAGGAAATCATATAGGAAAGCACTGCCAGCACCGCTAAAGCCAGAGGAAGAATAATCCAAAGGGAGTCCGCCAGCCATTGGGGCAGTGAAAAGTCCCATTCGGGATTCATCTGGCCAATGAGAAAAGAAACGCCGAAAATTCCCAGGAACAGAATAATCATGACAAGCCTTCCCCGCTCCGGTCCGAAACGGTACATCAGGGGCAGAATAATCGACGCGAATACTACCCCCATCGCTAACGAACCAAAAATGGTATACCGCAGTTCCTCTGTCGAGCCATTTTGAAACAACACCACCAGGGTTCCCCCTATCGCGGCAATACAGGCGGCGGCTATAATCACAATACCGGAAAAAAAGTACCGGCTCAGCACGATCTGGCTCCGTTTCAGGGGAAGCGCTAAACCAAAGGCATCCCAATGATAGAGATTATCGTAAGAAAAACAAGTCAGCGGCATCATCATGCCAAAAACCGCGCTAATCCCCATCATCATTCCTAAAAGCATGCTGGAGTTATTCAGGCATATTCCTAAAAAAAACAGCATTCCCAAAAGGATCAGTATCGACAGCCACATTTTCTTTAGGCTGTAAAAATCCTTAAGCACAAGCCCTTTCATAACCGTTCCCCCTTGACATAAAGATACATAATATCATCAATAGAAGGCATATCCACCACCGTGCCCGGATGATTTCTGGAAAAAGCCCGTTTATCCGGCGTCAGCGCTTCAATGCCATAAGCGCCTTTTCGAAATCCGATAATCTCCTCCGGCTTGACGGTTTGAAATTCACTTTTGCCGCACCGAACCAGCCCGTAGGAGTAAATCAAGTCATCCTTTGGTTTGCTCAATATGACCTTCCCATCGTGCAGAAACGTGATATAATCAGCGATTTTCTCCAAATCTCCCGTAATATGGCTGGAAAATAAAATGGAATGCTCTTCATCCTGGATAAACTCCTGGAATAAATCCAGAATTTCATTGCGGACAATAGGATCCAACCCGCTGGTGGCTTCATCAAGGATCAAAAGCTTTGGATGATGGGCCAAGGCAGAAGCAATGGAAAGCTTCATTTTCATCCCTTTGCTGTATTCCAAAATTTTTTTGTCCGCGGGCAGCGAAAACCTTTTTAAATAACCACGGTATAAATTCCAGTCCCAATTACGGTAAATCGCGGCTAATATGTTCCCGACCTCTTTCGGCTTCAGCTCGCCATTAAAATAGCTGTTGTCAAAAACCACGCCCAAATCCTCTTTAATTTCCCTTTCGGCACGGATATTATCTTTTCCAAACACCTTAATCTCGCCGTTATCCCGTTTGATTTCATTTAAGATAAGCTTGATCGTGGTGGTTTTCCCCGCGCCGTTTTCTCCTACAAACCCCATAATGGCACCTTGGGGAATGGAAAAGCTTACCCGATCCAGGGTGAAATCATGATATTTCTTATTCAGATTCTGAATCTCTAATGGATCATAGGTTGTCATCTGGTATACATAGTAGTTAAGCCAGTTCGTATACAACGTATTGGCATGGCATCTCCATGACTTTACCGGTCCTAATTCCGGCTTATCATCTTTGTAATAACGTTTTGGGAACGGAACATTATCCATTCCTTTTGCCAGATCTCTCTTATACTCCCCGTCAAGTGTCATAACGTCGTATTCAGGATGTCCGGTTACAAAAATCTGTCGTCCTTCTTTTGCTATAATAATAAAAGGACCTGCTTCTTCGGAATCTGCCAGAATCGTCAGTTCCGGATTCTTCTCCACATCTTCTCTGACAATCCTGGAATGTCTGGAATGTGGTGCATTAAATACATCATCAAATCCCCGGACAAGAGGAGTCTTTCTGTGAATTGTACGATGTTCGAAAATTCCAAATATCTTTTCATCTAACAGTTCCTTACGCACACCATAATGATAGTAAAGACCTGCCTGCGCTGCCCAGCAGATGTGGAAGGTTGAAGTAACATGTGTTTTAGACCACTCCATAATTTCCACTAATTCCGGCCAGTAATCTACTTCTTCAAAATCGAGTGTCTCTACAGGTGCTCCTGTAATAAGTAATCCATCAAAATACTGCTGTTTGATTTCAGGAAAAATCGTATAAAAAGTTTCCATATGGGTTCTGGATTCATTCTGCGCATTATGTGTTTCTGTTTTTAAAAAGGTAATGTCAACCTGTAACGGTGTATTAGAAAGACTCCGTAACAGTTGGAGCTCTGTTTCCTGCTTTGTAGGCATCAGATTCATGATAATAATTTTTAATGGACGAATATCCTGTCTTAAAGAACGTTCATAATCCATTACGAAAATATTTTCATGTTCCAGTATTTTTTTTGCCGGCAAATCAGTATTTATTCTGATTGGCATATATTTTCATCTCTTTTCTATTATTGTTTCAACCCGCTGCTGTCGCTAAGTCTCTTTTTTGTAAAACATTCTATTGTTATTTCATCATTTTTAATCTTTATTGATTATTGTCAATCATCGAAAGAAATTCTTCTTCTGTGATCACAGGTATTCCAAGTTCTTTCGCTTTCTTATTCTTACTTGAAGAAGACATCGTATCGTTATTGATAAGATAATCTGTCTTTTTAGAAACAGAACCTGTCACTTTGCCTCCAAGGCTTTCGATCTTCTCTTTTAATTCCTTTCGGTTTGTGAAGTGCTCTACCGTTCCGGTAATAACAAATGTCTTATCTAAAAGGCTCTGTGCCGATTCTCCTTCTGCTGATATATTCTCCACTTCAAAATGTAAATATGGGAGTAGCTTTTCAAGGAGCTTCTGGTTATGGATATTATCAAAGTAATCTCTTACACTTGCTGCGATTACTTCTCCGATTCCATCGATCTGTGTCATCTCTTCTACGGATGCTCCTCGGAGATTCTCTAACGAATTGCCAAAATGACGGCATAAAAGCTTCGCATTTGAACTTCCAACGTTAAGAATTCCGATTCCGTAAACAAAACGGAATAACTGTGTCTCTCTTGACTTTTCAATAGACTGTATTAAATTATTATACGACTTCTCACCAAATCCGTCCATAGCAATAATCTGCTCTTTATATTGTTCTAAAGTGTACAGGTCATTCAATTCAGACAAAAATCCCTGCTCGATCATTTTCATCAACGTTGCTTCTGACAATCCTTCAATATCCATCGCATCACGACTCACATAATGAGAAAAGAGCTTTACTTTCTTTGCGCTACAATACGGATTCACACAGTATAACGTCTTCACATCATTCTCAATCCGCACTTCTGTCGCACCGCCACAGGCAGGACAATGTGCAATCGGGCTGCATGTTCCACTTCTCGTCAGATTCTCAGCGATCTGCGGAATGATCATATTTGCCTTATAAACTTTGATATGATCATTCTCTCCAAGCTCCAGCCCTTCCATAATGCTGATATTATGCACACTGGCACGGCTTACCGTAGTTCCTTCCAGCTCTACCGGTTCAAAGATCGCTACCGGATTGATCAGGCCTGTCCTTGACGGACTCCACTCAATCTCCAGAAGTGTCGTCTCTCTGATCTCATCCGCCCATTTAAAGGCATAGGAATCCCGCGGGAATTTAGCCGTTGTTCCAAGAGACTGACCATAGGCAATATCATCATATACCAATACCAGTCCGTCAGACGGGAAATCATTGTGCACAATCTGCTCCGAAAACCATGCAACTTCCTCTTCGATGGATGCACGGTCAGCCAGATGATGCTCGACCACCTCAAATCCTTGTTTTTCCAGCCAGCTTAACTGCTGCATTCTCGAATTTTCAAACTCTGCACCATCTGCTTTTACCAGTGTAAATGCAAAAAACTTCACATTTCTTCTCGCTGTGATCTCATTGTTCAGCTGACGCACCGAACCACTGCACAGATTCCTCGGATTCTTATATCTTGCATCTACATCCTCGATCTGCTCGTTGATACGCTCAAAATCCTTATATCCAATCACGGCTTCCCCACGCAGGATCAGTTCTCCCTGATACGGGATCTGAAGAGGAAGATTGCGAAATACCTTCGCATTGTTGGTGATGACTTCTCCCACCTCTCCATTTCCTCTTGTGACCGCTTTTTGAAGCCGCCCGTTCTGATATGTCAGAACGATCGTCAGTCCGTCCATCTTCCAGGAGATCACGGCCTTTTGCTCTCCTAAAAATGATTTCAGCTGTTCCACGTCTTTTGTCTTATCCAGTGAGAGCATCGGTTTTTCATGCCGCTCCTTCGGCAGCTCACTGAGCACCTCATATCCCACATTAACCGTAGGACTGGATGCAAGAGTCGTCCCCAGCTCCCGCTCCAGTCCTTCCAGTTCGTCATATAATCTGTCATACTCATAGTTGCTCATGATCTCCGTGTCTTCCTGCTCATATGCACGTCTGGCACGGTTCAGAAGTTCTACGAGTTCCTGCATTCTTTTCTTTTTTGCTTCCATATTTAGAGTCCCTTTACTTTTTATATCACAGTTTCATTGGAAGAATCCTTAATCTGATCATACAATTCATTCAATTCTGCATCTGTCAGCTTCCGGTATTCTCCCTCTTTCAGACGCCCCAGATGGATATTCATGATCCTCACCCGGATCAGCTCTCTCACCTGATATCCAAGTGCCTCACACATTCTGCGTATCTGGCGGTTCAGCCCCTGTGTCAAAATGATCGAAAATGTATATTTTCCGATTTTTTCTACTTTACACGGACGTGTCACCGTATCTAAAATCGGTACACCGGATGCCATTTTTTCCAGAAACTCCTGCGTGATTTCTTTATCCACCGTCACCTTATATTCTTTCTCATGCCGGTTTCCCGCACGCATCATCTTATTGATGATATCACCGTTGTTGGTCATCAGAAGCAGTCCTTTAGAGTCCTTATCCAGACGCCCTACATACGTGATCCGGATCGGGTAATCCAGAAAACGCACAATACTGTTTCTTTCCCTGCGCTCTTCTGTACAGACGATTCCCGCCGGTTTGTTCACTGCCAGCACGACCATCTCATCCTGCTTTGAAACTACTTTCTTTCCGACTTTTACGACCTGCCCCGGAACAATCTTCATTCCGGTCTGTGCACGCTTTCCGTCCACACTCACCCGGCCGCTCTCGATCAGCCTGTCCGCTTCTCTGCGGGAACATACCCCCGCTTCGCTTAAATATTTATTCAGGCGAACCTCTTCCTTCGTCTTTTGATATTCCTGCAAAATCCGATTATTCACTGCTCAATACCCCGCTTATATTATTGTCCTGTAGAAATATGTTGGCACTGTATAAAAACAATGTATCTGTAATTTCATACGTATCCATAATATCCCCGATCGTACCGGAATAATACCTCGGATCTACCATCACGATCTCCCGGAAATACGGTGTAAGGAACGGAACAAATGAATTCGCATAAGAATCTTTGATCAGTAAAAGTCTTCGATTGCTCTCCGATACCGTGCGGATATCCACTACAGAAAAGTTGCCTCCCAGGTACACTGCATATTTATCTCTGCTGTTTAATTTCGATGAATCATACAAAGACGCTGTTTTCTTCTGCTCATCCACATAGTTGACGACAACATCATTGTCTTCTGTCTTTGGTACATAAATATCAATCTGCTCTTTCTCATTCAGACGGCATCCGCTCTTAGATGCCAATGAACCATTAAAATCCGTTGTGATCGGATAAGAAGCATATTCTGTCTCCTGTTCTTCCAGGTTCAATGTCCTGGCTGCTTCCTGAAAAACGTAGTATGCCCCTTTTGCCGTCCAGTGATGGTCTGTTTTATAATAAATCTTCTCATCACTGTGTCTGGTCAATGGCTTTACCGCATCGATCCACTGTACACTGTCCCCCAGTTCTTTTTTCACCTGTGCGATATACTGGCTCTGATCGGCAACTGTAGCGGTAAACGGAAGCCTGTCGCTTAAAATATTCGCCGCATCCGGAACTAACAGCATATTCACCGGAATATCAGAATATTTCTGACTAAAACTCTGGATGGCTTTCATATTTGCTTTCAATACATCCTGATCGGGAACTGCAATGTCTTCCAAAAGCTGTCCTTTTTTCCCGATAAAAACACCATTTTCCTCTTTACTTCCTGCCAGTCTGCTGAATCCGACTTTCAGACTGCGCCACATATTTCTTCCCATAAACTGATCGGCCTGATACTTCTCATACTGATCCATATAGCTCCCGGAAGTAACCGCGCTGACTGAAAGCTCCGGCTTTTGCTGCAATCCGCGGTTTTCCTCTTCTGAGATTTTTTTTGACGGAAGGAGCAGATTGATGATCCCGATCCCGAATACACAGATAAGGAATCCGATTCCGATCATATATTCGATTCTTTTTCTTTTCCTTGTTTTTCTTCTTTCTGACATATGCTCACCTAAAATCTAAAATATAAAAACGGATTAAATGACTGTGTCACCAGAAATGCCAGCGAAAGTGCAAACATGACCAGATACATCACACCTGTCATTATATATTTTCCAACTCTGCTTCCAGGAGCCCTCTGAATATTTCTCATCAGTCTGTATCCAATGGAGGAGGATCCCAGCACTGCCATCAGATAGATCAGCCAGTTGGAGAGCAGATAAAACCAGCCCAGCTTGTCCATAAGCCCGCTGGCACCGATTCCAAACATCACACCTACATACTTCAGGGCATAACCAAGTGACGGGCTAAAGAACAGTACCCATCCGATCAGTATCAGCACCATCGCATAAATATGCCGTACTGCACCCGGCCACTTTTCCACATATTGTCCCCATACAAATTTTTCCAGAATCAATATAATTCCATAATACAGTCCCCATGCGACAAAATTCCATGCCGCACCATGCCAGAATCCGGTCAGCATCCAGACGATCAGAAGATTGGTGATCGTTCTGGAATCTCCTTTGCGGTTTCCTCCCAGTGGAATATACACATACTCACGGAACCAAGTGCTCAGAGATATATGCCATCTTCTCCAGAATTCTGTCACACTCGTAGATACATACGGGTAATGGAAGTTCTCCAAAAACTCAAATCCGAACATCTTTCCAAGACCGATCGCCATATCCGAATATCCGCCGAAATCAAAATAAATCTGGAATGCATAAGAAATACATCCGATCCACGCAGTCATCACCGAATAGCTGCCCAGATGCATCGCTGCGATCTGCTCAAAAACCGCTCCTGTCGTATTTGCAAGAATTACCTTTTTGGCAAGTCCCCGCATAAAATACATGGCTCCCTGTCCGAACTTGGTCAGGTTCATAAATCTGTGCTCCAACTGCTCCTCAATATCCACATACCGCACGATCGGTCCTGCGATCAGCTGCGGGAACATAGAAATATAAAGTGCAAAATACATCAGCTTTTTCTGCGGCTTTACCTCACCCCGATATACATCGATAATGTAGGAAAGCGCCTGAAATGTATAAAAAGAAATCCCGATCGGAAGCGGCAGTTCTCTGTATGGAATATCAAACGGAAGAACTGCATTTACGGATTCCATCAAAAAGCCGTAATATTTGAAAAAGCCAAGAAGCAGCAGGTTTACAACCACCGCAAAAATCAGACTGTTTCGTTTTTTTCTGTCATCATCTGCCTTTTCGGCAATATCCAGACCGCACACATAGTTCAGACAAATGGATAGAATCATCAAAATGACATAAACAGGCTCTCCCCATGCATAAAAGAAAAGGCTTGCGATCAGCATGACCAGATTCTTGAACCGATACGGAACAAGAAAATATACTGCCAGTACAATCGGCAGAAATACAAATAAAAATGTTATACTGCTAAACAGCATCTTTTGTTCCCCCTGCGTTTCTATAAACTTTTTGAAAAAACAGACTTATAAGTCTCTGCTTTTGGAGAGACTGCGTAAAATACGAACTTCCCTCTTACAGAAATCTGAGCTTCATCCAAAAGCTGCACCTGGTCAGGCGCATAACCGTCAAAGTCATTCCTTCTGTTCGCACGGCGCTGTTCTACAGCTGCCTTTACCTCTTCTGCCTGTTCCGTGGTCTTTGTTTTGACCAGTAAGATCTCCTGTGCTGACATACTGGATTCTGCCGTGTAGAGCATTACACCTTCATAATCTGCACTGTTGAGCCCATAATAGCGCTTCAGCCCCTGCACTCCTGCTTTTTTCATAGCCTTCGTATCCAGAGATGCCTCTACTTTTTTCTCTACCGCAGCAAAGCTCTTCGTACTGCCGCTGGTGAAAATCAGTAACAGTGCCACGTAAACAACGATCACTGCCACCAGTGCATACTTGATCACCACTGTTTTTTTGAGATTTTTTATCTTATCTGTCATAAAGTTGCTACCTCCGCCATACGTTTGAGCCAGATTGGATAAAAATCCGCCTTGAAATGAATTCCATCCTCTTCATAATAAGTATCTGAAACCAACGAAGTATTATCTAAAAATGCAATCTGATTCTCATCACACATCTTCTGCAGTGCCGCATTGTACTCCGGAATCTTCTGAAATACAGGCTTTTCTTCCTGCTTCGCCGCACTGACCGGGAAGATAGAATTCACATACAAAGTTGTATCCGGCAATTTTTTACGCAGCTGGTCGATCACTGCTTTATACTCTTTGATAAATAAATCCGTATCCCCATTTGTTGCAATCACGTCATTCATCCCATAGGAAAGAAAAATAACCTGAGGGTTAATGTCTGCCACTGTTTTTATCTGATCATCCAGCTCATCCAATTCTACTCCGATCTTGGCAACCACACTGGATGCATTCAAAAGATCATACTCTGTAAATGCCTCAGAAATCGAATCTCCCATCACGACCGAGCTGGAAAATAAGCTCTTATAGTTGATCTCACCACTTGCTTCCTGACTTTCCAGCTTGTCTTTCGTGTCCAGCTTGTTGATCTTTTTTTCAATATCCTTTACATTTTCTTTTTCTGCCGCTTTTATGATCGCAAGTCCCTCCTTCGTGTCCACTGTTTCAGCGGAAAAATAGCTGATTCCTTCCGCGATCAGAGTAACTGCAGCAAGCACTGCGACTGCACCGGCTCCGATTATCACATACTTTTTTTTCTGTCTCTTCATCCGTATCTTTTGTCCCCTTATTCTTACCATCTTATCTTATTTTATAATACGTTTTCCATGCTTAAAAGTCAACGTTCCTGATGATAGATTCTCTCGCTGATCTCTTGCATTTTCATGTCGATCGTATGGAGCTGTTCTGCGCAGATTCCCAGATCTTCTGAAACAGAATCCGGAAATCCGTCCGTCTGTTTCTTATAATACAGTTTATGTTCTATACTTGCCCAAAAATCCATCGCGATCGTACGCATCTGCACTTCTACCTTCATCGGTTTTTTCTCATTCATAAAAAATACCGGTACTTCCAAAATCAGATGCAGACTTCTGTAACCGTTTGGTTTTGGATTCTTGATATAGTCCTTTCTCTCGATCAGTCTGATATCATCCTGCTCACATATTTTTTCCGCAAGCGTATAGATATCTTTCGGAAAACAGCAGATCACACGGATACCTGCAATATCACAGATATTTTCTTCTATGGCCTGTACACTGATCTCTATATTTTTTCTTTTCATCTTCTCCAGGATACTAATCGGTTTCTTGATTCTGCTTTCAATTGATAAGATTGGATTCTGATCAGAATTGATCGATAATTCGTGATTCAACACTTCAAATTTTGTCTTAACTTCCAGCAGTGCACACTGATACTGCATGATCAGCTTCTGAAACGGCATCGCTGATTCTAAAAGCCTCTCCGGTTCTTTCAACTCTGTCAATTCTTCAAATTTCATTTCTTCCATATTAACTGCCCTTCTCTTCTGTACTGATTCCATATAAAATAATATCCAATAACTCTGATATCTTCAGATTATGTTCTTCTATAAATCGGGAAAAATCTCCTGTACGGCTTGCTTTATTCTGGTAATATCCATTGTACATATTCTGAAACAGACTCAGATATTCTACTGCCATTTCCATACTGATTCCCTCTCTTAAACGAATCTTGGACAGCAAATGCCGGTATTGCTCTCTTATATAGGCATCATATCTTTCCATCACACCAAAAAGTGCTTCTTTTAAATGCTCTGCCGGATATAACATCACATTAAAAAATATATTTCTGTCATACGGATTTTCAGCAAAAAACACTTCCCGTCTCTCCAAAAAAATACGGATTTCTTCCCTTGCTGTTTTTGCCTCTTCTTTCCCTTCTTCCATATAACTCATCAACTTTTCGAAGCTTTTCTTCACACAGTACAGATATAGCTCATCCTTATTTTTAAAATTATGGTAGATCAGCCCTTTTGCAATCTGATACTTACCGCATATCGCATTCAGCGAAACCGCATCGTAAGATCTGCTTCCAAACTCGATCGTAGCTGCATGTACAATTTTTTCACAAGTCTGTTTTGTCTTTTCTTCTTTTTTCATGCTGTTATCCTTTCTTTTTGACTATACAGTCTATAATAGGATACTATACAATTTTCTTACAATCAATATTTTTGCCTGTGTTTTTTTCTCTTTTTTATGGTATGATAGAGAAATCAATACTTATATTTTTTATCAGGAGGACATCCTTATGATCGCGTTAAAACTGACGAATGTCAAAGCCTGTATGT
>OHHQ01000802.1_pt1 | contig 14945 bp, 13 predicted proteins | sample 1568051 | NCBI WGS metagenome assembly OHHQ01 (sample SAMEA3879567, study PRJEB24766) | human gut metagenome | biome: human-associated habitat; feature: feces | place: USA | collected 1985/1987
AGGGACAGCAGCTTTTCCATCACACCGGGGGAGGCGATTAGTGTGTTGAGCGCATAGGGGTCGAAGCTGTTCCAAAGCCGGACAAGATCGCTGTAAGCGAGCGTACCTGCCTGCGCAACAGAAACAGTTTCTGCGGCGTTTTCATTCCCATCGCCGTTTACCAAAACGTCTACAGCGTCTTTGAGCTGTGCGCGGGCGATGTAGCTGCCAATTTGGCGCAGGGTAACGGTAAACAGATCCAGCCGCTGAAAACGGATCGCCTCATAGGAAGCAACGAGCATTCTGCCTCGCTTGTACAGGCGCACGAGATTTTCCTGTGTTTTCACGGTTGTCTGCGGGATGAAAGCGCCTTCCGCCACGTGCTTTAGCGAGCGGTCATCCTCCTCCGGCACGGAGGACGGCGGCATCGGAGGTGCGGAAGAACTTCTCCACCGCGTCGCAGCCCGCGCCCTTTACCTTGATGTCAAAGCGCTTGAGCTGCCGCTGGTAGGCGTCCAGCCCTTCCAGCGCAGTGCCCCGGTAGTTTTCAGAAGGGTCGAGCTCCTCCAGCGTATGGGTGAGGGAGTTTCCACCCGCATACATGCCCTTTTCGAGGCGAATGGTATCGTAATTGCTCATGGGTTAAGCTCCTTTCCGTTTTATAGGCAAAATCCAACGGTTTTCTTTGTGGTATCCAGTTCCAGCACAAGGCGCAGGGGGCCGCTGGAGGCGGCTTTCACACCGCCGTTTCCATCCGCGCCGAGCGCGGGTGCTGTGCCGCTGTAAGGCGTTTTCACAAAGCCCTTGACCTGCACGCCCGCATAGCCGCCCTTGGGGCTTGCGGTGAGCAGGCCTGCAAACACGCCGTCCGCCTGGCTGGGCGCGGCGGTCAGGCTGGCGCTGATGGATACGGGTGTGCCTTTGGCGGCGGTTCCCGCCATTTTTAAGGTGATGCTTTCTTCGGCAAAGCCGTTTAGGGATATGCTCATGGTTGCTTCCTCCTGTTACTTCAATTTAAATGAGAAACGCCTGATGCTCCTGCCGGTGCTGATTTGCTTGTGCTTCGCTGAGCATGGCTTTTAAGGCTGCCAGCTCCTGCGTGCTGCATTTTTGCAGGAGCTCCGGGCACTGGCTGAGGTCGAGCTGTGGAAGGTGCAATGCGCACAGCCGGATCACCTCCTGCGAAAGTGCGTTGCGGTACTGCTTGCCTTCCTGCGCGAGCGCTTCCAGCGCATGGATGTGGGAGAGCAGATCACCCGCCTGTTCCTGGGTCAGGGTAATACCGTTTCCCGTGTTTTTTAAAATGCTGTGCCAGTCCTTCATCGATGGATTCCCTCCTTCCCAAGTGGAATAGGCTTTTGTCACGCCCGCTTTTGGCTGAGCGGGGATTGCCACAAATGACCATTCGTATGCGTCTTTTGCTCCGCTGAGCAGGGTGTGGCAGAGCTTGCCATCATAAAAGCGCCCCGGCAGATGCGCGCAGGGCTCTGTGTGGCGGTTTGCTCCGCAGATAGAGCAGGCCTTTGTGGCAATCGCACAGCCAACGCTGACCTCCTTTTTGATGCCGGAATCCAGCTCTGTAATAAAATCCTGATTTTTGGCCGTTCTGGGCAGATAAGCTCTGGCCACCAGCCTGCTGTACGGTTCTCCCAGCTGGTTTTTTCTCTCAGGCAGGGTTTCCACCTGGCAGTCATAAATCCGGGCGGTCTGCCCGCCGGACCGCATACTGTGGTCGAAAATACCCGTCTTTCCCAAAAACAGCTCCTTCAGCTTTTCCAAGGCTGCCTTGGTAAAACACTCAAAATCCCGGTCCACCTGGTTGTCGCACAGCACCACGGAAAAGGTGTAAAGCTCCTGGGCCTGGAATTCCCTCCGGGTATACTGATTGATCTTTTCCAGCTCCTGGGGGCTTACCACTCCGTGCTCCGTCTTCCGTTTCAGCAAATAGCCTTCCTTCATTGGGTTCCTCCTTCCAGGGGCGCTTCCAGTTCTCCCTCCGGCTTCAATTCCTGTTCAATCTGTTTGGCTCGGGCCTCGAGCAGCCTGGCATTAGACAGTTCCACCGCGTCCTGAAGATTGATGTCATCCCACATTACGGTATGCTCCGGGGAATACCCGTGCAGCCGCAGCCACAGAGAGCACACCTTTCCTATCACCGGGTTCAAAATCCGGCGATAGGCCTCCAGTTCGCTGGTCAGGATATCCGCCTGTTGGGCGGACATCCGCTCGGTGGTGGACCAGGAAAGCCCCAGTAAAAACGGCGGGATAGAAAGCTTGGCGATGATCTGCTCCAGCATCTGGCGCACCGGCACCTCGCTGTCCAGAATCTGATTGTCCGCGCCGATGGTCTGGATCTTCACATTTCCCACCGCCACAAAGTCGCTGATATCACCGCCGCTTTTCATAGCCTTACGCCACTCCTGGGCGATCTGTATCGCCCGTTCCTTGGTATAGGCGCGCTCGTTTCCGTCTCCGGGCTGGTAGGTAACGGCGAACCGGACGTTTCCTACCCGTTCCCAGTTCAGGCCCATGCTGTTGTAAATCTTCAAAAGCACAGAGCTGACAAAAGGAAGCCCCTTTAAAATGGATTCTCCCAGCAGGTCTCCCGGCCGGGGGCTTAAGGTGGAAACGGAGATCAGCTCCGGCCGCTGGACCAAAAGCCAATTGCCCGCGCCATCCCTGCTGTAAATCTTCAAATCCAAAGGGCTGTCCCCGGTGCGCAGCTCCACGTCCTCCAGGGAAGCGTTATACAAGGCGGAGATCTCTTTCCCGTCCTGGGACACAACAATTTCCCCTAAGGAAGTCCCATAGGACAGAAGCTGTTCCAGATAAATCCCCAGGAATGTCTCCATCCCCGTACCGCAGGCGTTCACCTGCACCGACTGTAAAAATTGGTTCAGCCCCGCCTGTGCCCGGCGGCTTTCGCACTGAACGGAAACGCCGCCCACCAGCCGCACAATCTTGCAGATGGCCGCGTCGATGATAGGGACCGTCAGGCGCAGGGTGTCGTATAGCTTTCGTTCCATGCCCGCGGCCTGGTAGCGGTCCAGGGTTCCTGAAAAGGCCCCGCCTCTTCCCCCGGATACCGTCTGTACCGCCGCCGTGGGCTCCATAGGCCTTTTCTTTCCAAAAAGCTTCATAGCCCGCGGCTAATTCTCTTTGCCGGGTAGTAATTCATCCTTCGCCTTGCCCCCTTTCCATATCCTGTTTCAAATTAAAATCCTCCTGTGCGCCGGTTGGCGAATACGATAAACTCCTCCTGCTCATCCCAAAGGGCCGTGGCCACGAAATACCGGATATCATCCATAGCGTGGTCGTTTTCCTTGACCGGGCAGTCCTTGTTTCCCGCCGGATCCCAGCGGTACAGCCCAAATTCCCGGATACTGTCCTTACAGGGCCGGCAGATCTCCACAGCGCCTTCCTTTAATGCGGTAGACACCTGGCGTATGCCATCCAGAACGTTGTTTTTTGCCGGGATCACCCGGTACTCCCCATGGCGGCGGATTACCTCCTGGAAGCTTGCCGCCGAGGGGTCCACGATGACGCACCGGGGCCTTCTGGCTCCAAGCAGGCTTACAAGCCCCTGATAATGCTCTTCGTCGGTTTTCGGGCCGCCATCCCGCTTGGAGTCGTAGTAATATTCCTTCAGCCGGTACCATACGCCCTCCTTCCGTCCCCACAATCCAAAGGAGGCCGGATTTACCGTTCCGTAGTCGCAGGAAACGATAAACTCCTGAAAAGGGCCTTCCGGCGGCGGGAGGAACCTGCTTTTCTCCTCCATAAAGGGATAAACAAGCCCTTCGGCCGCCACCCATTTGCCCTCAATAAACCGCTGGTAAAAGCTGCCGGAATATAAGCCCTGATACCGCTCGATCATTTTTTCGGAAAGGGAAGGGTTATCTTCCATGCGAAAGTGAAGATAATAGGCGTTTTTTTCATCCCTCTTCTGAATCCATTCCTCATAAAACCAGTGCCTGGGATGCTCCGGATTGCAGTTAAACCAAAATTTAGACCCCTCCACCGAGCACCGGGCCAAAGCCTGCTCTACAAAGGACCGGGGCATCAGCGCCACCTCATCGAGAAGGATTCCCGCCAGGGTAATCCCCTGGATCATGGCGGAGGCGCCCTCGTCCTTGCCTCCGAAAAGGTAAAACCGGTTGGTCCTGCCCCTTTGAGTCACCTCCAGCATGTTTTCCCCCGCTCTTCCGTGAACGGTAAACCCCAGCTCCTTTAAGATCGGTAAAAGGGGCGTTACCAGATTCCTCCTTAAGGAGCGTATGGTCTTGCCGCACAAGGCGAAGCTCTGCTGGTCGAACCGATAGAAGCACCAGGCGAAGAAGGAGACTCCCATACACACGGTTTTTCCGCTGCGTACCGCTCCGTCGCAGATAACCGCGTCGCAGCCGGCATAGGGACTATTCCTGCACCACCAGGAAAGGGCCTGCAGCTGCCGGATAGAAAACTCCTGGAACTTCAAGCCTCATCCTCCCCAGCCCGCTTTTGCAGCAGCTTGGCGCTGTTTTCCAGCGCCTCATAAAACGGGAGAGTATCCGTTTGTCCCTGATCTGTAATTTCTTCCAGCTTTTCCAGCGCCTTCAGCCGGTCAAAGAATTTGATTTCCATGGCCCCCTCCTTCATTCTTCGGATTTCCGCCACGTTGATAAAATTCATTTTTCCTAAGGCCCTGGGGGCAGGCTCCTCCATAAACAGCAATTTAATCGCGTCGGCAATAGAACCGAAAGCGAGCTGCTGATAGCCTTGATAAATCTCCTCTTTCATATCATTTTCTTTGCTTGAGATCATTTCACACCTCCGTCCTTTCCACCCTTAGCTTTCCAGCAGCCCATGGTTGCCCTAAAATTCCGAAGCTTCCGAAAAGAAAAAATTTTTTTATTCTTCTTACACTTTTCCATGTTCTCCGACAAAGCCATAACCTCCGGCTAAGGCGGCGGTCTGCGTTGATCCTATAAGGCGCTGCTGACGGCAAGCGTCTCAAAACGCTCTGACTTGATTTCCCGCATTGCCTGTGCCCCCGGCCGTTTCCATGCGGCCGCAGCCCTAACGGCGGCCCCCCGTCGATTGATATCCCGCTTTTCCGCCGCAGCGGAACCCGCCCTGAAGAACGCCTCCGCCGGCTGTTTTCCAATCCAATCGCAAAAAAAAGAGCCGCGGAAAAATTCCGTGGCTCTTTTTTGGGAGTCTTTTTCTATTTCAACGGTTCTTTACGGCGCTTCCGGCGTCGGCGTTACTGCGCTCTGGGTTTCTCCCCGGTCTTCCAGCAGCGTAACCTCTATCTCAAAGGTTCTGGCCCTTTGAGACCCGCTCGCTTGGCGGTAGATGGTCAGCTTTACCTTTTCTCCCGCCTTAAACTTTTCCAGTTCATTGTACAAGGTATTGGAGGAGGTCGTATTCACTCCGTTGATCGCGGTAATAATATCCCCGATCTCAGCGCCCTTTGACGGGATTTCGCTGTCGCTGGAAAAGCCGACGATCACCAGGCCCTGGGGTACGTTATACATTTCGGCCTCATAGGAGGACAGCCCCCGTATGGTAACGCCTAAGCGCACCCGGTCGGAGACATAGCCGTTTTTAACGATATCGTTGATCACATCTTTTGCAATGTTGGTTGGAATGGCAAAGCAAATGCCCTCAATCTCCGTAGTGGTAATTTTCGCGGCGTTGATGCCCACCACCTGGCCGTACAGGTTCAAAAGAGCGCCGCCGGAGCTGCCGGGGTTGATGGCGGCGTCGGTCTGGATATACTGCATATTGATGGAAGACATAGTCACCGTGCGGTTGACGGCGGAAACCATACCCTTGGTCAGGGTGTTGGTAAAGTTCTCGCCCGCCACGCCGGGATTGCCTAGTGAAAGCACGGTGTCTCCCACCTTCAGCTGGTCGGAATCCGCAAATTCAGCGGGGGTCAGGCCAGCGGCGTCGATTTTCAAAACCGCGATATCGGTCCGCTTGTCATACCCGACGATCTGCGCCGGATATTCCTGATCCTCCTCATTTTCATCCTGTCCGGTGAATACCACCTTTACCGGATACTGATTGGAATCCCCGATCACATGGGAGTTGGTAACGATATAGCCGTCCTCTGAAAACACGATCCCGGAACCGGAGCTGATAGGGCTGTCGGTCAAATCGGAGCCCTGCCCGTAGGTAACCACCGCAACTACGCTGTGCTTCACCTTTTCATACACCTGATTCGGGGTCATCATGCCATCCTGAGGAATTTCCTCGATTTCCAGCAGCTTTTGGTCGTCCTCCGGCGCAGGAGTGGATGAACTGGCCTGGGGCGGCTCCGCAGTCTCTCCGCCGAACCAGCCGGAGGTCAATCCCACACTGTACAAAACCATTGCCGCGCCAAGCAAAACCAATACGGCTCCAATCACCCAGAGGAACGCCTTGGTTTTCTTATTCATCCTCTTTTTCTCCGGCGGCTTGGCATCTGGAAGCTCTCCAGCCTCCTTTTGGGGAGGCTGAGAAGGCGGAGGCACAGAGCCGGTCGGCGCCGGCTGGGTTGGCTGCTGGGGATACCAGCGGCTTTCCTGGTAACCAGGCTGCCCTTGATTCCGGGCCGCCTGGCCGGGATAACCATAGGGAGCTTGATTCTGATAGGGGTTAGGCGCCTGATAAGGCGTCCCTCCATAGTAAGGCGGCGGGACCTGCCGCTGCTGGGGATGCCAGCCTCCCTGATATTGGCCTTGCCCATAGGGATAATTCTGCGGCGCCTGATGGTAAGGCGCCTGCCAGCCGGGATTCCACACAGGCGGAGGCGCCTGGGGAGCCGGCCTGGAAAACGCCGGGCTCTGATCATACGGTTGGGCAGACGACCGCTCTGCCACCGGCTCCTGGCTTTCCCCGCCGTCAGCATTCTCCGGGCGCTCGGCTCCTGGCTCCCATGCGTTTTCCGTCTGAAACGGCACCTGGGTTTCCTCCGGAGAGAGAGCCACAGCCTCTTGGAGCTCCTGGCCGGACGATTCCGGAGATTCGGCGGGCAGATCCGGTTCCTCTCTGCTATCCCCTGAGGATTCCATTCCGGGCTTCCAGCCCGATGTTTCTGTGGTTTGGGAAGGCTCTGAGCCTTCCTCCCGGAAGAAAGCCTCCTGGAGCTCCTGCGCCTGGCCCAGCGTTCCCAAATCTTCCCCGCGCTGACCGCCGGGGACTTCTTCCTCTGCCTCCTGGGCGGTCCGCTCCCAATTTGACCCCTCTTCCGATTGGCACTCCTCTGAAGCGGGGGACGGCGGATCCGCCTCCCAGCCTCTTTCCGACGCTGCTTCTTCTTGAGCGGACTCTGGGCCTGTAACCGTTTCCCCGCCGGATTGGTTGGGATACTCCGGCCATTCTCTATCCGTCATGGTAACACTCCTTGCTGTAAATTATTCCTTTAGTAAGGGAGGCTGCTCCTCCGGCTGCTTTGGCAGCCAGAATTCAAACTCGCAGTATTCGCCTTCCACGCTGCTGACAGTGATGTCTCCGCCATGAAGCTTGATGATGGTTCTTACAATATAAAGTCCCAAGCCCATACCGTTTTTATCCATGCTTCTGGATTTATCGGTCTTATAGAATTTATCAAAAATAAGAGGAATCTCGTCGGCGGAAATTCCCTGGCCGCTGTTTCTGATTTTGACCACCGCTTTGGTTCCTTTATTCAAAACCCGTACGTCGATATATCCCTGAGGATTGACAAATTTCACGGCGTTCTCCACCAGGTTATAAACCACCTGGTGAATCATATCCGGGTCGCCATCCACAAAAATAGCGGGGGCGTCCTCCAGTCCTCTGATTTCCACTTCCTTCTTCTCAATGCTGTCTTCAAAGGTAATCATTACCGACAGAATAATGTCTCTCAATTCAAAGCAGGTCTTGTTCATCCGCAGCTCACCGTTGTCGATTCTGGAAAGATCCAGCATGGTTTTTACCAGGCGGGAAAGCCGCTTTACCTCGTCGGAGACAATTTTCAGATAATAATTCTGTTTATCGGGCGGGATCGTGCCGTCCAGAATCCCGTCGATAAAGCCGGCGATGGTAGTCATGGGGGTTTTCAGCTCGTGGGAAACATTAGCGATGAAGCTCCGCCGGGTTCCCTCAGAGGAGGACAGCGAAGCCGCCATGTTGTTGAACGCCACCGCTAGCTCCCCAATTTCATCATCGCTGGTCACCGGAACACGCCGGGAGAAATCCCCCGACCCGAAGCACCGGGCAGCCTCCGCCATTTCCCGCAAAGGCCTGACCATTTTATAGGAGAACAATCCCACGGCGAAAAAGGAAATCGTCAGCGCCGCGATGGCGGCGAACAGGAACATCTTCAAAACATCGTTGCGGAATGAGGTGAGATAGAGCGCGTCGGTTGAGGTAAACACCGCTCCTACCTGAACGCCGGATTCTGAGGTCACCGGCACGCCTACGGTAAAATGGGAATAGGGATAAATGCCGCCCAGATTGCTGGTGCTGACAAAGCCGTTGTTCAGAACATCCTTCATGATTTTATCCGGGATGCTCTGTTGGGTGTGAATACAATTGCCCCCCTCAGAGCAGAGCAGTGTTTTCCCCTGAACGTCGGTAATAAAAATATCGGCGTTGCTGGAGTCGGAAAAGGTACTCAGAAACCCCTGGAGCACATACCGGTTCGAGATATAATAAGTTCCCGTATCCGCATCCTCCACCAAGCTCTTTTGGGTCAGCGCGGAAATGCTTTCGGCGTTCCGGCGCAGAAGCTCGTTTTTATCGTTTTGCCAGTACTGGGAAATAAAAAACAGCAGCATAGTTCCCAGAAGCAAAAAGCTGATCAGCACAATCGACATACTGACCTGGAGATACTTTTTAAATAATGTCTTACGTGCGGCCACTTACTCCTTCACCTCGAATTTGTAACCCACGCCCCAAACTGTTTTCAGCGCCCATTTGTCGGAAACGCCTTCCAGCTTTTCTCTTAAGCGCTTTACATGGACGTCTACCGTACGGCTGTCGCCGTAATAGTCAAATCCCCACACCTCGTCCAGCAGCTGATCCCGGGTAAACACCCGGTTTGGATTGCTGGCCAGATGGTAGATCAGCTCCATCTCCTTCGGCGGAGTATCCACCTGCACGCCGTTGACCTTCAGTTCATAATTTGTCAGGTTGATGGAAAGCTTATCATATTTGACCTCTTTCACGGCCTCGCCCTGGTTTTGCCCTGTGCGGCGCAGCACCGCCTTGATCCGGGCCACTACCTCCTTGGTCTCAAAGGGCTTCACAATGTAATCGTCGGCTCCCAGTTCCAGGCCCAGCACCTTGTCAAACACCTCGCCCTTGGCGGTAAGCATAATAATCGGCACCTGAGATTTTTTCCGGATTTCACGGCAGACCTGCCAGCCGTCCAGCTGGGGCAGCATAATATCCAGCAAAATCAGTTCCGGGTTCTCTTTTTCATTGAGCTCCACAGCCTCCTTGCCGTCATTGGCGATCACCACCTGATAGCCTTCCTTTTCCAGGTAAAGGCGAAGCAATTCGCATATATTCTTATCGTCGTCAACGACCATAATCTTGCCTAATTCCATTAAAATCTCTCCTTTAATGTGATTTTAGCTAAATATTATCAGACTAATTATAGTACAAAGCTGTCTTTAAATGGTGAACATTTTCTGAACCGCAGCTGTTTTTTTCGTGTTTTTTCAGCGATATCTTATAAAACGGGAAGGCCACCGTCAATGGGGGACGGCTGAAGGGCGAAATTCCATACCGGGCTTTAGCCCGTTGATTTATAAAGCTGCCTGACAGGATTCAGCGGTCTTCCGAGAACCGGCAAGGCGCTTCAAGGGCGCCTGCATACGGTGTCTGCAAATTCTATAAGCCCACAAGGCCCCGGCGGCACGGCTGTCTGCTTAGCTCTCATTGATTCTCCCCTTTCTTTCCCGATGGAACGCTGTATTCTACCGTCTTTCCGCTCTCTGTCCGAAAATCCAGGCCCGGAGAGATAAGACGCCGGATAAATCCTCAATAAAAAACGGGGCTTCCTGCTTGGAAGCTCCGTTTTCCGAAACCAATCCTGATAAGCCCATCCCAGCAAAGGGGCGAAAAAGCTTAAGCCTTATCCGCCATCAGCTGCACCATGACCGCCTTCTGGGCGTGGAGACGATTTTCCGCCTCCTCAAAAATTTCAGCCGCATGGGCCTCGAATACCTCGGCGGTGATTTCCTCTCCCCTGTGGGCCGGTAAGCAATGCTGCACCATAGCATCCTTGTGGGCCGCCGCCATCAGCTCTTCATTAATTTGATAGCCGGCAAAAGCCTTTTTCCGTTTTTCTGCTTCCCCCTCCTGACCCATGGAAGCCCAAACATCAGTGATAATCACATCCGCGTCCTTGGCCGCCTCCAGAGGAGTTCTGCAAAGCTCAAAGCAGTCGTACTCCTTGGCGAAATCCAGCACTCGGGGATCGGGATCATATCCCTCGGGGCAGGCCGCAGAGACGGACATGCCGGTTTTCAGCCCTCCAACGATCAGAGAATTCATCATATTGTTGCCGTCCCCGATAAAACACATTTTCAAGCCTTCCAGCTTGCCCTTAAACTCGCGGATGGTCATCAGATCAGCCAGCACCTGGCAAGGATGGCAGAAATCGGTCAGGCCGTTGATAATGGGAATACTGCCGTACTCCGCCAGAGCTTCCACTTCGCTCTGCTCAAAGGTGCGGATCATAATGCCGTTCAAATAGCGGGAAAGCACTCGGGCGGTATCCTGAACGGGCTCGCCTCTGCCAATCTGCATATCCTTGGCCGAGAGGAAAATGGGCATGCCGCCCAGCTGATACATTCCCACCTCAAAGGAAACCCTGGTGCGGGTAGAGGATTTCTGGAAAATCATACCCAAGGTTTTTCCCGCCAGGCGCCTGTGCTCGATTCCATGCTTCAGCTCATACTTCAGCTGATCCGCCAAATTTAAGGTATCCATGATTTCCTGGCTGCTCCAGTCTAAAAGCTTTAATAAATGTTTCATTGGCTTAGCCCTCCAAAATTGATTTTTCTAAAATTTCCAGGCCCTGGTCGATCTCCTCATAGGTGATATTCAGCGGCGGCAGCAGACGCAGTACGGTTTTCGCTGTCAGCACCAGAAGTCCGTTTTTCACACAGCGGCCGGCTACTTCCTTAGCGTTATCCTTTGCCAGTACGATGCCGATCATCATACCCAGCCCCCGAAGCTCTTGAACGCCCGCCATTTTACTCAGCTTCTCCCGGAGGTAACGGCCTTTTTCTTCTACAGAACGTAAAAAACTATCTTTTGCTACTCTTTGTAAAACTTCCAAACCGCCGGCACAGGAGACAGGATTTCCTCCAAAAGTAGTGCCGTGCATTCCGGCGCCCAGCACTTCTCCCAAACGAGAAGCGCACAGGCAGGCACCGATGGGAAGCCCTCCGCCCAATCCCTTGGCCGAGGTGATCACATCCGGTTCAATCCCATACTGTTCATAGCAGTAAAGGGACCCGGTCCTGCCGACGCCGGTCTGCACCTCGTCGATCATCAGCAGGATATCCTTTTCCTTGCAGAGGGCGGCGGTTTTCCGCACGAACTCCTTTTCCAGAGGCATGACTCCGCCCTCGCCTTGAATCAGTTCGATCAGCACGGCGCAGGTATTTTCAGTAACACAGGAAAGCAAGCTCTCAAAGTCGTTGGCCCTGGCGTAGGAAAAGCCTTCGGTGAAGGGCCAGAAATGCTCATGAAACACGTCCTGGCCGGTAGCCGCCAGGGTCGTCACCGTTCTTCCATGAAAGGAGTTCACCAGCGTGACGATCTCTGTCCTCTGTTTGCCGTATTTATCGGCACTGTATTTTCTGGCCAGCTTAATAGCACATTCATTGGCCTCGGCTCCGGAATTGCAGAAAAACACCCTGCCAAAGCCTGTCAGGCGGCACAGCTCGGCTGCCAGGCTGGTCTGCACCGGGGAATAGTACAGGTTGCTCATGTGCTGAATCGCGCCTGCTTGTTTAGCGACCGCGCTCACCCAGCCGTCGTCGCAGTAGCCCAGGCTGTTAACGCCGATACCGCTGGTAAAGTCAATATATTCCTTTCCCTCGGTGTCCACCGCGACAGCTCCCTTTCCGTAAACCAGCGCCACGGGAAACCGCCCGTAGGTAGGCATCAGGTTTTCCTGCTCCTGCCGCTTGACTTCCTCAAAATTCATGCTGCTTCCTCTTTTCTTACCGTAATCTAAACGACCAGAGAATGGACCGGAGCATACGCGGATCCGTCCCTCAAAGGGAATCGAATTCCTGATTTGCCCCCCATGCTTCATCCTCCGGAAACAGGCTGGCAGCGCCGGCAGTGCTTTCATCCCTGCCAGCAAGGTTCCTGCCAGTGTTTTACCTTCCGGCCTGCCTGCCGCAAAATTCTTCTGATCCTCCGTCATCTGATAGGCACCAGAACTCTATTTACAAGAAAGCCCAGACCGGCGGGCTGGCGAAACTCTGCCGGCTGAGTAGAAAATCATCTGAAAAGCCCTTATGCTTTCCTTAATAGAACATGGTGCCGATGCCCTCGTCGGAAAACAGTTCGATGAGAATGGAATGGCTGATCCTACCGTCGATGATATGGGCCCGGCCCACGCCCTGGCGCACCGCATCCACACAGCAGTCGATTTTAGGAATCATTCCCCCGCTGATGATGCCTTCCTTCTTCAGCATGGGCACCTCGCTGACGTTGACCACCGGAATTAAGGTGCCTTCGTCATCCTTATCCCGCAGCAGCCCCTTGACGTCGGTCATCAAAATTAATTTCATTGCCCCCAGCTTAGCCGCAATGCTGGCGGCCGCCACATCGGCGTTGACGTTATAGGTTTCCCCGTGATAGCCTCCGGCGATAGTGGAAATCACCGGGATATAGCCCTTTTCCACCGCGTCGTTGATCACAGCCGTATTGACGCTGGTGATCTCTCCCACAAAGCCCAGATCCTCGGCGGCGGCTTTCTTTTCCGCCATCAGCATCCGGTTGTCCAGGCCGCACAAGCCCAGCGCCCGGCCTCCCAGCTGCTCCAGCAGCTTCACCAGGTCTTTGTTCACCTTTCCGGCCAGCACCATCTGGACGATATCCATGGTTTCCGCGTCCGTATAGCGCATACCGTTGATAAATTTGCTTTCCTTGCCGATTTTCTTCAGCATCGCGCTGATCTCCGGACCGCCGCCGTGAACTAAGACCACATTGATGCCGACCAGCTGCATCAGCACGATATCCCGCATCATAGCGTCCTTAAGCTCCTCGTTGATCATGGCATTGCCGCCGTATTTTACCACGATGGTTTTACCCGCCCATTTTTGAATATAGGGCAATGCCTTTACCAGCACGTCTGCCCGGTCCTGAATCGGAATTTCCATAACTCGTCACGCCCATTCTATCTAAAAATATCATACGAAAGATCTATGTCTTTTTAATTCTTTCACTCCAGCGCCCATAAAACAGTCAGCCGTCGTATATTTTATTTAGGTGCGGTAATCCCCGTTAATTTTCACATAATCATAGGTCAAGTCACAGCCGTAGGCCTCCGCGTCAAAGGAACCGTCCTTCAGGTCCACCAAAATATCGATTTCCTTTTCCAGCAGGATCTCCTTTGCCTTTTCCTCGCTGAACTCGATGCCCGCGCCATCCACGCATACTGTGACAGCGCCCTTTGCCGAGCGGAACGCCACATCCACCTTGCTGATATCCACATCACAGCCGGAATAGCCGATGGCGCACAGCACCCGTCCCCAGTTGGCGTCGGCGCCGAACATGGCGGCCTTCAGCAGGCTGGAGCAGATCACCGATTTCGCCACGCCTTTAGCGTCCGCCAGCGTTTTCGCCCCGCTGACCTTACAGATCAGCAGCTTGGTCGCTCCTTCTCCGTCGCCGGCCAGCAGCTTGGAGATTTCCCTGCATACAAATACCAGGCCTTCCAGAAACGCTTGGTAATCCTCTGATTTTTCCGTAATCTCCTGATTTCCGGCTTTCCCCGAGGCCAAAACCGCCAAAGTATCGTTGGTCGAGGTGTCTCCGTCAACGCTGACCATATTAAAGCTGACATCCGCGGCCTCCTTGACCGCGCACTGAAGCATTTCCGGAGAAACGGCGGCGTCAGTGGTGAGGAAGCCCAGCATGGTGGCCATGTTGGGGTGAATCATACCGCTGCCCTTGGCGATGCCCCCGATGGTCACTGTTTTGCCGCCTACTTCAATTTGGACGGCGATTTCTTTTTTAACGGTATCTGTAGTCATGATGGCCTCCGCGGCGTCGGTGCCTCCCTCCTTGGAGAGAGCCGACGTTAGGGCCGCCACGGAATTTTCGATGGGCTCGATGGGCAGCACCTGGCCGATAACCCCGGTAGACGCCACTAAAACATCCTCCTGGGGAATGCCCAGCTCTTTAGCCGCCAGCAGGCACATCCTCTCCGCCTTTTCCACGCCGTCGGCGTTGCAGGTGTTGGCGTTGCCGGAGTTGGCGATAACCGCCTGAGCCTTGCCGTTTTTCAGGTGCTGCTGGGTCACCAGAATACAGGCGCCCTTTACCAGGTTCTGAGTATAGACCGCTGCCGCAGAGCAAAGAGTATCAGCATAAATCAGCGCCAGATCCCGCTTGGATTTATTTTTACGGATGCCGCAGTGAACCCCGGAGGCGGTAAAGCCCTGAGCCGCGGTCACGCCGCCTGGAATTTGTTTGATTGGCATAATTGTTCTCTCCTTTTCGCCCTGATTAAAATGCCGGGGGCACCAATGCCAGCCCCGAGGCTTCCTCCAAGCCAAAAATCAGGTTCATATTCTGAATCGCCTGGCCTGCGGCCCCCTTCACCATGTTGTCAATGGCGGAAATAGCGATCAAATTGCCGCACCGGGTATCGATATGCAGGGAAATATCGCAGAAGTTGGAATACTTGATATTATGGATGTCCGCGTTCATGCCGTCTGGCAGCAGGCGGACAAAATACTCGTCCTGATAAAACTCCTCATACGCTTTCCGCA
>OHHQ01000820.1_pt1 | contig 14720 bp, 16 predicted proteins | sample 1568051 | NCBI WGS metagenome assembly OHHQ01 (sample SAMEA3879567, study PRJEB24766) | human gut metagenome | biome: human-associated habitat; feature: feces | place: USA | collected 1985/1987
TACGGTGCTGTTTGACAGGAGGATAGCTTCGGAAACAGTCGATAAAGCTTATAATGTTTTTACAGTTTGCCTGTTGTGGATGCTTGGAGCGTATTTTCTGCTCCTGATCTGCGATGGTGGGCTGCATCGGGCGGATTACGTTTTATTTGAAGTGGTTTCTGCATTTGCGACTGTTGGTCTGGGAGTTGGGATTACGCCAGACTGGAATGACTGGGGTAAACTGATTCTGGTTTTGACTATGTATGCCGGACGTATCGGCGTGCTGACCTTTGTTTTATCCTTCCTTCATTCTAAAGATGATAAGATCAGATATCCTTCGGAAAATATTATGATTGGTTAAAGGCGGTAACGATAATGATTAAAAAACAACGTGAAAAACAATATGCTGTTTTCGGGTTAGGGCGTTTTGGTACGAGCGTAGCATTGACACTTAATGAACTTGGTTATCAGGTCATGGGTGTTGATACTGATGAAGATAATGTTCAGCGTCTGGCACATGAGCTGACTCATGTTGTAACGGCAGATTCTTCTGATGAACGTACGCTGCGTTCTTTGGGCGCTCAGAATTTTGATGTGGCAGTCGTGGCGATCGGGGATTTGGAAGCGAATATGCTGACGACCTTACTGCTTAAGGAAATTGGTGTTCCTGTGGTTGTCGTTAAAGCTATCAATCAGGTTCATGGAAAAATGCTCAAAAAAATCGGCGCTGATAAGATCGTTTATTCGGAACGTGATATGGGACAGCGTGTAGCGCATAACCTTATTTCCAACAGCATCGTCGATTATATCGAACTGTCTGATACCATCAGCTTGATGAGTATCACTGTGCCGCCAAGTCTGGCAGGGAAAAACCTGATCGAATCCAATCTGCGCAGCCGCTATAATGTCAATATCGTGGCGATTAAGCACGGCAGTGAAACTCTGGTCAATCCCGATCCCAAAATGGTACTTAACCTCGGCGATGAAATGATCATTATCGGTGAGCATAGTAATATTAAAGCACTGGAGGAAGTGGTCTGATGAAAGAACTGAGCAGCGTAAGTAATCCGATCGTTAAAGCTGCCGCAGAGCTGAAACAAAAAAAATATCGGACAGAACAGCAGGCTTTTTTAGTGGAGGGAATGCGATCGGTGGAGGAAGCTGTAAACTGTGGTATAGTGAAACAGCTTTTTGTGCTTAAAGGAACTAAAACTGCTTCGGCAAGGCAGGCCGCTATTATAGCAGCGGCTGCGGCAGAAGGAGTTGAATTGTATGAGGTTACCGAACCTGTAATGAAAAAAATTGCCGACACAGAAACGCCGCAGGCTCTGACTGCCGTTGTTGCCAAACAAAGTGCGGCCTTAGAGGAACTGGCTGCAGCCGGTGGTATTGTGCTCGTATTAGACCGCATCGGCGATCCTGGTAATCTGGGAACGATGATTCGTACTGCTGATGCGGCAGGTATCAGCGGCGTAGTACTACTGGCTGGCTGTACTGATATTTTTGCACCGAAAGCAGTACGTTCTACAATGGGATCACTGCTGCATATACCGGTAGCTGAAGGTATATGCGAAGCAGACTTTATCAGCTGGGCACGTAAGAACGGTTATGAAATAGCGGTAACTTGCCTGGAAAATGCAGACAGTTTATATCAAACAGATTTACAGGGCCCGGTAGCAGTTGTTGTCGGCAGCGAAGCAGAGGGTGTTTCAGACGGCTTGCTGGAAGCAGCCGTAAAAAAAGTTTTTATCCCGATGGAAGGGAAGGCCGAATCGTTGAATGCTGCTGTGGCAGCTGGAATCGTTATGTTTGAATGTCTGCGGCAACGGCTTGCAGGTAAAGGCAAGTTGTGATAAAATAAGTAACGTTAATTGAATACGCCCCATTTTTTCGACACTATGACCGAGAGAGTACGCCAGACGTGCGACACAGAGAGCGAGGCCACGGCTGCAAGCCTTGCGATACACTAAAGCGGAAGTTCACTCGTGAGTGTTTGCGCTGAAGGCTTTGGTTTGTAGGCGCAACGTCAGTCGCGTTAAGACAGCAGAGTACAAATTAGGGTGGTACCGCGGAAGCATAACTTTCGCCCCTTACCAGGGGCGGGAGTTTTATTTTTTTATAGGAGGAAGAATATGAGAGAAGAATTGCAGGCACTTAAGGAACAAGCGCTGGCAGAGCTGGGAGCAGTAACGACTCCAGACGAACTCAAAGATTTGCGCATCAAATATTTGGGTAAAAAAGGCCCGATGACAGAAATTCTACGCGGTATGGGCGCACTGCCGGCAGAAGAAAGACCGAAAATCGGACAAATCGTCAACGAAGTAAAAAGCGCCTTGGAAACGGCTATCAATGCCAAAACCGAGGTTTTAGAAGCAGAGTCCTTAAAAGCAAGGCTGGCAAATGAAAAAGTGGACATTACTTTGCCTGGACGCACACAAAACTGCGGGCATCTGCATCCGGTGACACTGACACTGCGCGAGATCAAAAAGATTTTTATGCGGATGGGGTTTGATGTTATGGAAGGCCCTGAGATAGAAAGCGATTATTATAACTTTGAAGCTTTGAACCTGCCGCAGGATCATCCGGCACGGGATATGCAGGATACATTTTATATTACTGAAAAATTTTTGCTGCGTACCCAGACTTCACCGGTGCAGGCTCGTACAATGCAGGCCTGTGAGCCTGACACACCGATCAGGATGATCGCCCCTGGAACAGTTTACCGCAACGATTATGATGCTACTCATTCTCCGATGTTTCATCAGGTAGAAGGTTTGGTACTTGGTGAAAATATCAGCCTTGCTGATTTAAAGGGGACGCTGGAAACCTTTTGTAAAGAGATGTTCGGCGGCAGTGTGGAGATACGCCTGCGTCCCAGTTATTTCCCCTTTACGGAACCAAGTGCCGAAGTAGATATTTCCTGCGTTATCTGTGGCGGCAAAGGCTGCCGCGTCTGCAAGAATTCAGGCTGGCTCGAGATTTTGGGTTCAGGTATGGTTCATCCCAATGTGCTGCGGATGAGCGGTTACGATCCGGATAAAATTAATGGTTATGCTTTTGGAATGGGTGTTGAACGCATCGCTATGCTTAAATACGGCATTGACGATCTGCGCTTATTCTTTGAAAATGATTTGCGGTTTATCCGCCAGTTCAAATAAGGAGGAAGATTATGTTAGCATCTATTGACTGGTTAAAAAAATATGTTGATATTAATGTCACTCCTGAAGAGTTGGCTGAAAAACTGACACGCGTAGGTTTGGAAGTTGAAAGTGTGAACTATCTGGGAGCGGGGTTGGAAGGCGTTGTTACCGGTAAAGTAACACAGATTGAGCGTCATCCTAATTCTGATCATTTGTGGATTTGTATGATGGATTACGGCAGCGGTGAGATCGTACAGATTCTGACTGGTGCGCAAAATGTCCATCAAAACGATATCGTACCGGTTGCAGTTGTTGGGTCGCAGCTTCCCAGTGGGATGAAGCTTAAAAAAGCAAAAATGCGCGGACTTGATTCTTTTGGAATGTTGTGCAGCGCTGAAGAGCTGGGCATTGATGCTAAGCTTTTGCTGCCGGAACAGCGCAATGGTATTTTCATCCTGCCGCCGGATACACCGATTGGCGTGGATATAAAAAAGATTTTGGGACTGGATGACGTGGTGTTGGATATTGACCTGACAGCCAACCGCGGTGATTGTACAAATATCATTGGTCTGGCACGTGAAGCTGCTGCTGTTTTGGGTACGGAATTCAGAATGCCAGATATGAGAGTACAGGAAACTGCCGGCGGCAATGCTGCCGAAATGGCGAAAGTAGATGTGCAGGCGGCAGATCTGTGCAGTCGTTTTGCTGTGCGGATATTGAAAAATATTAAAATCGGTCAGTCGCCGGAGTGGATGCAGAAACATCTGCGTGCCTGCGGTATGCGCCCCATCAGTAATGTTGTCGACGTGACTAACTATGTAATGCTTGAATTAGGGCAGCCGATGCATGCCTATGATTATGACAGGGTCAGTGGACATACGCTGATCGTTCGGCGTGCTGCTGAAGGTGAGAAACTGGTGACGCTGGATAATCAGGAGCGGAGTCTTGATTCCAGCATGATCACTATTGCTGATACTGAACATGCGGTAGGCCTGGGCGGTGTTATGGGTGGTTTGGAAACAGAAGTTACTGCCGATACCGTAAATGTTATGTTAGAAGCCGCTACTTTTAACGGACCTTCGATTCGCCGTACTTCGAAAGCATTGGGATTACGCAGCGAAGCGTCAGGGCGCTTCGAGCGCGGTGTTGATACCGTGCTGACTCATAATGCGCTTAATCGTGCAGCACATTTGCTGGAACAGATGGGTGCCTGCGAGACTGTCTGCGGTATCGTAGAAGCTTATCCGACTGAGGCGCAGCCGGCTGTTGTTAAAGTTAATCCGTCTGCTATCAATACCCGCATTGGTGTAGAGATAGAGACAGGGGAAATGATTTCTATTCTGCAGAAGCTTCAGTTCGAAGTACATGAGGAAGGAGAAGATCTGATCGTTACAGCGCCCAGCTGGCGTTATGATGTGACCTGTGATGCTGATATCAGTGAAGAGATCGCGCGTATGCATTCGTATGACAAGATTGCCTCACATATGCCTGCTCTGCCTTTGGTACAGGGGCGTCAGGATGTGATTGAGGACGTACGCGACAGTGTGGAGGATTATTTGGCTTCGGTCGGATTGAGTGAGGTTATGACTTACAGTTTTATCCATCCATGTTCTTTTGACAAGCTGGAATTACCTGCAGATGATGAACGCCGTCGGTTTATTGAAGTAATGAATCCGATCAGCGATGAATTCAAAGTTATGCGCACTACTTTAGTACCAAGTATTTTAAGTACAGTTGCTTATAATTTGGCACGTCAAAGTGAAAGTGTCAAAATTTTTGAAGTCGGGCGCACTTATCTGCCGAAAGCGCTGCCTTTGACAGAGTTCCCGGTTGAAAAGCGTGTATTGTGCGCTGCAATGAGCGGTAAACGTAATGTGTTAAACTGGACTGAGGGAAAAGATAATGTAGACTTTTATGATATGAAAGGTGTCGTAGAAGGGCTTTTGAGCAAATTACAGGTCACTGATTACAAGCTGATACTGGCAACACAGCCATATCTGCATCCGGGAAAGAGCTGCGCAATCGAATATCAGGGAGAGCTGATTGGTTATTTCGGTGAAGTGCATCCCACGGTTGCTGCTAACTTTGAACTGAGCAGTGAAACCTATGTTCTGGAGCTGGCAATCGAACCTTTGGTCGATGCTGCTGTTAAGGTGCCTAAATATAAACATCTGCCTAAATTCCCCGGTACTTCGCGTGATATAGCTGTCGTTGTACCGTTGGAAGTAAGTATGCGCGAGCTTGAAGGCGTGATTCGCGCTAATGCAGGCGAGCTTTTGACTGATGCAAAGGTGTTTGATGTGTATACCGGTAAGCAGGTAGCAGACGGCTGTAAATCCATGGCCTTTAATCTTACTTTCCAGGCCGGTGATCGTACCTTGACTGATACGGAGATAGATACGGTAATTAAAAATGTAGTTGATAAAGTAGGAGAAGAATATAAAGCTAAATTAAGAGCCTGATAAATGATTTTTTAACAGCCCTTTATAAATAAGGGCTGTTTTTTCGTAAATAATAAAACTGCATCGGCTATCGTCAAAGGTGTTATAATGGAATTGTATGAAAGAAGGTGCATTTTATGAAAATCATTGACGCGCATATGCATTATTATGATATAGACAAGTTTTATGAGGTCGCAGAAAATGCAGGACATGAAAATACTGCGGCTTGTTGGCAGCAGATATGCCAAGAGAATAATATTGTTTTTGCTGTGGCGATGGGTAATTCTGAAGATGCGCCCAGTCGTTACGGCGGCAGTACACCGAGACTGATTAATCTAAGTGGTCCTTTTGATGAGAAAAATTATAACCAGCCTCTTTCAATGGGGTATTGTTTAGGCGTCAAAAGTGAAGATATTACACTGGCAAATGCTGAAAAAACAGCTCAGGAATTTGAGCACTATCTGAGTGATCCTCATTGTCTGGGCATAAAGTTTTATCCAGGTTACCGGCCTGTATTTATTTATGATGAACGTCATTATCCGCTGTTTGAATTGGCCCGGCATTATAATGTGCCTGTGGCAGTGCATACAGGCGATACAGCAACGCCTGCTGCTAAACTGCGTTATGCCCACCCGTTGACGGTGGATGAGGTAGCTGCTGATTTCCCGGACGTGCAGTTTGTTATCTGTCACTGCGGAAATCCATGGCTGCTTGACGCAACTGAGGTGGCTACGAAAAATGATAATGTAGCTGTAGATCTGTCCGGTTTACTGGAAGGAATACCGGGGCCGCATTTTTATAGGCAGAATCAGGGTTATTTTGATTATTTGGGTATGTGGCTGCGTTATATGAACCGCTGGGACAAATTGATGTATGGCAGTGATTGGCCGTTAATCAATATTCCTGATTATATAGCGATAATGCGTCAACTGATCCCGGAAGAACATCAGGAAGCATTTTTTTACAGCAATGCTTTGCGGGTTTATAGTCGTATACAGAAAATTTTATAAAATCTACAAAAATCCTATTTGCGTATGCAAATAGGATTTTTTTGTATTAACGTAGATTTTACAAGGGTTTGTTAATATTTATGAGTGCTAAATTATGAAGAATGTGGTATAATATATACGTTTTTTTATGAGCTTTTTTGAGTTTTGAATGTGAGGTAGATGGGAATGGAACTTATATATATAACGCTTGCTGTGTATGGTATGGGTGCCGCTACGGCACTGTTTCCTAAAAAAATGGAGATGGCGGCACATTACTGTGCGGTTTTGGCAGCAGTATTTGGCAGCGGAGCTCTGCTGTATCAGTCTGCGGCTTATCTGATGCAGGGAAGTGGGAGCCTGCTGAGCGGCAGCTGGGCATTTTTTACTTTCAATGCTGATCGTTGGAGCGCAGTTTTTTTATTGATTACGGGCTTGGCAGGAACAGTGACGAGCATTTATGCTTGGGGTTATGCGAAAAGCTATCTGGGTAAAAGGCTGAGACTTTTGGGAGGACTCTGGAATGCATTTTTGCTTTCTATGGTGCTGGTTTTACTGGCTGCTGATGTTTTCAGTTTTTTACTGGCTTGGGAGCTGATGGCCGTAGTAAGCTTTCTGCTGGTCAACCACGAAGCTGAAAAAAAAGCTGCACATAATGCAGCGTATCAATATTTGGTTATGACCCATATCGGAACAGCGGCAATCATGATTGCTTTTTTGATGATAGGCAGTCAGGCAGGGTCTTTAGATTTTGCTGTGCTCGGTCAGGGAGTGTTGAGTGATAATGTTCGTAATGCGGCGTTTATCACTGCTTTTGCCGGTTTTGCATTAAAAGCGGGGTTATTGCCGCTGCATGTGTGGCTGCCTAATGCGCATCCTGCTGCACCAAGTCATGTTTCGGCGCTGATGAGCGGCGTTATGCTGAAAATAGCCTTATATGGTTTCGGACGTTTTATTTTTCAGTTTCTTGGTCCGATGGAATTCTGGTGGGGGGCTTTTGTGCTGGTGGTAGGTCTGCTATCAGCAGTTTTGGGTGCTTTATATGCACAGATGGAAAAAGACATCAAAAGGATCTTAGCATATTCATCTGTAGAAAATATGGGGATTATTTTCGGAGCTTTTGGTTGTGGGATGGTACTTATGACAACGCCACGGCATGACTATGCATTAATTGGTTTTTTGGCCGCTGTTGTACATTCCTTGAACCACTCGGTGATGAAATCACTGTTGTTTATGTCGGCAGGGGCTGTAATGCATGCTACCGATAGTAAGGATATTGAAAAAATGGGTAAATACAAGGCGGCGGACCACGCCCCAAAGCGTTATGATAAGCGTATTGCCACGGCGAGGGATGAAAACGCGGAGGATTGCTGGTATATTACCATGCGGCATAACCAGTTTGGCAATATTCTGTTGACTTTTTCCCCCGATGAGCGTACCCTCAGTGCCTTGAAGCCCTTTATCAAACGCCAGCTGGCGATGGAGGTGTTCGGCAGAGATGCCTTCCGTCGGCCTTGACCTGGTTGAGATAGGCCGCATTCGGCAGGCAATGCGGCGGGACCGTTTCTGCCGTGAAATTTTAGGCGGGGAGGAATACCGGCAGCTGGAATCGCGGGGCTTTCCCCCGCAAAGCGTGGCGGCCAGCTTCAGCGCCAAGGAGGCCTTTTCCAAAGCCATCGGCACCGGCGTCAGAGGGTTTGCCCTTGCGGACGTGGAGCTGTTGCGGCAGGAAGACGGGAAACCCTATTTGTTTTTACAGCAACGAGCGAAAACCGCAGCGGAGAAAGCCGGATTTACGGCTTTCTCCGTTAGTGTTACCCATACGAAAGAATACGCCGCGGTTGTGGTGCTGGCGTATTGACGTTTCGGGAAAATTGAAAGAAGGAAGACTGCCTGATGTTGATTTTAAATTGTGAGCAGACAAGGAAGTTAGAGCAGTCCGCCGTGGAAAACGGATGCACCTATTTGGGTTTGATGGAGAAAGCGGGCCGGGAGGCCGCGGCTTTCATTCAGCAAACCCTTTCTCAATTTAGGAAGAAAACCGTGATTCTTTGCGGAAATGGAAATAACGGCGGCGACGGCTTTGTGGTGGCGCGGCGCTTAGCGGACTGGAGCGGCGATATTTTAGCGGTCCTGATGAATGGGGAGCCCAAAACCGGGGACGCGCTTCAGATGTATCAAAAAGCCCGGGAAACCGGCCGGGTACGGTTCGCAAATTACCCCGGGGAAGGCTTGGAAAAAGAGCTTCAGGAAGCCGATTTGATCGTGGATGGCATTTACGGCATTGGCTTTCACGGATGCGTAAAGGATAAATACTTGCCGGTTGTTCGGTGGGTGAACCAGTCCAAGGCCAAAGTGGTCAGCCTGGATTTGCCCAGCGGCATTTCCTGTGACTCCGGCGCGGTAGAGGGAGACGCAATTCAGGCGGATTATACCGTTACTTTTTCAGCCTTAAAGCTTTCCCAGGTGCAGTATCCAGCTATGGAATACTGCGGGAAGGTTTTTGTCGCCGGGGTGGGAGTCCCGGAAAAGGTGTACAAGGAAAGCGATTTTGCGGCGGAAACCACTGGCCTTTGGGCCTTGGAGAAGATTCTTGCCCCAAGAAAACAAAACACCAACAAAGGCAGCTACGGTTCTCTTTTGTCCCTTTGCGGCAGCCGGGGCATGGCGGGCGCCGCGGTAATGAGCGCCCAGGCGGCATCCCGGAGCGGGGTAGGGCTTATTGACCTGGCCCTGCCGGAAAGCATTTATCCCATTGCCGCCGGCGCTGTCAAAGAGGCGGTATTCACCCTGCTGCCGGAAGAGGGCTGCCAGATTTCCCTTTCTAAAGCGGAGGCGCTGTTATCCCAAAGGCTGGAGCGAAAAACCACCGCCTGTTTAATCGGCTGCGGCCTGGGAACCAGCGGGGCGGCTCAAAGCCTGGTGGAATTCTTGCTGGCGCACAGCAGGGCGCCTATAGTCATCGACGCCGACGGGCTTAACGCCGTTGCCGCCAAGCCGGAGATGCTGCGAAAGGCCCAGGCACCCCTGGTGCTGACCCCTCATCCTGGAGAGATGGCAAGGCTTCTGAAGACCACTGTTCAGGATGTACAGTGCCACCGGCTGGAATATGCCAAGCAGTTCGCGATGGAGCACCGGGCGGTTATGGTGCTGAAAGGGGACAAGACGGTGGTGGCTTGTCCTGACGGGCGGCTTTTTATCAATACCACCGGGAACCCCGGTATGGCGAAAGCCGGAAGCGGCGACGTGCTGGCAGGGATCATCGGTTCCTTTCTGGCCCAGGGCTTGTCCCCGGAGCAAGCGGCAATCGGCGGAGTTTACCTTCACGGCCTGGCCGGGGACCGCTGTGCCGGGAGCTTGTCACAGATCGGCATGACGGCCCCGGATCTAGTGAATGAACTGCCGGCCTTGTTTTTAGAGCTGGCTTCCAGGGATTGAGAAAAAAACTTGTTTTTTGACAAAAAGGTATTGACACTTCCCTTACGTAAGTTGATATACTTACTCAGAACAGAGGAGGTGCTGGGATGAAAATGAAACAGGTGTGCGGGCAGACCGGGCTTACGGAGCGGACGGTTCGCTTTTATGTGGAGAAGGAACTTTGCTCGCCGGAGACCCGTTGGATAGACGGGCGGAAATATTATGATTTTTCCCCGGAAAACGTGGAGGAACTTCGCCAGACGGCGGAGCTGAGGAAAGCCTATTTTTCCATACAGGCCATTGTGGATATGCGCCGCCAGCCGGAACGGATACCCGAGATCCTAAAAACCTACCGGCAGGGCTTGGCTATGGATGCGTCCCATAAGCAAAGAATTTTAGACGTAATGGATCAGATAGATGTAGACAGGATGAACAGCTTATCCCAGCTGGTAAGCAGTTTGGAGAAGGTTTCCTCGTCGCTGTCCTTGCCACAGGTTGACTTGTCTCCTGATTTTGGAAAGATGGACGGCCTTTCCCGGGAGGAGAAGGAGCAGGCGTATGAAGGTTATCAGCGCCGCCAGCAGCGGGACGCGAAAATGGGGAAAATCGTGGTTTATATCATCGCTGGGCTGAATGTCCTCGGCAGCCTGCTGTCTTGGATCGTCCAGGCGGATTTTGCTTATCTTTTTACATTTTTAGTGCAGGTGGGATTTTCTGTTGCCCTTTGCTGCGGGGTTCGCTGGATCCGGTGGCTGTTTGTGGCGGGCGGGGCTTTGGGGGCTTTCGCCGCTTTTGCTTTGGCGGTGCAGGCCGCGGGTATCCCGGGAATGCCGGCGTGGTATTTTATTTATGCGGCTTTTGTGCTGCTGTCGTCTGTGGCCACGGCCATTGTGCTGGCGTGGTATCGCCCTGTCAAAGAGTTTTTCTATCAAATGAAAAACGGATAGATAATAGAAATCAAAAAAGCCGGATGCGTTATCATCCGGCTTTTTCGCGCTCTTTTTCTGCCCTTCCAAATTTTTTATTTTCGGTTTGTTAAGCGTACAAGCCGATGTTATGGCTGTGACAGGTTTATTTTGTCTCATTTTACGGTCAAAAATAGGGTTTGGTTAATATTATGGATTAGACAGGAAATTTTTTTTCTAAACATGATTAAACAGGAGGCTCAAAGGCAAAAATACTAACAGATTCGTTAACGAGCCTAATTTTAGAAATCATTCGGAGCGTGAAAAAAGTGAATATAAAACGCGGAGATATTTTTTACGCGGATTTGAGCCCTGTAGTCGGTTCAGAACAAGGGGGAATCCGTCCTGTTTTGATCGTACAGAATAACGTTGGAAACCGGTTCAGCCCTACGGTGATTGCCGCAGCAATTACCAGTCAGAAATCCAAGGCGAACCTGCCCACGCATATTCAATTGAGAGCCAACGACAGCGGGCTGTCCCGTGATTCTGTTGTTTTGTTAGAGCAAATCCGTACTCTGGATAAGCGGCGCTTGAAGGAAAAAATGGGAACCTTGAATCCTTATTCCATGCATCAGGTGGACGAGGCCTTATCCATTAGCTTTGGCCTGGACGATGAAAATATTCGAGAGGCTACATAAGCCTCTCCCAACACGAATTGACAGAAAATTCTTTTCCCCCTATGCTACTATAAATAGCACAGGGGGAAATTGTTTATGACCACGATTTACATAGATGTTTTGGTCTGTCTGAATTTCATCGTGAACTATTTTTTGCTGTTGGCCGCGGGAAAATTCCTGTCCCGCTCCTGTAAGCGGTGGAGAATGCTGCTGGGCGCCTTTTTAGGCGGCCTTTATTCGTTATATATTCTTTTGCCTGAGATAGCCGCGTGGTTCACCGTGCTGACGGAGCTTGCCATGGCGGTGGTCATTGCCCTGACGGCGTTTGGGCGAAAGGGGCTTTTAAAAACCTGTTCCTGCTTTTTCGCCATGAGTTTTTTGTTCGCCGGGGCCATGTTCCTGATTTGGAAAATTATAGCGCCTAGCAATTTAATCCTGAATAACGGCGTGGTGTATTTTCAGATTTCTCCGCTGTTTTTGATCGGCGCGACGGTGCTTTCCTATGTGCTGGTCAGGCTTTTCCAGCGGATTACCGGCCGCCCGGTTCCTCAGGAATTATTCTGTACAGTGCAGGTGTTCTACCGGGGGCAAAAGGCGGTGTTTCGCGCCAAGGTGGATACCGGGAACCAGCTTCGGGAGCCTTTTTCCCATCTGCCGGTGATTGTGGTAAAGAAAACGGCTGTTTTGGGTTTGGCGCAAGGGACCGGGGAGGAATCGAATTTCAGGATGATCCCGTTTCACAGCTTGGACCAGGAAGGAATTTTGCCAGGCTTTCTGCCGGATCGAATTATCGTGGAGCATGGAAAAGACACGTTTGAGTGCCAGGGGTATTTGGGCGTTTGCAGGCCGGAGCAGCTTCCGCCCGATTTCGACGGACTAATGAACGCAGAATTACTAATCTCAACGGGAATGAAGGGGAAAGAGCATGAAAAAGTTAAAAACCGCGTATCAAAAGATAAAGCAGATTCTTTTCACTAGGCTCCTAAAGCTGGAATGGCCCGAGCTTTATTATATCAACGGGCCGGAAACCTTGCCGCCGCCCCTGACCAAGGAGGAAGAAGCCGTGGTGATGGAACGGGTGCGCAGAGGAGAGAAAAACGCCAGGGAGCCTTTGATTACCCACAATCTGCGCTTAGTGGTCTATATCGCGAAAAAGTTTGACAGCAACGGCGCAAGTGTGGAGGATTTAATTTCCATTGGCACCATCGGCCTCATTAAGGCGGTAAACACCTTTTGCCCGGAGCGGAATATTAAGCTGGCCACCTACGCCAGCCGGTGCATTGAAAACGAAATCCTCATGTTTTTGCGGAAAAGCAGCCAGCTAAAAAATGAGATTTCCATCGACGAGCCGTTGAACGTGGATTGGGATGGCAATGAACTGCTGCTTTCCGATATTCTGGGCAGCGACAACGACATTGTCAACCGTGGCATTGAACAGGAGGTGGAATGCAATTTAGTGCTTCAGGCGGTTTCTAAGCTGGCTCCTCGGGAAAGGCAGATTATGGAACTGCGGTTTGGCTTATGCGGCCAGGAGGAGCACACCCAGAAGCAGGTAGCCGACGTGTTGGGAATTTCCCAATCTTATATCTCCCGCCTGGAAAAGCGCATCATCAGCCGGCTCAAGCGGGAGATTCTGCGGATGCTGTAGGGGCGGTCACTCCGCCTTCGACCGCCCGGCTCGCCGGGCGGCCGGCTTCGTCAGATCGTAGCTGAGCTCCAGCAGGCGGATGATCTCCTCCTCCGGGAGCGAGCCGTCTAGGAGGAGGGTGACCCAGTTGGACTTGTTCATGTGGTAGGCGGGCAGGATGCCTGGGACGCCGAGAAGGGAGCCGGCCAGGAGCGGGCCGCATTTTACATCGAGAATGTCGACGGACTCCGGCCGTTCCAGCCCCAGCCTGGTTCCGGGAAACTCCAGAAAGACCGCAAACCACTTGGCGTTTTCACTGTGGCGCAGGACGGCATAGCGGGGGAATTTAGCCCAGAGGTGCTCCGGTTCCGCGCCCAGATGTACCTGGGCATACTGTAGGATACGCTCTTTCAGTGTGGACGGTTGGTTCATGGCACTCCCTCCTTACAGATCCTTGGCCCTCATTTTCTCCAGCTCGGCCTTTTCTGCCGCTGTGGCCTTGTTCCGCCCGATCAGCCAGGCGGCGGCCAGTCCCGCGGCGCAGGGAATGCCTGGAAGCATGCCGGAGGGATCCCGAATCGCGATGGACAGGCCGGCCAGCAGCAGGAGGATCCCGCCGGGCAGCAGAGCCCCCAGCAGGGGCTTTCTCCGGGTACCCAGATAGTATTCCAGAGCCAAAAGGGCCAGGGAAATGAAAAGAACTGCAAGCTCTCTCATATATGTTTTCTCTCCTTCTCGTATTTGTCGATGATCTGCTTGGCGGTCTCCACATCAATGCGGGAGTCCACCGCCAGCCCCTTGATAAAGGCGGTGAAGGGCTCCTCCTCCTGTTGGTCGGCCAGCTCGATCTTCTGGATGAGCTTGTCCAGCCGCAGACGGACCGTGGGGTAAGAGACCTGGTAGAGCCGGGCGATCTCCTTCAGAGAGCCGGACTTGAGCGCAAAATTTTTGAGAAAGGCGGAGTCCTCCGGTTCGAGAGCGAGCATCCACTGGGGGATTTTATTAAGCTCCAATTTAATTCTCCTTTTATTTTTGGTTTAATTATATTGAATATAACATAAATAAAATGAAAGTCAAGTATAAAAAAGAGGTGCGGCTTTTTAGCCGCACCTCTTTTTGAGCTTACAGGCCCAGGGTGTCCGCCAAGTCGTCCTTCATGTGGTCCATCTTGCGGACGGCACGCCGGGCCATCCGGCGCACGTCGGGGCTCTGCATGCTCTTGGCGGTCACCGCCATACCGATGGCGGCGCCCGCCAGCACGCCAAGGCCCATCCCTTCCAGAAACGCATGCTTCGTCATATTGCTTCGCTCCCTTCTGCATCAGCGTCCGCTGTTATTATTGCCGGAAACGCAGAAAAATCCGTTGCTAAAAACTGTGTTTCAAGGTATAATGTATGCGGTATGATACGGTTCAATTTGTGGAGGGGACGGGGGTGGACCTGTACCCTTTTTTGCTGTGCTCTGCATGGCGGTTTGGAACGGTTTCAATGTGAAAGGAGTGATTTCGTGAAGCTGCTGATACGGCAGGGACGGCTGGTTGACCCGGTT
>OHHQ01000825.1_pt1 | contig 14664 bp, 11 predicted proteins | sample 1568051 | NCBI WGS metagenome assembly OHHQ01 (sample SAMEA3879567, study PRJEB24766) | human gut metagenome | biome: human-associated habitat; feature: feces | place: USA | collected 1985/1987
CTGCCAGATGCTGGGAACATTCCATATGCCAAATGTAACGCAGGAAGATGAAATGACTTGAAATCTTACTATATGCATTATATTGCAAGTGGTAAGAAAGATGGTAGAGCAGGAACCGGATGTAAGACATTACAGGGAACTGTAACTGTATATAATGGAGTAGACTATAGTGCGGTTTTTGATTATAATTATTATATTACTAACAATGGTGATATAAAGGCAGCTTTTGGGGATGATGATGTAGCTGTATTGGCACATTTTGTAAATTATGGAATGTCAGAAGGCAGAAGGAAGAACTTCTAAATAGTGTGCCAGGAACAAAGGAGAATGAAGATGTGGAAAGAGTTTAAGAAGTTTGCAGTAAGAGGAAATATGTTAGACTTTGCAGTCGGTGTGATTATCGGTGGTGCTTTTAATTAACTGGTAAGCTCGCTGGTAGACAATGTAATTATGCCGATTCTTAGTCTTGTAGTTGAAAGACTGGATTTCAGTAACTGGTTTATTGCACTGGATGGAAAGCATTATGATACATTAGCACAGGCATAGGCGTCCGGAACTGCAACCGTGAACTTTGGAATGTTCTTATCTGGAGTGCTGAACTTTATCATCATGGCATTTGTGGTATTTCTGATTGTAAAAGTGATGAACCGCCTGTTCCATGGAAAAGAAGAGCCTGCTGCACCGACAGAGAAGACCTGTCCATTCTGCAAGAGTAAAATTCCACTGGAAGCAACACGCTGTCCACATTGTACAAGCATGCTTGAAATCGAAGAGTAAGATAAAAAGCAGAATTTGAAAACAGAATTGAGAAATGAAATAAAAAACAGGATGTACCCATGAAACTATATTTAGCTCCCTTAGAGGGAATTACAGGATATGTATACCGGCAGGCTTACCATGCATGCTATGAAGATGCCGACAAATATTTTACACCATTTTTAGCATTTAATCCCGGAGCATAATGCCGGCATGTATACCGTGCCACAGGTGCTGTCAAAGAGCGGAGAAGATGTGGCAGCAATTGCAGAAGAGCTGAAAGCGTTTGGCTATCAGGAAATTAATATCAACGCCGGCTGCCCTTCCGGAACGGTAGTATCGAAGGGAAGAGGTGCCGGACTTTTAGATGATGAAAGAGCCTTGCTTCATTTCCTGGATGAAATGTTTGAAAAGACGGATGCAGAGATTTCCATTAAGACAAGACTTGGCATGGAATATCCGGATGAATTTGAAGGCATTTTAAAAATATACAATCGTTTCCCGATAAAGGAGCTGATTTTACATCCCCGCGTCAGAGAAGATTATTATAAAAATAAGCCGGATTGGACGATGGTAGAGTATGCGCTGGAGTACAGCAGTAATCCGCTGGTTTACAATGGAGATATTTTTACAGTGGAAGATTATGAGCGGTTTACAGAACGTTTTCCAACGATAGATGCCATTATGTTAGGGCGTGGTGTTATAAGAGACCCGGCACTCATAGAGAAAATCCGCTCCGGCGGCGTAATAGATAGGGCTGTTGAATTAAAGCGGCTTTATGCATTTCACAATAAGCTAGTTGCCGGCTATCAGGAAGAAATGTCCGGGGAGAAAAATGTCCTCTTTAAAATGAAAGAATTGTGGTTTTATCTTGGCACACAGTTTACCGGAATTGAAAAACCATTAAAGAAGATAAAGAAAGCAAACAGCCTGATAGAATACCAGGCTGCTGTATCAGCAATATTTTCAACCGGTGCTGGAAAGTAACCGAAAGAGTCAAATACTATTCTGCATAAATGGGCAAAACCGAAAATTCGTCCCCATCTAAAGTCAGAATAGCGATAGTACAGGAGGAACCACTGCGGCTTCGACCGGCACTGCCCGGATTGATGAAAGTAGTGGTTCCTCTTTTACTTACTTCATAATGGTGGGTATGCCCGGTAATAATAAAATCTGCTTCCGGTTGTGGATAAGGCAAATCGCTTTTCTTATGGATGAGATAGAAAATCTTCCCACCAATGGGTGCTGCCAGAGTCTCCGGCAGATATTTCGTCCATTCGCCTTTGTCACAGTTCCCCTTGATGATATAAAGCGGAACATGCAGATCTTTTAAAGTCTCATAACATTTGAGACTTCCAATATCTCCTGCGTGCAGAAGATAATCACAGCTTTGCAGCTCGTCTAAAAATGTATCCTTTAATACACCATGTGTATCTGATAAAATTCCGATTTTCATAAAATGTACCTTTTTGTATGTGTCCTATTAAATTGCGAGAGCGGGATTACTGGTTTGGGGTTACTTTTTTATTTTATAACGGTTAAAACAACATTGTTACCGCCCTCAATAATCATTTTACTTAGCTCTACACCGTCAGCGTTCTGCATTCGCAAACAGCCATATGTCGGTATCCAGCCCTGATAGTCCGCATAAGGGTCGGGTAAGCCACTACCGCCGCCGTGAACGTCACGTGCGCGGGGATCATGTGTGGTAATGTAGAAATTACCATAAGCCGGTCCATATGCGCCGTTTGTTACTTCTGCGGTCACACCAGTATATACTCCATTCGGTAAGCTTCCCCTAGGGTCACCTGTGGCATTATAGCCGGGTACAAAATCGTCTTTGCACGGCCATTGTCCAATCACCTGGTATTGTTCGTTCATTGCAAACATCATCTGTTTGCTCCGCTGAAATTGAATTTCTTTTATCATATTTATCCTCCCTTTCTATTAAAGCAATAGCCATGCTCAACGCTGCAAACTTCCTACGCTCTCTATCCCATGTTAGAAAACGAGGGTCTAATGCGTTAAGCATGGCCTTTAGTTCTTTTATGGCCTCTTCGTTTGTAATTTTCATACTAATTTTTTAGTGTCTTTAATCGCCGCAAGTTTTTCACGAATCCACGTTGGAAAGATGTGACCCCAGCCGCCACGATCTGCGTTTTCGATAATGCTCATAGCTTCCATGATCCCGAACCCTGCAATAGCTCCATATCTTGCGATATCTGTTTTAAGCATCACATCTACACCAGCGCAAAAGGCCACTACACCTAAAATGCTAGCTTTTTTGAACAAGCCACGGAAAGCCTTTTTGCTCCAAAGGTCATGCTCGTGCCATGCCGCATACATACCGGTCATGTAGTCAATGAACATAAAAATAAGCAGCCCTACAAGCTGCTTATCAAACCCACCTACGGCCTTAGTTACTAAACCACCGACAACCCCGCATACAATGATAATCTTGATTTCATAGGCCGCATAAAGCCCTAAAACAAACTCTCCAAATTCTTTTAAATAAGACATTCTAATCCTCCAACTCAATTGTATTTAATTCTTCTGCGCTTTCAGCTTTTTCGATTGCTGCTTTTTGTTTTCGATACCGCTCGTGCAACGCATTACTTCTGACTGCGCTGGTTACAAAAACACCCATAATATCAGCAGCAGTAATTACAGCTGTTGAGTTGTCTGCCATTGCCCAACCGATTGTTGCGCCTTCGCCCTGCACTGTCAATGCTTTTAACGCAATATCTAGCCTGTCACGGCTTTTTGTGTCAAAGTCATAGGTATTGCCCTTGTACTCAACAGGGGCGACCTCTGCGGTATCCCTACGCAGTTTAGCGGCATTAATAAGCACTTCCTTACAGCGTTCCAGTGGTGGGTATTCTTCGACCTTTTCAATCCCTAAAGTCGAAAGAACATCTGCATCTGCTCCGACCGGAAAGCTGATATAAGGATACGCCTGTTTTAGCTGCGCAAAGCTGTCATATGTATTTCCTTCGTATTTATATTTGATAACCTTCTGTATCATTCGTACCACTCCAATTCTAAAGGAAAGTCTAATATCGAACCCGCCGTCAGGTTTGTATAACCCCAATTAGCCAAGTCTTCGCTGAAAATATTATAAGAATTACTGTTAGGATCAAAAAGACTGTCCACATTATCTATTACAAAAGGACTTCCGCCTGTCGAAGAGCGGACAATAAGCCTTGACAACCCAGTAAACCTTTTTGACGCAGGAGGGACAGGCTCCGGAAGATTGTAGAAATACAATGCTGCTTCAATTAACAGCATGTTAGTTGGGTCTACTGCAAGAGTTACATTATAAATTTGAGTATCGCTTTTAATTGTTTGCAGTAAGGGAGACAAAGAGCCTTCTCCTTCATCTTGATAAGCACGAGTATAGCTGTATACATATGCGTCTAGTCCTGCATATGTCAAAGCAAGGCTTACGCGTCCCTGCCAGTTTATAAGCGTTCCTGCTTTCTTTGACGCTAATATCAATTTGCTTGACAAGCCCATTACAACGCCACCTTTCCAAGGATATAGATAAAGATAGCATTCGCAGGCTCATTCACTTCCATAGCGATTTTCAATACTTCGCCATCATCAATATCAGGCAATGCACCATCCATCATGTAAACTGTGGGAGTATTAGCTCCAATGCCATTGTTAGAACCAATACTGAACGTGCCAGTTCCGCCTGACCGAGAAACAGAAATAATAAACGTTTTGGCATATCCAGTCATATCACCAGTGTCTCTAAATACTACACTTCGGCTCAAACTGTTATTAAGGGTATAGGTCTGAATATTTGAGTCCCCTCGTTGTAAGACTGTTGGCAATGCGCCGACTGCCTGCATATCAGATTTTGTTTTTAAAACTCCATTAAAGGTATTTGTGGCTGTAAAAGTGTTATCGGCAGCAGCGACTACATCACCTGCTCCTGTGCCGTCTGTGCCTTTGTCACCTCTGGGTATTGTTATATCAAATACGGCTGCGGTATCTGTTCCAACGTTGGTCACGCTTGCTGTAGTTCCCGGCTCTCCTGTTGTTACGGTTCCTATTGCGACTGTAGCAGCTGCACCGTCTGTACCGTGTTTCCCTTGTTCGCCTTTAATATTCACTGGGTCAGGATTAGGAAGCCCAGCTTTATTTGTCCAAGAAAGAATATTTTCCGTCACACTCGGTACAAACACATTGACGTTTTGTGCTATCTCCAGTGTTTCATCTTTAATGCCATTCATTTCATCAACTGCAGCAGAAGTTATATCTTCAACCTCACTTAATGCTGTATCAAACTTCCCCGCCATCTGTGTAATGTCTGATTCGAGTTTTTCGCCGAGATCTGTAGTAATTGTATCCAGCTCTTGAATGCACAATGTATTCCGATCGATAGCAGTTTCAATAGCCTTAGTAATTGTCTGTGGTGGCAATTCCATTTGCTGGGTTATTTCTGTTCGTCTTGCAAACGTAATTGTTACGCCATCCGGTAACACTGCTGTTACTTTTACAGTACTGCCACTAACAGTATAATCGGCATTGTAATCAAGGCTCACCTCGCTGCCAACGCTGTCGATGTAACTAGCCTTTACATCGCTGGGGGATTGATACTCAAACGGCAATGAATATGCTGTCCCTTGTTTGTACTCATAGCTTACCTTTGTTGCTCTTGTGGTTACGCTCATTTTGTCACTCCTTTGCTTTAAAAAGTATTTTGCATTGTGTTTATTTGTGATATAATTGTGAAAAAGCTTGAGAAGGTGCAGAATGAAAAAATATTATCTTGTCTGTCTTTTAATTGTATCGTTGTTTATGGTGGGCTGTTCATCTACTAAACCATTGAAGATAAGCCCTGCAAAGAGCTTCTCTGAAACATCAACCATTGACGTTTCTTCAACAACCAAGTATGAAGGTTTAAACTTTGGCGATTCTTTGGAGAAAGTTAAAGCTTCATCCAATTTGATATATGTTACAGAACTTCCATCCCTAGATCGCAATAACCTTCCTATGAATGTAAAGTCATATAGTTTTAAAAATAAAAGTGGTACATATTATAGAATGAAATGCGACCTAGTCCTAAATTTTTTTAATAATGAATTGTATGAAGTAAATATATATCCTTCTGATTTTGACAGCAAAGAGGTTTGCTTAAAAAAATACAATTACCTAAATTCTGAATTCACAAAAACATATGGCGAAGGTATAGACCGGAGCAGTGATGAGCCCGACTCCTATAATAAAACTTGGCGAATAAATGATACATCTTTCTCTTTAAATCTGGTTAGCGGAAGATTCTTAGCAGTCATTGCTCTTGACCTAGAAAGAAAAAACAAGCTTACTGACGAACAGTTTATGTATATGGGAATTCGTAATGAAAAATCAATAAGTTTATAAATACCAGCCTCTTTATGAGGCTGGTATTTTTTATTCGTCACGCTCTTTCTTTGGTCTACGTCTATAAATATCACCTAATTTCAAATCCATATCGTTTTCGATGTAATCATAAGAGTTCCAAAATAGAGTATGAATTCCTTTGGGAACACCACCAAACAACGCCATTAGATATGTTACATCCTCTGTTGCTTCCTCTACCGACCGCTTGCCCTCAAAAGCCTTTTTAATTTTACCAGGAGCGGCAACTGTCTTTTCAATAGTTGATTGTGCTGCAGAAAGGCGATACCCATAGTTTTTAATCCCTAAAGCATTACTTAGGAATATATTACCAACTGTTCCTACTGGTCCCCACATGCTAACAGGATATGTTGCCAGCTCGTTGTATAGCTTAGTGCCAAGTCCTTCATCTTCCTCAAATGGATCTTCTCCTGCAAATAATAGATTCATCATACAGAAAACCAACCACTTGCTAAGTGCGAAGTTCGCTAAGCGCATAACATCCTTTTCTTTCATGAAAATTCCGTACTCTCTAATCCATTGATTAGCCTGAGTAATAAAGAAACTCTGAAACATAGTCACGAGCTTCCAAGCACCGCCGGCTCTCATTATTGGAGCAACGTTACTGGAATCGAAAGAGCCTAATGTTCTTCGGATAACCGTATCAGCAAAATCTCTTGCGTCTAAGTGCCCAGCTCCATTTCTCTTTGCCTTGGCATATGCACCAATCCAGACAGGATAAGCGGTTAATCCATCCGTTAGAGCCATTATCTTTGCCCCAGCGTCAACGAATTTTTCTTCAATGCCAGACATTTTCCCTTCTGCACGCAGCTCTGCTATCGTGTAATCAGGGTTCTCTGATCTGTATTTCATGTACGGAGAAAGCTCATTAACGCCATCTACTAAGCCGCTAAACTTCCCTGCTTCCTGTAAATTAGCTCCCCAGTTAGACAATGCAGCAATCGTATCTGTATGGGTCCAGCCGTCAACGTCATTGCCATACAAGAATATATTCCCTAAGTTTTGAATGTTTACTTTAACGTTGAACATGATAACAAAGTTGCTAGTTTTTCTTCTAAGCCAGGATGCAGTATCGCTCATTAGATTTTCGCCAATGTTAGCACTCTTGGTGTTATTTGTTTTAGCCAAGAAGTATTCACGCAGAGCTGTAAAATCCGCAACGCCTAGTTTCTCCACAAGAGCAGAATAAATTTCACCGTCATTAAACAATTTATTTACATCGTTAAACAGCTCTCGATACGCTATATCATGCAGAGAATCCATTACTGCTTTCATCTCTGCGTCTACAGAAATATCTATCGGGTATACAGCTTTGGTTCTGTTTTTAGAAGAACCTCGATTAGTCCGAATCTTACCGCCGATATTAGGAGTATCAGAAATGGCATCTTGCCCTTGAGGGCGGCTTCCTGCGCTTTTATCTCTGACCAAAGGGAAATACCCGCCTCGGAACATTACGACACCTTCAGGCGTCTCTATGGCTGAGCTAACAGGCTTAACTTCTGTAGGAGCAAAGCCCACATACCTACGGTCAAGATCAAACTTTTCATTCTTTCGTTTCCCTGCTGCATCAATTTTAGCTTGGGCATATATTATACCGCCTGCCCCAATTTCTCTACCGATGAAATTAAGAATATTTTTTAGCGTTGCATCTTTGTCACCCTCAATCCAAAGCTCTGAATCCTTAAATCGCATAGACTGCAATGTAGGCCGTTCTCTGCTTCCGACAGCACACATTTTTTCTATGCCCTCAGCATTACCTAAATTGCATAGAATCTGCACCAGCTCCATGTCGCTAATAGGCTCTCCGCCAAGCTCTTTCCTGCGCTTCTTTTCATAGGCAGCTACTTTATCTTTCTTGCTAGGCAGCCAAGCTTCCCGTGCGTCCTTAATTGAATTGATCCATTCTGCTTTCATGACGTTTAAAACATCGTCTCGCTGCCTTGCCGGTTTGCCGAAAAGTTTACTTAGAAGTCCACGTTTCCAGCCATCGTATTTTTCCAGCAATGTTTCTGGAGTTTGGATACTGGCAAGCAATCTGTCCTTCATGGAAATATTCTTTTCTGCTCCAATTTCATTTGTGCTCTTGGTTGGCAAAGTCCCCAAATGTTCCAGAAGCTGAGCTTTTGTTTCTAGGAAGCTGCCTTTCTCTCCCAAAACTTTAAGGCTATTTTCATCAGCTGCAATGTGCTTAATGTTTTTTACTGCATCAACGAGATCTTGAAGCTGGATAATAGTTAGCTCTTTCCCTGGATTTGCAATCTGCACGTCCTCAGAAACTAGCCACAAGGCAATGTCAACGTTATCATACAAGTCATTCATTTCAGTCATATACTCAGAGAGAGATTGTGTCCTTACCTCTGGATCATATCCCTTGAGTTTAACGCCGAATCGGCTTAGCAAAGCACCTGCCTGAGCAAGATGCTTCTCATTTTTCCAAGACTTAATATCACTCCTTGATATCTTTTTAATATAACGTTTTAAATTACCTTGTTCTTCTCTTATTTTTATGCTTTCCTGAACACAATAATGATTGTACAGCTGTATGTTTTTATAACGTGCCGCCGTGGCAGTATCGCCCTCAGTTAAAGCTTTATAACCTTTTATCGCTGCATTTCTTTCTGCCGTGATAAACTTGGTTGTTTTTGTAGCTTCATTGATTTTAAAGCGTTCACGCATATCTGTTTGTGCTTGAATTTTTGCAGTTTCTGCACGAGCCTTTGCATACTTAGCCGCAACAATTTTATCAACGTGCCCTGAAATTATTTCTGCTTCTGTTGCAACAAGAAGCGCAGAGGATGAGTTATACAAGGATTCTTTTGCCGCTTGTCTAGCCGCTGCCCTCTCTGCTGCTAAGTCAGGAAACTCTTGCTTTATTGCAGTTTGTATCGCATCTTTTACGGCAGTATTGTAGGTAGGAGCAGCTAGAATATCGTTTGCCATCTCAAGGCCGTTAGTGTACTCGCTAAGGCCTGCAATTAATTCAAACGAAGCAACTTGCTCATCGCTGAGAGTTCCTTCAATGTAATGCTTAGAAAGGTACTTTGCATTATGTCCCATATCATCTTTAATGAGTTCTGAGGCAATATATACTCTCTCAGCTGCAACTTGTTCTTCCGCGGCCTTCTGTAATTCATTCTCACGAGCTGCAATTTTTTCTCTGCGCTCTTGCGTGAAGTTGGCTGTCATCTCCTTAGAAAGCTTTTCTACTGCTAATCCTTTGGCTTCTGATTCAAGCGCAGCAAGGCTTTTCAACTGAGCTTTTGAGATTCCGTTCCTAATGTTTTCAGGAAACGGAGCAAAGTATCCATTTATTCTAGCTTCCTCTGCAATCATTTTTTCAGATGCTAGCATTCTATCGAATACCTGGCGAACATCGTCTGTTATCTCAACTGCATTTTGATTCCTGCGCTCACCCATGATTGAGCCATACAAATCAAGCAGCCATTTCTTAAACCGGCTCATTACTCCACGCAGTTCTTCTGTCGGGGCTTTACCTTCCATGAAATACGTTTCGGCAGCTTCTGCCCACCGTTCATGCGCAGCTTCTTTACGTGCAAACTGCTCGTCAGTAAGTTCTTCGTTAGGTCTATTAAGCTCATTCCATTCTTGCTCTGTAAGTTCTGCGTAATCAAGCATCGTTTGCCTATCTTTACGCATTTGCTCGGTTGCAGTTCCAAGTACGCCGTCACTCATAAGGTTTTGATTAAAATAATGACCTACAGCTTCATGTATAACAGTGCTCATGTCAGCGCCTTTAAACAGGTTTATAATTGCTTTGCCTTCTGCATCCCAATGGATAGAGCCTTTTTTATCGTTGTTGACTTTCTGATTGTAACTGTTGATTATCTTTATTGCCTGATCGTCAAAAATAACATATGATTCTCCGTCTACCATTCCAACATATTTAATGCCTTTTATGCCTAATTTATTTAAATGTTCAGATGCTGCTCTGGCAGGGTTTTCTGCTCCCATCCTTTGCATTTCAAATATTATTTCTTTATAAAAACTTTTTCCATTAGACGCGCTACCGCCAATTCTTTCTAATTCAGTTTCGATAATCGCACGCACTTTAGGCGGTTGTTTTTCAATAGCTTTTCCTTCATCAAGTAATACATCATTTTCAGGAATATCAACTTCAAACAGAGAACCTTCGTCGGTACTTCCCTTCAATCTATCCCTGTACCGTTTAGCGGTATTTTTACTGAAAGCAAAATACAAGCCCCATCCATGAGCTTGTACGCCTGTTCCTGTACCAATAGCACCCAAATCAAACTCATTGAATTTGTACGGGGACCCATGGAAAGCAGACTGATTGTAACCTTTCGTTTCATCGTTAGAATCTTTGACAATTCCTAATTTTTCTTTTATAATATTAATAATAGAAGGTGGTCCAGTGAAAGTGGAGGGATTGGATATTTCCAGTTTACTCGTCCTGGCGCCTTCTTTTTTCATCCAGTTTTCTATATTAGCATCACTGTCGAAAAAAGCTGTAGTCATAAAAATTCTACCATTAGATAAGAATTCAAATAAAACGCCTGCATTCCCTGCAGGTGTTTTTATTTTTGCCAGAACCTGCTTGCCACCATTGCTTCCACGTTTTTTATTGTCAACATATGCGTCTTCAATACTTTCTATATTACCCTCAATAGTATCTAAAAGCGTTGTATCTAACTTATGTTTCTTCGCAAAATGCAAAATATTATCGTTAGCCACATCTATTCTTGCCCCGCGGCTAGTCGTCATAGGATAAAAAAGCTTGGACTTGCCTTGCGAATCAATATTGCTTGTTGTTATCTCATTATAAAAATTAGACAAGCTTTTGGCTTCACTTTTTTTCATTGCAGCCTGGGCATATACTCCGCCATCGCCGCCACGAGCGAACTCTAGCGGATGGTCAATATAATACTGCCCTGGATTCTCTGGATTATAAGAAGCGCCACGACTTCGCAATATTGTTATAATATTGTTGATTTCACGGCCTTTATATCCAGCAGCTTCAAGTTGATTTCTGAATTCACCAAAGATAGCATCAGACTGTCTTTCTTGCTGCTGAGCTTTGTAAATGGCCGCTTCCATTGTGCGTTTTTCTTTTACACGGCTTTCCATCGCTTCACCGTTACCGAAAGCAAAGTTACCCTTCATTTCTTCAAAGAGGGTAGGGATTTCCATTCTAGCTTTTGCCAAGGTTCCCGCTGAAACAACAATATCACTGCCGCTTTCTACGGCCTGTTCTATTTGAGATTCAGTAATGCCAAGTGTTAGCGCAGGGTCTATCCCTTGTTGGTTGAATACACGTTTTACTGTTTCTGCGTCCAAATAAACTACTTCGCCGTCAGCCAAACCATCTATAGTCGCTTTAGCTACATCAGGAGTTACGCCAGAAGTTCTTGCCCTTTCTGCCATATGGTCAACAAAGGCTGTCTTTTGTTTTTGAATTTGGCGACCAGCAGCAACGGATACGCTGCCGCCAATCAATCCATACAAACCTCCTACAGCCCCTGCATACATACCATTTTCAGTAATTTCTTCAAAGTCTGCGATGAATCTATTTACTTGATCTTCTGTTGAAAAATGATTATACCTAGCCCATATCTCCGCTGCGGCATCAGGATATTCCTGAATAAACTCAGTAATGCCTTCCGTTGCCATTGCTTCTGCAATAGCTCGCCCCGCATTAGTACCCTTGCTGATTCTCCTACCAACGTTTAATATTTTCCCTAAACTGATGGATTCAAGAAGTCCTTGCCCTAAAGCATTGCCCCCACTAGCTAAAGCTGAATCAGCAATATTAATATTATTCCTGCGCAACTCAGCGTATTGACCACCGCCAATTTGACCAGCCATAAGAGCTGCTGCCGCAACAGGATTGTACATACCAACAAAAACTTGAGCAAGAAACTGTGGGGCATTCTCAACAAACGCATAACCAATTCTCCCTGCTTTTGTTTCTGCCTGTACGTTGTAGCGCATTCCAAACCATTCATTAGCGTTGGCAACGGCTCTTTGTCCCGCATTGTAAATTCGCTCGTTATCAAGAACGTGCCCTAATACTTCAAGCCCCCCGCCAACTGCGCCAGTCGTAGCTCCCATGAATCCGGTCATGCCGTTGAGAACTGATTTAAACAAGCCATATTCACTTTCAGTATCTTTAGCCCAGCGTAATGCCATATCAGGAGAGTTCCTATAAATGCTGGCCATAATAGGATCTTTAAGAAGTTCAGCTACTTGAGGGCTTGTTTTTGGTAGCTCAATAAGTCCGTTATCGTCTCCTTTGCCCCATGTGCTTTTGATGCTATCAACTTCTCGCATGGCTTGGCTTGCGCTTATACCAAATTTATTTGCATACCTTAATGCTTCTTCGCTGGCTTTGGGATCAAGATTTTCTGATGCTTTAAGAGAGCTTAAAAGTCCTGTATCCCAACTGCTTACGTTAAGTCTACTCATATCAAAAATCCCTCTCTTTTTCATAACGCCCATCCCAGTAGTCACTTGAGTCACTTGTGGGTGGCACTTCATTTTCTTTCAGCAAGTGTTTTTCAAGAGGCTTTTTTCGTTTTTCACATATTGCAGTAATGGCATTGTTCATTGTGGTTCGATTTACAGATTGGCTATTACCAACCAGCATTTGAAACGCTTCCTGTTGAACAATGTCTCCTTCGATCATAACAGACAAGACATCTGCAATTTCAGCAGCTATGGAACTATTATTGCTGCGCATTTCCATAATTGTAGCCACTTCGTTGCTCAGACCATATGGAACGGACGCCGCTATTAAGTTGCCTGCCGCAACCCTATCCTCCCTATAAATCCTAGATTTAGCCAAGATATCAGCTTTTTCTCTCATAAGTTTATCCGCCGCTGCTGCCCTCACATCTGGATTCATTGATTCGGGAATCTTGTCAATGTTTTCGAATACGAAATTTTGAACATCTATTCTGTCTATTTCGTCACTGAACATTGCGTTAATCCGATTAATTATTTCCTTGTTGGCAGCCTTTACCGCAGGGCTTGTCTTTAGAGTGATTTGTTTCAACATTTGCTTATAGTCGCTCATAGATAGAAGTCCACCGTATTTGGTTGTTAAGTCAGCGACTGTCAATGTACCGTTATTTACCTCTTGATAAACCATTGCCAGCGTTGCTGGATCGCTAGTTTTTGCACTACCAACTCGACCCGGCGCGCCAAGACTTTTAAGCTTACTAATGGCAGGAGCCAGCTCGTTGTATACTAATGGGTCATCCATATAAATTTCTTGAGCTAGCTGGTCAAGCTGTGTCACTGTCGGCGTTCCATTCATAACAAGTTCAACTAGATTCTTGTTATAGCCTTCGGCTTTAAATCCTCTAATACGTGATTCTTGCTGTTGTTCATTATAAATAACAGCTTTTATTGCTGCTTGCTGTTCAGGGTCAAATCGTCTACCAGAACCGCCTTTGTAGTTAGTAAAGTCAAGATCCAAGTGAGGACCTGTCCAACCAGGAGAACGTTCAGCATATTCATTCTTTATTTTTAAGCCTGGCATTGCAGTTTCCCACTCGGCAATCAAAGCATACTGCTCTGCTGTTGATAAATTTTCAAATCCAGGAATAACACCGTCTGCCTTGTATCCCCCCGCATGAGTATGAGGACCGCCACTGCCAACATGAATATCATGACTGTCGTTGACGCTTGTTATAATCATCTCACCTAAACCTGCCTTTTGAGACAGTAGTCCAGAGAGAGCATTTACACCTTTAGAAGTTACCGCTTGAGCCCCCTCGAAAGACACTCCTGGATTAAACTGAAATGAGCCACTTGGCATTTCCCCGCTGCTGTTATAGCCATATTGGTTATCTGCCATTTCAATGGCTTTAGCATAATCGATAGAGCCATCAGGTCGTCTAGCATTCTTCATTATTGCGTGAGCAGAATCATATACAGAATATGTTTTTGTGCTATTAGCTACAAGAGCTTCTAGCTTAACCTTTTGAGTTGGGGTCATTTTATTTCCAATTTGCTCTAGGATTAATGATGCTTTATCAAATTGTTTATTATTCACATGATCTACAACCAATACCGAAGCAAACTGGTCAGCTATATTCCTAGCAAGCTCTTCTTGTTTTTCAACAGGGCTATGAGCAAACATAGACTTTGCTTCTTCAGTTGTCAACACATAATTTTCAATAAAGGAACCACCACTTAAAACATCTGAAATCCGGTCTTGAGCATACTGGTCAAATGTAGTTACCCTCACTTCATTATCTTGTTCAGCTTGCCACTTATAAGCCCAAACACTACCACTAACAATATTATCCATAGCGGCTTTTTTGAACATGTTTTCTCCAGCCTTGTATTTTATCCCACTCTTGGCATATTCTTCTTTTTCTATTTGGGCAGCTCTCTGCTCAAAGAAAAGTTGTGAATCTGTGGCATTACTTCCCTGTTTATTCTTTGCAATATCAACTTTTAACTCTGCCAGCCTTTTCGCAACACTATTGCTTGCAGATGCAACACGGAGAG
>OHHQ01000826.1_pt1 | contig 14657 bp, 14 predicted proteins | sample 1568051 | NCBI WGS metagenome assembly OHHQ01 (sample SAMEA3879567, study PRJEB24766) | human gut metagenome | biome: human-associated habitat; feature: feces | place: USA | collected 1985/1987
GAAATTTTTCAGCGAAAACCACTGCTGAAAATGTCATTTCAACATAATATTTCTGCTCTTTTATCTGCTCCTTCCGTCTTTCTTGTCCTACAACATTTCGAAATATTTTGTTCAAATATCATTTCCCTTCTCTTTCGTTCTTACTTTGCTGCAATTTCTTACAAAACAACTCCTTCCGTATTCAAATATATTTCATGATCACATGTGTCCGCCTCCCTATCATGCAGACAAAATACTTCTGCCCCTAGTTTCTTTGGAAAATAGTCCCTTTATCATAGACTCCCCAAAGATACATAAAGTCTAAAAAAGCCAATTAATTCCATAAAATCCGCAGTAACATTCTTTGTTTTTGCCTCACCCTAACTTAGTTCTATTTTTTATACTGTATTTCCTGCAAATACAAATGAACTTTATAAATATGAAAAGCATCCTTTTTATTTGTGAAGAAAACAGCTTTCATTTTTCGAAAATTTTCATTATGCAAAACATATTTGTAAGACAAATGTCATTGTTTTCTATTTTTCTGCGTGCTACACTCAAAATATCAATACACCATAGGGAAATCAGAAAGGGGAAATGCGTATGAAAAAGCTTCTATTTGCTCCAATCCTTTTATTAAGCCTGATCTTTTCCAGCTTTACTGCTTACGGCGCTACGCCCATCGCCAATGCGGTCACAACAGACATTGTGGCTTCCATTAACGGTGCACCCATTCCCTGCTGCAATTTCTTCGGTCAGGTAGCTATCTTTGCGGAAGATCTGGCAGATTACGGCTTCGATGTTTCTTACAGCCACGATGGAAAAGAATTGTACATTACCTATAGTGATACTTTCAGCAAGCCTGTTACGGCAACTTATACGCCGCCTGAAAACAGACCTATTGGCAGGCTGGCATACAAAGTCTATCCCAACAATGTGACCGTGACGGTAGATGGCAACAAAATGTCTTCCTTCCGTGCAGATGGCAAAACACTGATTTACTTCAAAGCGCTGGAACCTTACGGCGATGTGGTATGGAATGCAGAAAATCGCACTGCTTCCTTCACCTCTGTAGCACTTTGGAAATATACTCTGCCCGATAACGGTAAGGATATCTCTGCAAGCATTTCAGATTTTTCTCTGACACTGACCAAAAATGCTTCTGGCAATTTTGATGTTTCGGAAAAAAATATGCAGTATTTGACTGCTCCTACCCTCATTGGCGGCAGAACACCCTATACTGCATTCCAATTTTCTCTTTATATGGATGTTGGAGAACAAACTGGAGAGGTATCTACTCTTCTCTATAGAATGCTTAATGCGGACTTAGACAAATGGATTACCAATGATACTGCTTTGGCAAACGAACATATGAAAGTCACCATCAACGGGGAATCGGTTCCTGTCACATGGGTATCCAGAAGTGCCGGAAATGGTCATTCTGATTATCGATTCATCTTAGGGAAAAAGGTGAAAACATTAGATGAATTGCAGTCCATTTCCATTACATTTCAATAAAAGAACTATTGCATAAAAAAAGGCAGTGTGAATCGTCACACTGTCTTTCTTTTTGGGTGCTTATCTTCAGCAAGTATATCGTATTTTCCAGCATAAAACAGAATACATTTTCTGAATTCCTATCATTTTATATTTGCGTTTTAAATCTCTTTCAAAATCCCTACAAGTACATACCGCACTTGATCATCTCTATTGCTGCAAGTTGAAAATGTGATGATACTATCTTCTTTTGAAGGAATTGTATCACTTATAAACGTGGATTTCTTTTGAACTTTGTCCAGCCATTCCGCTTTTTCATTTTCATCCTCAAATGCTGTCTGCCACGCATCTCCATGAATGTCCTCCAGAAAACCTGCAAATAGATGTACTTCAAAATTACCATCCGGTGTCAGCAAAAACACTGATGGATGCTGCTCATAATACGATTGTTCCTGATATTGATTAAGGGAGGCAAACATCGTGCCATTTTTCATATTATGCCCATAAACAATCATATTGTCATCGGAAAAATCTCTGCTGTTGCGGCTGTCTAAAAACAAACATCCACTGGCATTTTCTGAGCCATCAAATAAATGGTTAAGATAATATGCATTGTCCTCCCCTTGTACAACAGGATAATTCAGTACAGTGCCTTCGCAATAAAGCCATGCCACAATATCCTCATTCACATCACCAAGAGCAGCAAAGTCTACCTGCGGCAATTCTTCTTTCTTATTTTCATCTTCCGAATCATACACATATGCTTCCAATTTGGAATACGTATCCAAACTTTTTTTCGATTCCCTATGAAGCATATAAACCTGATACCCACTATAGATGAATATGACTGCCAAAACCAAAATCAGTGTTTTTTTCATGGTATCATCCCTCGGAGGAACTGCTGGAACCGTTTACACTTGATGCACTTCCACTATCGGAGCCACCGGTACTGCCACTATCGGAGCCACCTGTACTACCGCCTGCATCAGGTGGATCAATCGGCTCTACTGGCAATATAGGCTCATCCAGAACAACCTCTACTCCATCAGCAAACACTTCAATATAAGAAGGACTTTGGGTAAACATCTTTTGCGAAATACAGAGCGTTCCGCTGTATATGTCATCCATATAAAAATCTGCGCCTTCTGGATTATCCACGCCGTTTGTATATATCACATAATCATCACCATAGTCGGCTATAATTATGATCATTTCCGGCAAAGTATAACCTGCGTCCGTATATAGAACTACTTCACAAGTATATTCTTCAGAACTGTCATATGTCTCAAATTCCATTCCTGTTATATTGGACAAAGACAGTCTGATTTCCGGTGATTTGGGCTTAACCACTAAACGCCCAGTACCAATGGTTTCTTCCATCACATATTTGCTTTCCGTTACACTCAGAGGCAGTGTGATCGCAACCACGACACACAAAACAATCCATCGATATTTCATGTCTTTCCACCTCCTAATCTACCTGCTCTGCCAGCAAGGAAATTGATATATTCTCAAATATACGACTCTCGTTATTCATATTATCCTCAGTTACTGCAAACTCCAAAGTATGCAAATACTCAATTTCTTCTGCTTCTCCAGCTTCAAAAATCCCTGCTTTTTCAAATACATATTTTCCTTCATCGTATTCAGGATAATTGATGGCATCCAATGTCATTTTCATACCTTCGGGCAGTTCTCCACCCAAATCCACAATTACATCATATTCCATGGCAACCTCGGTTTCACCCTTTACGGAAAAGTCATATTGAAAATCATTCTTTTCTCCTCTTCCATATACAATTTCACCTGACCAATCGCTGCCACTTACCGTAATCTCAGAGCCTGCAGCCTTAGCGGAATCATCATCATTAGATAATATTGTATACTTCGAAACTGTCACGCCGGTCAGAAGCAATGTGCAGACAAGCAAATATGCTGTACAGGCGGAAAGGGGCAAAAAATGAATTTTCTTCTTGTTTTGGTTTATGGTTTTATTTTTCATTTTCTATCCCTTCCTTATATTTTTTATTGGACATAACAGGTATTCCTAAAATCAACATTCCCACAAAAACAAGGAGCATCATTCCCAGGGGTGTTCTGCCATAAGCAATCCATTTTCCTGCTGCGGGTATAACAAAAACCGTTTTTCCCACAACATCCTCCATTTTCACTTCTTTTGCATCCGGCACATTATTGGCGTCACCTTTCGTTATAAAGCAAGTTTGTGATTTCTCCAAGATGCGATGGGTCACAAGGCTATTTCCCTGCGCAAATGTAATGATATCTCCTTCTCCATAATTTTCCTGTTCTTTGATGATGATCACATCATTCACGGACAAGGCAGGCTCCATACTGCCTGAAGCCACCACAGCCATGGAAAAGCCAAATACATCGGCAGTCATACTGCCTGTGATCTTTTTTGCCATAATGACATAAATATTGCAGAGCAGCAAAAATACCAACAAAAGCATTAACATTCTCTGCAATATCTTGAAAGCAACTTTACCACCTTTTCCCATTTTTCTTCCTCCAGCTCTCTATCGCAAGGATGATAAGAATCATTCCGCTGAGAATCATAAGACCCACATACATGTTCATATGACTGTTATCTCCTGTCTTGGGAATCTGTGGATATACATACTCCGTCGGCTTATCTGGGTTTGTCAGCTTATCCAGATGCATTGGCGCATCCGGGTCTGTCGGATTTGTTGGATCTGTTGGATCTGTTGGGTCTGTCGGGTCTGTTGGATCCGTCGGGTCTGTTGGGTCTGTCGGGTCTGTTGGATCCGTCGGGTCTGTTGGATCTGTCGGGTCTGTTTCATCCTCTTCTACAACAATATAAACACCCACTGTGATATCGTCAGCCACATCAAAAGCCGCTTTATCGCCCAAAGCAGTATCCTCCACATCCTGTGTATCACTGACATAATATTCCCACAGCCACTGAATATCGAAATCCTGTATTTCATGTCCCTTTACAGTACCTGTCACCGCTTTCATAACTTGATCGCCTTCCACGCCATCGGGCAAAGGGTAATTTTCCGCCGCTTCAGCGTTTTCCACTGAAAACGTAGTTTTCACAGGCAGCTTTTCATTCTCTTTGATTTCGTACATGACTGCCATATAGGAAATGTCATATTTTTCATCATTTTTCAGCCGGATAAAATGATGCCCTTCTGTTCCCGGTGCAATGACACGATCCCCATTGGAAGATTCTACATTATCATATACCGCATCAAACAGATGCAGTTCTGCTGCTCCTTCATCATTGATTCCTGTAGCATTGTCCCATGTCAATGCCCCTGTGGTATAGGTCAAAACATGATCGGGACTTTGGCTTCTGTCAGAATAGGTAACCCCTACAGCAAAAGGGAAAAGGAGTACCTGCAAAAGAAACAAAATCAGCACCACAGGCAAAAGCCTCTGCTGTAATTTGCTGTGTATATCCATACGCCAATACCCCCTTTCATATGTCTTCATGGTAAATCAGCCCCGATACTCCACGGGTTCGGGGCTGTGCTTATATGTCTTTTCTGTATTTTGCAGATGTATCAGTCAATCTGGGTAACTGTTGTTTTCACTGTAATACTGATTTTCGGATCATTATCAGGATTATCATCCGCCGCATTATTTCCCAGCAGAGTATCCAGTTCATCGTCCTGGTCTGCAGCAGTTCCTGTAGCTTTTTCAAATGGCCATTCCCAGCTGTATGTAATGCCATCGCCAACTTCACTTAAATCCGTATTAGCCTCCAATTCTTTTGTTGTGGCCTTTTGGATGGCATCTTTGATGGCACTTTCAAAGCTGGCTTCTTCGCCGGCTGTCCCTTTTGAATAATCCAAACCATTGATGGTTTTCTCTCCAATGGTAAATTTCAGCGGACAGTAGAACTCGTCACCATCAGCCACATTCCAACCAGAAAGATCGACAGTTGCCGTTGTTTCGACTTTCACAGCCACTTCCGGTTTACCGCTAATCTTAACACCGCCAAATGTACCCTTGGTACCGGGAGCCACTACTTTTTCCTCAGTACTGGAAATAACAGTATTCCCCTCAACATTACTCAGGTAATCATTTTTCCCATAACTCGTTTTGAATCCATCACCTTCTACTTCTATCTTTACACCCCATTTTGCCACGCGAGCGCTGTCCTCACCTTTACCTTCGCTGACATACTTAGCAAAGGTGCTGCCCACAAAGCAGGACGTAGCCATGGTGGATACCAATAAAAAAGCACTTGCTTTCATTAAACGATTTCTGTTCATAATACAACCTCCCTAACCATTTCATCTTGAAAACTTATACTGGCGTATCTTTTCCACTAGCTTCTCGAAGCCTTGCGATTTCCGCCTCCAGTTCTTGTGTACGCCTGTTTTCCTTAGCAGCGTATCTTTGTCTGCGGATGATGTCATAAATGATGAATGCCATCACCGGCACACCAATAAATAACAACATTCCTATAGGCTGCTGCAAAAACAGAGCAAAATCCCCTACCTTTGGAAATCTTGCCAGATAAGTACCTACAATCTGTTCTTCTGTAACTTTTTCCGTATCTTCTGTTTCATTGGCATCCCCTTTTGTAGTGAACAGGAGATTTCCATTTTCATCTGTTTCAATGGACGTAATCCGATGGGTCACGGCGGTGCCATCCTTCACAAAGGAAATAACATCATTTTCTTTTAAGGTTTCCGGTTCAGCGCTTTTGGCGAATATCAGGTCCCCTACTTCAATATGACCTTCCTGTGTTCCGCTCATAGAACCGGAAAGCACCACCATAGGCGTGATGCCGAACACCGAAGGGGGCTTTTCTGTGTTGACAGTCCCCTTTACAATGATGGTAATGTTGCAGAGAAGTAAAATGCTTAGCAAAACACATACAACCGCCATACAGATGGATAACGCACCACCACTTTTTGCGTCTGGTTCATTTTTTGTCATAGACTTCATAAAAACATTCTCCTTAAATTTCGTTCCCTCAAACTTTATTTATTCAAAATGTTCCTATACTTCTGCCCATTTTGCTTTTTCCAAAAGCATTTTATATGAACACAAAATTTATTATGTTTATTTTAGCAAACAAACTACACAATTTTTCACTTTTTGCGAAATCCTCAATTTTAATAACGAAATCGTCATCACGAACCAATACAGTGCTTGAAATAAAAAATGCATTACAAAATAAGAAGGCTGAAATCCTTATATCATAAGGATTTCAGCCTTCTTATTTTAAAATGTTATCGAACTTTTCTATATAGAGCTGCCTCGCTTTACATTCAGAAATCAGGGAAAAGGGGAAACAATGTTTTCTTAACGGGATGTTTCATTTTACAGAACAAAATTTTTGTTAATCTATGGCAGATAACTTTAGGACAGCGCACACAGAACAAACACCCTCTTCCACTGAATATCCCAAATGACCGTCGTATTTATTGCATACAGCCAGCATACTGGAAACACCAATGCCTTTCTGCTTCGGCAGTTCTCCTTCCAGTTCCAATGCAGGGCTGCATGTATTTTCGCAAACGACAATGAGCTTTTCCTTTTGTTCATGCAAGAATATTTCTGCTTTTTGTGTACCTTCACAACCTTCACAGCCATGCAAGGCGTTTTCCAGAAGATTGCCCAATAAGGAGATCATATCCACATCTTGTATAGATATGTTTTCAGGAACTTGACAATGAATCTCCAACGGAATCCGCTTTTCCTGGAATTTTGCGTTATAGGCACAAAGAACACTATTGACAGCACGATTTTTGGAACAGCGCATAGGCGCCAAGTCCAGAATTTTATGATCATATTCCTGGATATAATCCATGGCTGCTTGTTGGTTTCCTTCCTTCACAAATGCCGCGATGCTTAATAAATGATGGCGCATATCATGTCTTAAACGTCTGTTGACAGTCTCAGAAGCTTCATAGCTTTTGATCTGCTCCTGCAGGTATTTCCTTTGCTGTTTGATCAGGCTTACTTCAGAAACCATATTCATGCAATACATTGTATAGAAAATTACAACATACAGTCCAATCGTAACTACAAACAAAAGTATAAATATCATCTTATCTGTGGATGTATAATTCCATGCATTTGTAAACAATACTGTCCAGGCAACATGCAGACAAAAGAATAATATACTTGCCAAGCAAATAGGCAGCCACTGTTTTTCTTCATAAGCTGCTATATTTCGTACTTTTTCTTTGATAAAACATAAATAGAAAATAAGTCCGACAAATTGCAGCAGAAGCCGTATGAAAATAGCTGTAATATTATACATAGGGCTGCTGTCGTCCAATAAAATCCCCGTAATCAAATAGGCTGAATTATGTATGATGCAAAAAAAGGTAGAGTATGTAATAAATAAAAACATCTTTTTCAAAAACAAGCCTTTTGATAATAAAAGATAACTAACAAAAAACAATATGCAGGTTGTTACAAACGCAAAAAAAACCGCACTGTCAATATCCAATGCCATCACTGTTCCATAGATGACGCATATAGCTGTAGCCAATATCAATAAACCAAAGTAAATCAGCCCTGTTTTCAGTTTGTCAAACTTATTTTCCGATAAATTGGATAGCCAAAATACATGAGCCACAAATACCAATATGGTTCCCATAATTTGAGTGGATGTCACATGCATGTCCCCCTTATAAATTTTCTAGCATCCTAACAGCTTCCGTCTGTTATCAAAGACATCTCTTTCCGCACATTCTCTGCTCAAATTCTCACGCTGCCATCTATAGAATGCTTCATGAATTCCCAAAATGGCAATTTTCCAGCCAAGATCAGTGCCATCCTTTGAACATCTTCCTGTTGTTCTTACTCAAGATTTTAATGTGTGCTTTACAAAAAAACGGTAATACGTATCCGCAATGGCTTTGTGCTGTCTTTTTCGGATGGGTATTCTGGTACCGTCTTTTAGTATAAAATCTTCCGCCACATCAGCTATAAAACACATGTTGACCAAATAACTCTGATGACATCTCAAAAAGCGGTCATCCATTTTTTCTTCTAAATCATTTAGTTTTTCTCCGCTTGTAAGCATTTCACCCTTTACCAGATGAATATATATATTGTGGTTTTGACTTTCCACATACATAATTTCATCCAAAAAGAGATATCGTCTCCTACGGTCACACTGAATCGAAACTCTGGGTCTGTCATAATATACCAAAAGTCGTTCTAAAACAGCCGTCAGCTTATCTGCATCAATTGGCTTAAGAAGATATCCGAAAGCATTGACATCATAGCTTTCCAGCGCAAAATCAGGAGATGCCGTTAAAAAAACGATAGGAGTTTCCATTTCCCTTTGCCGTATTTTGTGTGCAATTTCCATTCCACTCATTCCGTCCATATAGATGTCCAGAATAATCAAATCAAAGATACACTGTTCTTCCAAGTCCATAAAAAGAAGTTCTCCGCTTGCATACTGCGTGATATCAAAATTCCAGTTTTGTTCTGCATTTTGAATCATAAGCAATATAGACTGAAGCTCTTCCCGTTCTGATGCGATATCATCGCAAATGGCAATTTTTATCATGACCATTCCTCCCACTATTTTTTGTAATAAACAAATCAATATTTTCTGTGTTTATATACCATGGGATGAAACTATAGGATTTTTTCGATACATAATCATGAAAAATATAAATATGAACCTCTTTTTTGGCTCATATCCGCTTTTGCATAATATTCGTAAACTCATTTTGAATACATGTTATTTGAGGGAAAATAACACTAGAAATATGTTCATTATATCATAAGCATTCATTTCTACGCAATATTCTGCCGGTGCATATACCCTATCACTTGTAGTTTTCAGAGACTTCTGCCAGCATCTTTTTCCAGAAACCACAAACTTTACCAGATGATAAAATGAAAAAAACAAGCAGTACAAAACAAAATTCCCTTTAAAAAAACATTCTTTTCCAGGATTTCATAAGGATGACTGCAATAGCGACTCTTTAGTTAAACACACACCTGATAAAAATAAAAAGCTGAAATCCTTTTTTCTGCAAGGATTCCAGCTCTCTTTGTTTTTTATGAAGAAGCCCCCAATGCTTATGCCTATTCATTGCACTTATTGCTGTATAAACAAACAACTACAGAGGAAATGCAATACACACGGAGCAAATTCCATTTGTAATCTGATATCTGACCTGCCCATGGTAGATCTGACATACATTCAATATGCTCAAGATCCCAATCCCCTTGTTCTTGGGAATTCCATCCACCAATTCCAATGGTTCATCACAAGTATTTTCGCAAACAATCATCAAATGATGGTCATTTCTTGTTAAGTAAATGGCAGTCATTTTCGTTTCCTTGGTAGATTTTTCACTGGCATGCATAGCATTTTCCAAAAGATTTCCCAACATAGAAACTAAATCAATATCTTTCATTTTCAATTTTTCATTCACTTGGCATTTAACTGAAAACGCAATATTTCTTTCTTGAAAACGCGCGCCATAAGATGAAAGCAAATTGTTGATCACAGCATTTGTGCAATATCTTTTTTGAGATAAGCTTAAAACCACTTTATCATATTCCTCAATATAATCCAATGCAGCTTTAGGGTTTCCTGCATCGATGAGGTTTGCCATATGCAGCAGATGATGCCGTACATCGTGACGAAACTGACTGTTTTTTTCCTCAGATCTTTCATAATTTTGAATTTGGTCCAGTAAAAATTTGCTGTGCAGCTTTACCTGGTCGTTCTCTGCACAGGCATTCATATAATTGATGGTGTATATGATGATAACATACAGACCAAAGGTCACCACTAATAACAGTAAAAAAATAACAACATCATACGTATGGTAATTCCATACATTGGTGCCGACAGCCAGCCAGACACTATGCAGGCAAAAAAACAAGATACTAACTGCACACAGAGGAATCCATTGTTTTTTGTCATAAACGCGAACTTTTAAAATTCTTTCTTTCACCCAAAATACATAAGGAATCAGTGCACCAATATGAAGAATTGAGCGTATGCTGATCCCTATTAAATAATAAGGCGTTTCTGCTGGCGTAGCAAAGCAAGATGCAATCAGATAAGATAGGTTATGCGTAATACAGAAAAAAATATAATATGTAAAAATCAAAAATAGCTTCTTGAAAAAATACCCCTTGGACAGGAGGAAAAAGGTCGTACTGACAATCACAAACGCTACAAAAAAGAGTACTGTAATCTTCTGATTGTTATTTCCATCATATATCAAGCAAAAGCAAATACAAAGAAATGTAACCACGATGTCAATGGAAAAATATATCCCCTCTGATAAACGTTTGCTCAGTTTATTGTCATATAAATTCAGGCACCATAAGGAGTGTGCAAAAAAAATCAAACTTAGTCCAATCATATGGTATACTTCCATTCTTCCTATCCTCCTCTGCCCCTTTAATACATAAAAACAATACACCATTTCCCAAACTGCGATTTCATCCAATAATAAATCTCAATACATGAGAAAACAAAACCGGATTCATTATACCATAGGCATCAAGAGATATCCAAATAAAATTCTGAACCCACTAACCACTGACAAAAGTTTTTTTGCAATACCAAAAAAGACCGTAGGCATTTGCACCCTTACGGTCTTTTCTAGATAACTTTTTATTCTTCTTACAATTTCCATAGTGTAGCAATCCGTATATTATAGGAACATAATCTCCCTTTCTCATAAACTGATTGAGCCAATCATATTTTTCTCTGTTTCCATTATAAAAACATGAAAACCCCATTACATATATAAAATGACGCTTTCTTTGCTCCTTTGAGTGCAAATCTTCTCTTATAAATGTCTGACATAAACTCAACTCCCTTGAAATAAAAGCAATCTTTTGACAAAAAGAGTCCTTAGGTAACCAATGCAATGAGTCACATACATAGATACAAATAGGCTACCCCGCACGATCGTTTGATTTGCTATTTATTCCTCTTCATCTGAGCAAATTTCCTCTATTTCTCCCGCACCAAGATCAATCAGCAAGCCACAGCACCGCGCCCATTGACTTGTGTCAGGCGCAAAGGCTTCATAAAAATCAAGAAAAGGATCTTCTCCCATCATAGAATAAATGATATCTATTTGGCTTTCATAATCCTCTGCACACTGAAGCTCATAAGAAGGATTGATATTGTCATAGACCCATTCATTGATTTCTTCATCAGGTACTTTCACAAACAATTGGAAAAGTTCAATCACTTCTTTTAAAATACTATGGTCAAAATTCTCCCACTCTTGCAGCCAGACACCAAATATTTCTTCATAGATTTGGCAAAATTCATCCCACCTCTCAGAACGAGGTGCAAAGGCTTCATAAAATTCCGGGAAGGGATCACCAAGTTCTTCATTGTCAATGAAATCTCCATCTTCCACATCTTCTAAGAACATTTCGTTTGCCGGAACATTTTCCTCTACCCATTTTTTCACAACCTCTTTATTGGGTTCCTCTAAAAATGATGCAAAATAATCTACGGCTGACGCAAGGACATCTGGGTCATATTCGTTCCACAAATTTTTCATGAAAAATCCTCCTTCCTTTCCATCATCTGAAACAAATTTGATATATCTTTATTATATCAAAAGAAATCCTCTTGTTAAGTTTTTATAAACCAAAAGAAGGCTGGCACATTTTATATTTTCTAAAATATACCAAGAATGTAAATGTCTTTACCACAAATATCACACTGTTTTTCAATTAATCGTATATAAAAAGCAAAACAAAAAGCGACACCATTTTCATGATATCGCTCTTGTAAAACGCTGTATTTTTTTGTTTTTCCCTGTCGAAAAACGCAATTTCTATTATTCTTCTTCCAGTTTCAGCACGCTCATAAATGCCTGCTGAGGTACTTCTACGCTGCCAATCTGGCGCATTCTCTTTTTCCCTTCCTTCTGTTTTTCCAACAGTTTTTTCTTACGGGAAATATCACCGCCGTAGCATTTCGCCAATACATCTTTACGCAGGGCGCTGATGGTTTCTCTGGCAATGATCTTGCTGCCGATAGCCGCCTGAATGGGAATTTCAAACAGATGTCTAGGAATTTCTTTTTTCAGTTTTTCGCACATCTTTCTGCCACGTTCCACAGCGGAATCTTTATGAACAATAAAGGACAGTGCATCCACAGGTTCTCTGTTTACCAGAATATCCAGTTTCACCAGTTCGCTTTCTTTGTAGCCCACCAGACTATAGTCAAAGGAAGCATAGCCGCGACTTCTGGATTTCAGTACATCAAAGAAGTCGTAAATGATTTCATTCAGAGGCATTTCGTAGATGAGCATGGCTCTGCTTTCATCCAGATATTCCATACTGATATAATCCCCACGGCGCTGCTGACACAGTTCCATGATAGGTCCGATATAATCCTTGGGCAGCATGATTTCTGCCTTTACAATGGGTTCTTCCATTTTCAAGATACGGGCAGGGTCAGGCATGTTGCTGGGGTTGGACAGATCGAACTGTGTTCCGTCTGTCAGATACACTTTATAAATAACGCTGGGTGCGGTTGTTACCAGATCCAGATTATATTCTCTTTCCAGTCTTTCCTGAATGATTTCCAGATGCAAAAGTCCCAGGAATCCACAACGGAAACCAAAGCCCAATGCCACAGATGTTTCCGGTTCAAAGAACAGGGAAGCATCGTTGAGCTGCAATTTTTCCAGTGCATCGCGAAGGTCAGGATATTTTGCACCGTCGGCAGGGAACACACCACAATAAACCATGGGGTTTACTTTCTTATAACCGGGCAGTGCTTCTGCAGTGGGTCTTGCCGCTTCTGTAACAGTATCACCTACACGAGTATCTGCCACGTTTTTGATGCTGGCAGTGAAATACCCTACCATGCCTGCGTTCAGTTCATCTACCGGCAGGAAACGACCGGGACCAAAAATACCAACTTCCACAACGTCAAATTCTTTGCCTGTTGCCATCATTTTGACTTTGGAGCCTTTGCGGATGCTGCCGTCAAAGACACGCATCAGAACGATAACACCACGATACTGGTCATATACGCTGTCGAAAATCAGTGCTTTCAGAGGTGCATCCACATCGCCGCTGGGCGCGGGAATGTCTGTGATGATGCGTTCCAGCACTTCTTCAATATTCACACCGTTTTTGGCGGAAATTTCCGGTGCATCTTCTGCGGGAATCCCGATAATATCTTCAATTTCCTGTTTTGCCCAAGCAGGGTTTGCGCTGGGCAGGTCGATTTTATTGATAACGGGCAGGATTTCCAGATTATTATCCAATGCCAGATATACGTTTGCCAATGTCTGCGCTTCAATACCCTGTGCTGCGTCTACAATCAGGATTGCACCTTCGCAGGCTGCCAGAGAGCGGGATACTTCATAGTTAAAGTCCACGTGTCCCGGAGTATCGATGAGGTTGAATTCGTATTCTTCCCCATTGTTTGCACGATAAATCAAGCGAACTGCCTGGGACTTGATGGTGATACCTCTTTCCCTTTCCAGATCCATGTTATCCAGCACCTGTTCCTGCATTTCGCGGTCGGTGAGCAGACCTGTTTTCTGGATCAATCTATCTGCCAATGTGGATTTGCCGTGGTCGATATGTGCCACAATACAAAAGTTTCTGATATGACTTTGTCTGTCTTTGGACATCCATATTCCTCCTAAATCTCAAGTATTTCTTTCACAAAAAAAGCTGCCCTTTTCCTTTGCGTTCTCGCAAAAAGCAACTTCTGTTTTCATCCAGTCTAGAAAAACGCCTGTTTCCCCATGATATTTTGCTTATTATATCATAGTTTTCCCCTCTGCGTCAAAAGAAACCTTTGCAAACAGGGCTTTTCCACGAAAAAAACAGGAACCTGTCAGTAACAGCTTCATCATAAAAATAAAAATAGCCAGAATCCCTTTCGTTTCAAGAATTCCGGCTATTTTATGATTCTCAGTATCTTTCATTGGAACCCTATCCACAGGTTCCCTTTTTTCTCAAGAGATTTCCACAAAATCTCTCTGCTTATTCCACATCCAAGTCCAGTCTGGGTTCTGCTTCTTCTTCCACAGCGGTTTCCATGACACCGTCTGTCAGTGTAGGCAGACCATAGTGTTCACGGACTTTATTTTCAATTTCTCTGCACATGTCAGGGTGTTCCTTCAGGAATGTTTTTGCGTTTTCACGTCCCTGACCGATACGGGTTTCCCCATATGCGTACCATG
>OHHQ01000828.1_pt1 | contig 14627 bp, 10 predicted proteins | sample 1568051 | NCBI WGS metagenome assembly OHHQ01 (sample SAMEA3879567, study PRJEB24766) | human gut metagenome | biome: human-associated habitat; feature: feces | place: USA | collected 1985/1987
TTTTGCCGCCATATATCCGCTACCACCTTTGTGTGAAGTTATTCTTGAAACAATATTACTATTATAGTCAACAACTTATGCCATGTCAAGATTTCAAATGTAAATAAACCCGAATGAAACCACCGTTTTTCGCGGTTTTCCCCCTTTTTCTACCACAGGGAAAAAGGCCGGGATAGAGCAGCTCTATCCCGGCCTTTCTATTCTGTCTAATTCCTTAAAAATAATTCATTGGATTCACTTTGGTGCCGTATTCCCGAACCTCAAAATGCAGATGGGGCCCGGAACTGTCTCCCGTGCTTCCCACATAGCCGACAACCTGGCCCGCGGATACTGTCGCGCCCTGGTAAACCGCTAACCCGCTCATATGGGCATACAGCGTGGAAACACCGCCGCCGTGGTCGATCATAATATAAGTACCGTAGCCGCCGCCCCAACCGCCGCTATTGGAAAACACGACTGTGCCGCTGGCCGCCGCCACAACCGGCGTCCCATAAATACCGCCGCCGGCAATATCAATGGCGCCATGGTTATAAGAACCGCGGTCCTCGTTCCACTGAGATGTTAAGAGATAGAAGCCGGGAGTGGGCCACACAAAAACGCCGCCGCTGTAATTGGGAGTCTGAACAGCACCTCCTGCCGGTTGCTGCGGAGTATAATACGCGGAGATTTGAGCTTCAATTTCCTTCAGCTCCGCATCGTTTTCGTCCACCTGATCCTGGGCTTCCTGCTGAACGCCGTACAGTTCTTCCAAGACCACCTGGTTTTCTTCCAACAACTTGGTAAGCTCCTGCTGCTGGCCGTCTAATTCTGTCTTTTTACCGGCTACTTCGCCTCTTTTTTCCTCGATGGCATCCTTTTCCTCTTGGATCGCGCTAAGCTGCCCCTGAATGGTCTCAATCAAGGTGACGTCGTGGGATGTAACCGTCTGCAAAAGGGAAGCCTTGTCCAAAAAGTCGCTGAAATCCTCCGCGCCTAAGATAATATCCAGAGTTGAGGCCTCTCCCGCCATATAAATGGCCCGGATCCGCTGCTTTAAAAGCGCCATGTTTTCATCGATTTCCTTTTGAGGGCCCTCGATTTCCTTCTGCTTTTGCGCAATTTCCTCATCCAGCGTGCGGATTTCATTGTTTAATGTATCAATCTGTCCCTGAACCTGACTAATTTTATCCTCATATTCCTGTTTCAGGGCTTCTTTTTCTTCCGTATTTTTCTTCGCCGCTTCCAGCGACGCGTTTAATTCATCGCTTCTAGCCTGCAGGCTTTCCTGCTGGCTTTCTAAATCAGAAAGGCTTTCCGCCCAAGCGGGGGCGGACATGCTGGAAGTGATCGCGATCATCGCGGCCAAAACCGCCGCAGTAAGACATTTTCCCCATTTTTTATGGGCCATTGGACCTTCCCCCTTTGTCACAACACTGAAACAATTATAACAACCTTGTAACTATTTGTCAATGGCAGGCTTTGAACTGTTTACAATTTCCATACAGAAAGCCCTTTCCCTATGGGGATTTTTCCACATAAAAAAGCAGGCGCTGCAAATCACAGCGCCTGCGTAACTAAACAAAACAAATCAGGCTTAATAGTAAACCGGCACTCCCGGAAATTCAGTCATCGGATCGTACTTGACGCCCCAATGGCGGCACTCTAAATGCAGATGAGGGCCGGAACTGTCCCCGGTGCTTCCCACATAACCGATCACCTGGCCCTGGGAAACGGTTTGGCCCGGCGACACCACAATCTGGCTCATATGGGCGTACAAGGTGGCGTACTCTCCCTGCGGATCATGGTTAATCATACAGTAGGTACCGTAACCGCCGCCCCAGCCGCCGTTATTATACCAGCTGGTGCTGACCGTTCCGCTTTGGGCCGCATAAATCGGCGTTCCGAAAATACCTGCGCCCGCGATATCGATAGCCCCGTGATTATAAGAATAACGGTCCTCATTCCAAGCGGATGAAAGCCAATAGAAGCCGGGAGTCGGCCAGGTATAGTTATGAGGGCTGGGAGAGGGGCTGGGCGTGGGATCAGGCGCCGGGTCAGGCGCAGAACCGCCTCCCCCATCGTTTCCGCCGCCGCTATCCCCGCCGCCGCTTCCATCATCACCGCCGGAAGGCGTATCCGTGCTCCCGTCGCCAGACGGGGTATCCGGCTGGCTGGGCTGTTGGTTTTGCTGCTGATTCTCATACTCCTGCCGCAGCGCTTCATAATAAGCCTCTATATCGCTGTTCAGCTGCTCCAGTTCCGCGCTGTTATTATCCAACCCCTGGATCGCTTCCTGCTGCTGCTGACGGTATTGGGAAAGCTTGATGCCGCTCTCGTTAGAAAGCTGGGTCAGCTCGTCATTCTTTGTCTTGAAATCTTCCAGCTGCTTAGTCAGCTCCTCTTTTTTCTGGTCGTAGGACTGCTTTTCCTGCGCCAGCTTGGAGGTTTCCGCCTTCAGATTCTCAATCAGCTTGGTGTCATGATCGGATATGGTTTTCAGAAGGGAGGCTTTATCCAAAAAATCATTGAAATCGGTCGCCCCTAAAATGATATCCAAAGTGGAGGTTTCCCCAGCCATATAAATGGCCCGGATTCTTTCCTTGAGAAGCTCCATGTTCTTTTTAATGGAGCCCTCCCGGTTATTGATCTGGGATTGAAGGTCGTTGATTTCCTGGTCAAGCTTGGAAACCTGGTCATAAGCTTCCTCGATTTGCTGATCCAGCACATCGATTTTATCCTGATACGCCTGATGCAAGGCTTCCTGGTCTTCCGCGTTTTTCTTCGCATCCTCCAAGGCCTGGCTCAGCTCTTCATTCTTCCGCTCCAGTTCCTGCTTCCTGGTTTCACTGTCCGAAACGCTGGAATCCAGCCCGCTTGCGGTATCCGCCGCCCAAACAGTGCCCGGCATGGCGCCTAAGAGGCATGCCGCCATGAACACAGCGGCCGTTCTTTTTTTCCACGTGCCAAACCTATTACCAGCCAAGGATCTCTCCTCCTTCTTTCTTTAAATACTTGCTGATGGAAATGATTCCGCCCAAGGCCCCAAACGCGATGCCGGCGCCGATGAATCCAAGCACCACAGGACCTGTAAGAGTGGTAAAGGGGATGCTTGTAAAGGGAATCAGCTGTTTGACGGCCGACATAATGCTCTCATAAACCAGCTTCAGCACTAAAATAGAGATACCCGCTGAAATCAAGCCGATCACCACGCCCTCTACAATAAAGGGCACCCGGATAAACCAGTTGGTAGCGCCTACCGACTTCATAATGCTGATTTCCAGACGGCGGCTGTACATTGTCACACGGATGGTATTGCTGATGATAAACAGGGAAACCACGCTGAGGATGATCAAAATCCAAAGGCCGGCGGTTCCCACCATATTATTCAGGTTCGTCAGCTTAGAGGCCGCGTCGCTGCGGTCACTGAGGGTATCCACCTGGGGGATTTCCTTGATTTTAGCCACCGTCTCGTCATAGAGGGACAAATCCTCCATGGTTACCCGGTAAGCGTTGGGAAGGAAATTATCCTCCTCCAGGCCCTCGAACAAGGGGCCTAAAATTTCCGTATACTGCTCCAGCGCTTCCTGCTGGGACACAAAGACAATTTCCTTGATATTGGGAATTTCCTTCAGCTCCGAGCCAAGCGTCACTGCTTCCAGCTCTCCTACCTCCTGCTTTAAGTACACCGTCACCACATTTTCATCCTGGATATCCTTCATAGCGTAGGACAGGTTGGCGGAAAAGAGAACCGCCGCGCCGGTGAGCAGCAGGCAGGACACCAGCACGCCTATGGAGGCGAAGGACATCATCCGGTTATTCCAGACGTTTTTCACGCCCTCCTTGAGAAGATATTTCATGGAACTAAAATTCATCGCGCACCTCCGAGCCGGTATCCCCCACAACCGTTCCTCCCTGAATCTCGATGACGCGCCTGGGGAACCGCTTTACAAGGTCGTGCTCATGGGTAACCATCAGCACTGTGGTGCCGCGCCGGTTGATTTCTGTCAAAAGCTCTACGATTTCATAGGACATAGCCGGGTCCACGTTACCCGTAGGCTCGTCCGCAATAATCATGCTGGGGTTGTTTACCAGCGCCCGGGCCAGGCCCACGCGCTGCTGTTCGCCGCCGGAAAGCTCCGCGGGATGATTGTCCATTTTTTTCTCCAAGCCCACCAGGCCCAGCACATAGGGTACTCTTTTCCGGATTTCCCGGTCACTGGCGCCAACAATGTGCATGGCGAACGCCACATTATCGTAAACAGTCATTTTATCAATCAGGCGGAAGTCCTGAAACACAATTCCCATGGTGCGGCGCAGATATGGAACGTCTCTTTTGCGGACGGTTGACAGCTTTCTGCCGTTGACCACGATTTCTCCGGAATTAGGAACTTCCTCTCTCATAATCAATTTTAGGAAGGTGCTTTTGCCGGCGCCGGAAGAACCGACAATAAACACAAATTCGCCCTTCGCGATGCTAAGGCTAAGGTTCCGCAGCGCTTCCGTGCCGTTATTATAAACCTTAGACACATTTTTAAATTCAATCATGGGGAGCCTCTCTTATTTTTCTTCTTTCTACATTTTTCGCGCTTATTCGCAGGAAATCCCCTCTGTCTAAAAAGGCAGAGGGGGTTTCCTTCTATTGGTCTTGCTTCTTTCCGTGCTTTAATATTTGACCGGGTTGGCGGACAAATACTTCTTTACCATTAAGGCTACCTTAAATACGATAGCGTCTTCAAACTCTCTCAAGTCAAGGCCGGTTAATTTCTTAATTTTTTCCAAGCGGTAAACCAGTGTGTTTCTATGGACAAACAGCTTTCTGGAGGTCTCGGAAACATTCAGGTTGTTCTCAAAGAAGCGCTGAATGGTGAACAGAGTCTCCGCATCCAGAGATTCGATGGATCCTCTTTTGAATACTTCCTTTAAGAACATTTCGCAAAGAGTAGTGGGAAGCTGATAAATCAGGCGGGCGATCCCCAGATTATCGTAACTGACAATGCTGCGCTCGGTATCAAATACCTTTCCTACCTCTAAAGCCACCTGGGCTTCCTTAAAGGAGCGGGCCAGATCCTTGATACCGGTAACGGTTGTACCGATTCCTACCACGCAATGGGTGTAGAACTCACTGGAAAGGGTATCTACAATGGAGCCGGCCAGCTTTTCCAGATCCTTAGAATCGATACCGGTGCGAATCTCTTTCACCAGGGCGATATCCGTTTCGTTGATATTGATGACAAAATCCTTGTTTTTATCCGGGAAAAGGTTCTGCACAATGTCGTAAGCCGAGATATCCGTTTTCGTAGTAATCTTGATCAGCATACAAACCCGGCTGACATCAGAACTAAACCGCAGTTCTCTAGCCTTCAAATAAATATCTCCGGGCAGAATGTTGTCCAAAATCACATTTTTAATAAAATTGCCCCGGTCATATTTTTCATCATAATACTGCTTGATGCTGCTTAAGGAAATCGCTAAAAGCTGCACATATTTCTGAGCAGCTTCATCATTACCCGCTACAAAAACAGCGTACTCCGGACGAGGCCGGCTGCCAAAGGATTTGTAAGTATAGCCGTTGATTACAAAGGTGCTGGGCGCGTTTAAAACGTCGGGGGTGATGCTCTCGTTAACCTCGCCGATTCTGCCCAGCTCACTGCAGGCGATGATCACGGAGGTTTCGTCAATCACTCCGATGGTTCTGTCGATGGCATCACGCATCTGGTGAATAACGCCCTGAAAAAGTCTGTTTGACATGATGAACTCCCTCACTTTATTGAGTAATTAAGCTTTCCGGCTGAAAATAGTACAATTTCAATACTTACATTTTACATAATTTCAAAACTATTTGCAACCGTGAAACCAAGAAAAATTCACGGTTTCCAATATTTTTTTGCTGTATTTTACATTGTATTCATAATTTCATTGCGAATTTGACACGTCTGATTAGAAAACATAAAAATTCATCCCACTATTTTCCAAAAATATTTTTTAATATAGGAGTTTGATAAAAAAACAGGGCTACCTATTGGCAGCCCTGTTGGAAAGCAGAGTATTGCTTATTCGTAATGCAGAATAGCTTTCTCAGTCTCTTTATCGAACAGATGCATCTTGTTCATATCCAGAGCAACAGAGATTTCGTCGCCGCTCTTCGCAGTAGAAGTAGGCTCAACACGAGCGGTAGCAGCGTTGCCTTCGATGTTCAAGTACAGATAGGTCTCGGCGCCCATCAGCTCGGTAACTTCTACAACAGCCTTTACCAGAGTCTCAGGAGACTTCTCGATGAACTCAGGCTCATCGTGAACATCCTCAGGACGGATACCAAAGGTAACTTCCTTGCCAACATAAGGAGCCAGAACATCGTCCTTATTTCTGGAGGCGGGAACCTTAACGGTATTCGCGCCAAAGCCCAGATAATAATCGGCGCCTTCCTTGGAAACGGTGGCATCGATAAAGTTCATTTGAGGAGAACCCATGAATCCGGCTACGAACTCATTACAGGGCTTCTCATACAGGTTTTGAGGAGAATCAACCTGCTGAATGAAACCGTCCTTCATAACGACGATTCTGTCGCCCATGGTCATAGCTTCGGTCTGGTCATGGGTTACATAGATGAAGGTTGTACCCAGTCTCTTATGCAGCTTGGCAATCTCAGTTCTCATCTGAGCACGCAGTTTCGCGTCCAAGTTAGAAAGCGGTTCGTCCAAAAGGAATACCTTAGGATCACGAACGATGGCACGGCCCAGCGCAACACGCTGTCTCTGACCACCGGACAAAGCCTTCGGTTTACGATCCAGCAGGTGGGAGATATCCAGAATTCTGGCGGCTTCTTCCACGCGGCGCTTGATCTCATCCTTCGGGGTTTTGCGGAGTTTCAGGCCGAACGCCATGTTATCATACACAGTCATGTGAGGATACAGAGCGTAGTTCTGGAACACCATGGCGATATCACGATCCTTAGGAGCGATATCATTGGCCAGGACGTCTCCTATGTAGAGCTCGCCCTCGCTGATTTCTTCCAAACCGGCGACCATACGCAGAGTAGTGGACTTACCGCAGCCGGAAGGACCTACCAAAATGATAAACTCTTTGTCTTCAATCTCTAAGCAGAAGTCAGTTACCGCGGTGACGCCACCGGAATAAATCTTGTAAACGTGTCTCAAAGATACATTTGCCATAATACAAACCTCCTGAATCTATGACCGACCGCACGGTGCGTACGCTCACTGGCCATACATTTTTTCTTACGAATATTAATATAACAGATTTCGGCCCAAATTAACAGTTGTGTTTTGCCTAAACTTTAAAACCAGTCTTTAGGTAAAATGGACAGTTGTCAAACCAATTTTGGAAATTTAGTTAAATTTGACCATTTGAATTTTTCTTTTCGCAAAAACGCCTGTTTTCCCCTTGAAAAATCAGCGCCAGCTCCTCTTTTGTCAGCTCCCTGCATTCCCCCTCCTTTAAAGTCTTGTCCAATTCCAGGCCTCCTATTCGCACCCGTTTCAACCGCAGCACCCTTCTTCCCACCGCCAAAAACATTTTCTTGACCTGATGGAACTTTCCCTCCCTGATTTCCACCAGGGTTTCCCAGGCAGTCCCTTGCTTTACCACAGTAAGTCCGGCAGGCAGGCACACCGTACCGTCCTCCAGCGCCACACCGGCGGCGAATTTCTCGATTTCCTCTGCTCCTACCGGCCCGTCCACCGATGCCTCATAAAGCTTATACACGTGCTTTTTCGGTGACAGCATCCGATGGGCAAGCTCCCCGTCGTCGGTCAAAATTAAAAGCCCAGTGGTATCCCGGTCCAGCCTCCCCGCCGGAAACAGGTCACGGCGGGAAAGCACGGGCGGCACCAAATCCACCACGGTCTTCTCCCTAGAATCCCTACTGGCAGACACCACGCCCGCCGGTTTATTCATCATCAAATAAACATGTCTTTGAAACCGCAAGGGCTTCCCCTCTATGGTAATTTGATCCCGCTCCGGGTCAGTCTTAGTCTCAGGACGAGTGGCTAAAATGCCGTTGACATGAACCAGCCCGCGCCGAATCAGGATTCCCGCTTCTTTCCGGCTGCCAACGCCTTGTGAAGACAATATTTTATCCAACCGTTCCATGAACATCCCCATTTCGTTTCTTGACGCTCCGACATTTTCCCATATAAGGAGCTAATATATCATTAATCTTAAAAGTAAGTATAGCATATTCGGAGGTCTTTGAAAATAAAATCTTAGTCCACCGGCGCATTGGGCATTTCCGGGTCCGGCGCTAAGGTTTCCCGCTCTGTGCTGCTTTCCACAGGATATTTAGGCTCCTGAGAGGAAGCCGTTTCCAGCGCTGTCTGCTGCCCGCCTTCCGCTGCGGAGGCGTCAGCCGGCGCGTCAGGATCCGCTGCCGCTTCCCCGGCTTGTGAAGCGGCAGCTTCCGGGCTGGCTGCTTCTTCACCGGAAGCTGTGCCTTCTCCTGGAGATACCTGCGTCAAGGAGGCGGTATCATTGGGATTGACAAAGCCGTGAATGAAGCCGTTCAGCTCCACCGAGCAGATATCCCCGCCGATGACCCTGCCGTCTAAAACCAGCAGGTTCGCCACTACTCCGGAATCCTTTCCCGGATAATTGGTCACCTCATAGGTATACCGCTGGCAGGTGGCGCCGGCATATTTCAAAAGGTCCAGTCCCTGCTCTTTTTGAATTTGATTATATTTTTCATAGGTATCGTTAAAGGATGAGGGCAGCAAGACATCCACCTGCTCCATTGGCGTTTCCTTGACCTCCCATCCAAATTGCTGCAAAAACGCTACCCGCTGGGATGCATCTGCTGCCGTCAGGCTGTATTCTCCAGTCTGCCCCACCGCCTTCGCTTCATCCGAACCACCCCGCAGCAAAAAGAACAGTGCTCCTGCCAAGACTATCAGGATCGCCGCCAATATAATCACGAGCTTTTTTTTAGACGCCTTCATGGACACTACAAACATTGCAAGCCCCTCCTTTTTAGTATTTTATCTATATGAAGGGACATGGTTGATTTAGAACCGCCGGGACAAGGAAAAAGAGGCCAGCGGGGAGAAAATCCAAACCGGGTTTTCTCGCTGCCGCTTTCCTCTTTTTCCTTAATGTATGCTTTTCAGTTTTTCTGATAGGTTATGTTTGGGGTTATTCGCCCGCGCCTTCCTGGGCGGCCTTTGCTTCTTCGATAACCTTTTGGGCCACCTGAGCCGGGGCATCCTCATACCGGGCAAACTCAAAGGTAAAGGTGCCTCTGCCCTGAGTGCACTGACGGATAAAGGTAGCGAAATCGCCCATTTCCGCCATGGGGACGTCGGCTTCCACGACCTGCATCCCGTTTTCGCCCGGGTTCATGCCCAAAACGCGGCCGCGGCGCTTATTGATTTCTCCCATCACATCGCCCATGTTGGCGTCCGGTACGCTGGCCTTCAAATTGCCGATAGGCTCCAGCAGCGTGGGAGACGCCTGGGGAATCCCGTTTTTATAGGCGATGGCGGCCGCCATCTTGAACGCCATTTCTGAGGAATCTACCGGGTGGTAGGAGCCGTCGTACAGGGTAGCCTTCAGTCCTACCATAGGATAACCCGCCAGGGTTCCCTTTTGGATGCAGTCGCGCAAGCCCTTTTCCACCGCCGGGAAGAAGCCCTTCGGCACCGCGCCGCCTACGACCCGCTCGGCAAATTCCAAAGAATCGCTGTCGCAAGGCTCGAATTCGATCCACACATCACCGAACTGTCCGTGGCCGCCGGTCTGCTTCTTGTGCCGCCCCTGGACGGAAACCTTTTTCCGAATGGTCTCGCGGTAAGCGATCTTCGGCTTTTTCAGGGTAACCTCCACGCCGAATTTACTCTTTAATTTAGAAACCACCACATCCAGGTGCTGTTCGCCCATGCCGGAAATAATCATCTCATGGGTTTCCTGATTATTCTTGAAATGGATAGTGGGGTCTTCCTCGCACAGACGCATCACGCCTTGGGCCACCTTATCCTCCTCGCCCTTTTTCTTGGGATAGATCGCCATAGAGAGGCAGGGATTGGGGTACTCCACCCCATCCAGGGTAACCTTACGCACGGGAGAGCACAGGGTGTCGCCGGTATTGGTGCTTTGCAGCTTGGGCGCCGCGCCGATATCCCCGGCTGGAATATAGGCGGCGTCCTCCTGTTTTTTACCTCTGACGGTGATAACCTTGGAAATTCTTTCCTGGTTGCCGGTGCGCATATTAACAAGCGGGGTTTCGGGGGAAACCTTGCCGGAGATCACTTTAAAATAAGAAAGCTTTCCTACAAAGGGGTCGGCGATGGTTTTGAACACAACAGCGGCAGGCGCTCCGTCCTCATTGACAGAAAGCTCCACCATATTGCCGTCGGGGTCCAGGCCGATCTCGTCGCTCTTTTCTGCGGCGGAGGGCGCCAGCCACACCAGGCCGTTCAGCAGCTGGTCAATGCCGAAGGTATTGATGGCGTCGCCGCAGAATACGGGGCTGATGGCGCCGCTTTTCACACCCTGGCTCACGCCGACGATGACTTCCTCCGGGGTAAATGCCTCGCCGGAGAAGTATTTTTCAAACATTTCGTCGCTGGTTTCCGCAACCGCTTCATAAATCGCGGTGCGCAGGCCCTCTAGGCGGTCGCCCATATCGGGCATGGGAACCTCGGACACCTTGCCGTCGGGGGCGTAGGCATAGGCCTTATACTCCAGCAGGTTGACGTAGCAGTTTGCCTGACCGTCTACAATGAACGGAACCACCACCGGGCAGACGGAAGGGCCGAAGGATGCCTTCAGCGTTTCAAACACACGGTAGAACCGGGCGCTTTCATCGCACAAGCCGTTGACAAAGAACACCTTGGAAAGGCCGCGGCTGTCCGCTGCCTTCACCGCTTTTTCGGTGCCTACGGAAATCCCGTTTTTGCCGGATACCGCGATCATTACCGTATCCGCCGCCCGCACGCCTTCCCACAGGCCGCCCTCAAAGTCGAATAGGCCGGGGGTATCGATAAAGTTCAGCTTTTTGTTTTTCCACTCCACCGGGGCCACCGCGGCGGAAACAGAGGCTTTGCGCTTGATCTCCTCCGGGTCGAAATCGCTAATCGTATTTCCGTCGGCAATCTTACCCAATCTATCGGAAGCACCGGAAAGATACAGCATCGATTCAATAATAGAGGTCTTACCCGCCCCGCCATGGCCCGCCAGGGCGATATTCAGAATATTTTTTGCGTTGTACTGTTTCACGTGTTGTGAACCCCTTTCTTGACTCAGGGCATTTTTAACAATCCCCAAGATAATTTACTTTTCAATTATATCTTATATGCACATGGATTTCAATATCCAACCAGAGATTTTCACAAAAAAAGTCTGCCGTAATGCAAAAACATTAGGCAGACTTTGTGTAAATTCTATAAAGATTAGACCATTTTCACCTCTAAGCCCAGCTTTTCGGCATAGGCTACGGTGCTTTGAGTGCCTCCGGTTTTCCCATCGTAATAGCAGATCAGCAGGGATGACCGGTCCACCATGTACCTGTTTCTCCTTTGATAGCAGCCCGGCGTATATCTAGGCTGAAGGGTGATCACGTCGTCACAGTGCTCCAGAAGAGTAAAATATTTCTCCCGCCAGAATTCACCCCAGGTATTCGCCTGCTCTTCAAAAGGCAAAACCGCTATTAACTGAATTTCAGGAAATTCCTCTTTCATGCCCAGCACCATTTCCCCGGCCAAAATGTCAAAGCCGGTACAGCCCCCGGTATAAAAAATCCGATAGCCTTCCTCCGCCGATTCCCGAATCACCGAGGACAGGCTCCAAAGAAATTTATCGTATTCCTGATTTTCATCACTGACGGAAAAGGGAAGCTTTTCCGCCCGGTAGCCGGAAAAGCAGGCTGTTTCCTCTAATCCCATTCGATCAACACCTACGGCTTTCTAATCACGGTTACCAGTAAGGTAACCACAACCCAAAAAATACTATATAGGGTAATCTCCAGAGCGCCGATCTGAGCCACCCCGGACACCACTGTCAAAAACGCCGCCATTAGAAAGCTGAGCAGTACAGTCAGTCTTTGCAGCACCAAGGCAGCCGTCATATTTCCCCGCACCCTGACGCACGCCGCCAGCACTCTGGCCAGCACATTCACCCGGCCCTGGGTGGCCAGATAAGCTCTGGCGGAGGCTTCCTCTTCTCCCTCCAGGTCCTTGAACCGTTTGGCGTACTCGGCTCCCAGCACCTTGACAGACCGGAAAAACAAGCCGAACCGGTCGCTGACCAGCTTAGCGGTCACATTGGGGTCGGTGGTGGACACCAGGAAAGACACACCGTTATCCTCCAGCCGCTGAAGCTCCTGCTTCATGGCGGGACTGAAGTCGTAATTGGTAATCAGCATCGCTACAAGCTCGCCCGCCGAGGCAATATAGGTCACTTGGCGGCCGTTTTGGGTGTGCTCCAGCTCCACCGAACGGTCTGGCGGCGTAACGCCGTGGTTTTCCAGAAGATTCCGGTTGCCCACCAGTACACGCTTACCATGAACCCATCCCATCAGTCCCCGCTCATCCTCGTAGGAAAGACTGTCCACCGCGGGCAGCCGGCGCTCCTCGCTGACGATCTGCTCAAAGACATGGTACAGCGGGGAATCCACCGACTTAAGCATGGCCGCCGCCTCCAGCAGGGCTTTATCCAAAAGCCTGGTCTCAAAGGCCTTGACCCCATGAAGCACCACCGCGTTCTTTGGAAACAGGGTATTGCAGTCCAGCACCACCGCATTGGTATCGGCGAACTGGCGGATTCCCGGATACCCCACTATCATGGCGTCCAGTTTGGAAACCCTTTTGCACAGCCGAAACACCGGGAAATTCATGGTAAGCATGGTGCACATTGGCACGCACACGCACATGCTCAGGGCAAAGGCGGATACCGCGGCAAACAAGTCCCTGGAAATAAAATAGCTGACGACGCCAAGCGCTAGAGACAGACCGGCGCCAAGGAAGGAAATCCTGCCGGCGAACTCCTCGCTGGGATCCGGCTCATAGGAAAGCTGAAGGAAATTGCTTAAAAAGCCCGTCTTTTTCTGATAGGCGATGATCGGCTCTCCTACTCCCAGGCCGCGGCACATTTCCACAGCGCTTTCCCGGTCGTTATAAATTTTCGCCGCATACTTTTCGTCCGGCGAACAGATAAATTTAAAGTTCAGCTTTACCCGGCGCACAAGCGTCAGCTTGCCCCAGGCATTCAGCAGCAAGGCCAGCACCGCCAGATTGGCGTAAAGGCTTAGATCCGTGTTGGTAAACCTGTCAGCCGAGAAGAAACCGACGAGGATCTGAACCGCCGCCGCAGCCCAGGCGAAAGCCACCGGCGCATCGGAATTACCCTTCAGCCTGGGCACGGACAAAAAGCCGTTTTTCAGCGTCGTCAGGCTTACCGCCCCGGCAACCGCCAGCAAAGCCAGGGACACGCCTAGATAAAGGTAGCTGTTGGTGATAAACACATCCGGCACATCGGGAAGGTTCAGCCTGGCCATGACCGTAACCACGACGCTGAGAATCATGAGCCCCGCTAAAACCACCGTGCGGATCAAGAGATTCTTCATATTTTTGAAAATCTCTTTTTTAATGGCAAAGGCGTCCGACGGCTCGGCATAATCCTCTACGATCTCCACCGGCTGGGGCTGAGGCATTACATCCTCAGGGTCTTCTTCCTCCTGAGAAGAAAAAATCGCGAAACGCCTTTTTGGCGCCTTTTCTTTGGGCCGTTTTTTTTTAACCGGCTCTAAGGGCTCCTTTTCCTCCCGTTCCAGCAGCCGCTTTCTCTCCTCCTGCTCCTTCTTTTGGAGCGCCTGGCGGGACATGGCGCACTCCGCCCTCAGATTCTCTCCGAATTTTCCCGCCGCCGTGTTGACCACGGCCAATTCAGGCGCGTAATGGAACAGCCTTGTATTTTCATGATGCCGGATCTTTTTTCCGGCCTGCAAATCCGCTAGGTTAATGGTCACCGCCTGTACGGCGGTTTTCCCCGCTATTTCCTCCTTGGCGGAAGGAACCGCCTTAGACGTTTTTACACTTTGTTTCTGGCTTTCCGCCACCACAGTCACCTGGGCGGCCGTCTGGTTTTCCTCCTGAAGCAGCGCCGCCAGGGGCATACCGCTTAAATCGATGGCCGGAAGGTCCCTGCGCTCGCAGTACATCTTAGCGGCCTCTTTGGCGGTGAGGGTTCTGCCCGCCTTGGGATCCACCCGGATCACCCGGCTTTTCTGGGCAGAGGCAGGCTTCACTTTGCCGAAAGCCTTTTCATAGCGGCTCACCTGTTTTTCCCTGCTTGCCGCTGCCGGCGCTTCCGGTTCTGACGGTTCTTCCGTGCCCCCGGTTAGACTGTCCGCCGGTTCATCCAAAACCGGGGCCCCAGCCTCGTTTCCGGCGGCTGCTTCCGCTTCTTCAGAAATTTTCTCAGGCGCTTCCGGGCTTTCGCCAGCTTCCTGCACTTCGTCCTTTGGCAAAGCGGGAAGCTCTCCGGCTTCAGGTTCTTCCTTATCAGAAGGTTCCCCTTCTTTGGACCACGCTTTTTCCTTTTCTGAAGCCGCCGGTTCCTCCTGGATGTTTTCCTCTGTTTCTTCCAGTTCCCGCCCCGCGGTTTCCTCTGGCGCTATCTCCTCCGGCTGGGGGACCCGGGGG
>OHHQ01000861.1_pt1 | contig 14146 bp, 10 predicted proteins | sample 1568051 | NCBI WGS metagenome assembly OHHQ01 (sample SAMEA3879567, study PRJEB24766) | human gut metagenome | biome: human-associated habitat; feature: feces | place: USA | collected 1985/1987
GCACACCGCACAACCAATAGCCGACCAGAGCGACCGCCCCCTGTATGACCGCGAGCAAGGGAATGCCGATTGCATTCGAACGGACGATCATCACCACTTCGCGCGTAAACTCCTGAGTAACCGTCCGGTTAAAAGGGATGAACTTGCGTAGATAGCTCTCCATCTCCCGACCGCCGATCAACATAAAATAGAGAACGAACAGCAGCACCACCACATTGACCGCAAAGCTGCCGATGCTCTGCAATACCCACTGCCCGGCCCGAGGCAGCAGCTCCACCAGTTTGGCGATATTATCCCCGTCCAGCAAGTTATAGCCGATCCGCTCTCGAATCAGCTCCGCCAGGTTCCGAATGGGCTGAATAACAGTCGAGGGATCGAGGGTCACATCCTGCAATTTAGCGACAAGCAACCACACGAGCAGAGACAGCGGAATCAGAAAACAGACGATGGCTTCACCGATCAGCAGCGAAGCGGCCAGGCTACGCCGCAATTTATGGCGGATCGTCAGCGCCCGCATCTGCCCGCGCAGCAGTACATAAATCGTAAGGGCTCCCAACAGGCCGCCCAGAAAGGGAATCAGTTCTACAAAAATAACCGTACCCAGCCCCAGAAGAATGACATAGAGCGAATAGCGCCAATATTTCTCCCGGATATTTTGTTTTTGGATTCTTTGATTCATAACCAAGTCTATCTATTCTCGACGCAACAAGATATATGCCGTTCGCCGTGCCGCACGCAAGTTCCGGCAGCCGACAGCCTCAAAACCACGAAAGCACTCCCTGCAAAGCAGCCACAATCGCCACGTAACGGAGCAATTTGCCGACGAACATCGCAACGGCCGTAATCCAGACATTGCTGCGCATCAGGCCGAGTACGATGGCGACGGCTTCGCCGACATAGGGCAGAAAGGTGAAAAAAGCGAACAAGGCCCCTTTCCCTTCGAGAAAACGGGAAACCCGGTCGATTTTCGCCGGCTCGACCCGCAGGTAACGGGTAATCCAGTCCCGCTTGCCCAAATGCCCGATCCAATAGCAGGTCATACCGCCGAGCGTATTCCCCGAAGCGGCAGCGAACAGACAGAGCAAAGGGTCGAGCCCCATCCGCACCAGAATCACCAGCACGACCTCGGAACTGAACGGCAGGATACTCCCGGCGACGAAAGCCGAGAGAAAAAGACCGACATAACCCCAGTCGGTAAAAAATTGCGTCAGCGAAGCGATAAATTCTTCCATGCCTTCGGATTCCACCCGTTACCGAACCGATTTCGGATCGAAAAATAAAAATGTTTCGCCCGCCCCTATCGTTTTTCTTTCCGCACACGATTCCAAAATTTTTCGCTTGGTATGTTTTATGCACATACGAAAGATGGTTAATAACGAGTTAAAAAATAAAAAGTGGTATTATTTCCCGTCGCGCAGGCTCGCAGTCGCTTTGTCGTTACAAGGCTGGCGAAAAGCAGGTGCGACGGTTTTTTTCACCGCAGGCTTCACGCTTCTCGCCCATGTTCCCGATCCAGGCGAATCAGCATTTTCTTATGCGGAATGCCCGCTTCCAGGTATTCGTCCGCCACTCCCGAACCATGTAGCCGATAGCTCGGCTCACCATCTCCCGGCATATTCCCCGACGGCGGTACGTTCGGGCAACGCAAACGCGTCCGATCGACGGTTCGGCATAAGCAATCCCACGCGGAATCATCCGCAGAAATCCGACCGTCTGCCCCTCACACTCGGCCCACAGGAAGAGAGAAAAGGGATCCTTCTCATCGGCATCGAGCGTCGTGACATGCTGCTCGAGGTAGAAGACCCGTTCGCGCAGCGAAGCTGCCGCATGCAGCTCCCCCACCGAAAGTTCCGCAAAAGGTTTTATGTGATAAACAATCTCCATATCGTGTAAAAACAGCCGCTATCGAAGACAAAAATACAAATAAGCCGAATGCAAAAGCAAATTTATTTGCATTTTGCCGAGGCGAAGTATCTAAGACGAAGTCAAAATACGAAAAAGCCGGGGCAAACACAACCGGAATCCGATTTTATCCAGGCGAAGTCAAAGATAGTGAAAGGCGAGAGAAAACGGGAACTTGTTCCCTGTTTTCCGAGGCGCATCCTATCTAAGACTATGTCAAAGATAGGAAAAGAAGAGAGGAATCGTGCGGGCTTGCACGCACAGATTGCCGAACCGCATCCTATCTTCTGCAAAGATACGGATAAGCGAGGGCAAAGCGCCCCCATTCGTATCTTACCGAACGAAAGTATCTTAGGCTTCGTCCAAGATGCGAACGAACCGAACGCAAAAGCAAATAAATTTGTGTTTTGCCGGAACAAAATATCCACAACAAAATTAAAGATACGAAAAGCGGCAAGCCCCTATGGAAATAAACGACGACGTCCCGCCACATAGTGACGGGACGCTGTTCCAAGAAGTCGGACCAAAGCACCTGTTCAAGTCTTGCGTGAATCCGGAGGTGCGATCTGTCCACGACAGAAAGACTTCCGCGACAAAGCGCGACGCAGAAAAATCCGCTACAGCCGGCTTCCTTCGATTTTCAGCCTCGCGGCTATCTCTTCACCGCAGCGAGCGCCTTGTCATAATCGGGCTCCTGCGTGATCTCGGGCACCAATTCGGTATAGACGACTTTGCCGTCCCCGTCGATGACCACCACCGAACGAGCCAGCAACCCTTTCAACGGGCCGTCGGTCATCAGCACGCCGTAGCTCTCATCGAACGAGGTTTTCCGGAAATCCGACACGGGAACGACATTCTCGATTCCCTCGACCGTGCAAAAACGCGCATGAGCGAAAGGCAGGTCTTTCGAAACGGCCAGCACGACCGTTCCCGGCAGCTCCGCCGCGAGTTTGTTGAACTTACGCACCGACGCGGCGCAAACGCCCGTATCGAGGCTCGGAAAAATATTCAGGATCACCTGCTTTCCACGCAAATCCTTCAGAGAAAGGGTGGAAAGATCGGTCTTGACCAATTCGAAATCGGGAGCCGCAGCTCCTGCCTTGACAAATTCACCGGCAATCTGCACCGGCTGTCCTTTGAACTTCGTTATCGACATATCGTTGTTTCTTTTTAATTATTAAACCAAACCCGGCGAAATCTTCATCCGCCCGGGGATTTAGGAGAGATGCAAAAACCGGTCCGCATTTCCCTGCAATCGAAACGAAGATACAAATTTTTCCCGAAAAAGGCAAAATTCTTTGCGAAAAACCACGAAACGAAGCGGAATAACGACCTGCCCGGATAATTTCAGCCGTTTCACGACCGATTCCCGAAACACCCCGAGCAGCGACCGGGACACCGTCTGCACGCAAAAATCACCCCGACGTCGCTCCTCCCCCGACAACCTGGACAGCCGGGAGGAAGCCCGCCAACAGTCAAAAGGAAAGAGGAAGGGAAGGCAAAACGACCCAATCCCCAATCGCCGAAACGACCTGCCCGGAAACTTCTGCCCGGATCAGCTACAAAATGCGATAGGCTCCAAACGTCCCCGAACAAAGGTATCCCGGCAAGAGTTCGTCGAACCTTCCGGAGCGCCCCACAGCCCCTGCCATGAACAGATAGCCCAATATCCGGCAGACCTTGTCTTCTAAAAATAACACTAACAGAAATCGTCCTGCCTGCCTTCTTCAGCAGGCACAAAAAAACGGAAAGGAGTCTTCTCGACTGCTTTCCGCCTTCGGAGGTTACCCTCCTAAACTACTAACCCAAACTTAAATAAATGAAGAAACCTCGCCGGAATCGGGCTATTGCTCCGACCCGGCTCCTTCAGAAAATCAAAACACGTGCCAAAAAACCGTACCGGTACGAACGGATTCCCGCACGCGTTCAAATGTTTTAAACGAAATTTCCTCGCATTAAACGACTTAATACTTTTGATGTATAAATAAAATACTAAAATCCTCGTTTAGAACAAACCGAAGCATCGAAAAAATCCTACTTTTTCACATCCTACGTAAAACCAATGCCATCACATTCATTCCTCCGCAGATCCTCTTCTCAAAGAACACCTTCTCGTAAAACCAGCAATAAAAAAGCCACTCAAAAAATTGAGTGGCTTTCATCCGATTTTCGATTTTGTGGGAGCTGAGGGATTCGAACCCCCGACCCTCTGCTTGTAAGGCAGACGCTCTGAACCAGCTGAGCTAAGCTCCCGTTAAAAATGGCTCGGGACTGCAAAGGTAACCATTATTTTCTTTCCTCCAAATTTTTCAAAAAATTCACAAGAAGAAAATTTCCGCACCACTCTCTCAAACTACCTTTCGCAACCTTCGCGCATCGCGTCCGTTTCCCATTCGGGATTCAACGCGATGCAAATATAAGGATTTTCTCCGAAACAACGCACAACAACCGTTATTTTTTAACGAACCTACTAAAATACAACCAGATCATCTCCTATTTCAACTCTTTCTACGATTACTATTACTCCTTTCAATCGTTCTTTTCTTTTAAGATCTCGTTCATCCAACCCGACAAAATCGATCGGACATGCGCACAATGCTTGTTCCGACAAATAATTTTTACTTCAACGGTCCAAATAGATAAGCCTCGGGAATCAGAAGGTTTCCGGGCATGCTCATAGTTACGAGCTAAGTTAAAGACTGATAAACCCGGTTCTTGCCCATAATGCAAGAAATAGAACAATAATAGTAATAAAACAGAACATCAAAATATAATTATTGAACGGGGAAATCCAATCCGACTCTTTCGACTTTCTTATTCCTTATATTTTATGAAATTCTCCTTTTTCGTATAAGTATTCTCCCGGAGCTAAATTAGCAACTTGATTTATAAAATCCGTGAAATTGCAAAAGAAAGACCTGATGCTATGACTATTACTTCCTCCCGACTTTATGTAATAGATAGCATGAAATCAAAACATATTTTTCGAACGTGATTATGTACTTTAGGAACCTCTTTGAGAACCGAGCTTCCTAAGTCCCCTCCCAAGGAGGGAATTCAGGGGAACGTCGGTATTACAGACACGGCCCGGGCCGCGAATAAGCATCCTGCGGATTCGATGCTGCGACCATCGGATAAAGGGGCATTGAAAAATATAATTGACTTCGGCAGAATAAAACAAACAAGTTTGTTTATTCTGCCCTCATTTTTACTACCTTTGTAAAACGACATGAGAAAAATCACCGATAAACTGCGGCGGATCAATCCGTTTGCCAGGAAAAACGACGGTCCGCTGCCCCGGCCGCTACCGGGCGACCCGTCGCTGCGAGTCGTGAAGGTCTTCGTCGAAGGTTATGAGGACGTGGCTTTCTGGCGGGGCGTCTTCGACTGTTTCTCCAATCCTTACCTCTATTTCGAAATATCGGTGCCGACCCGCAAAGACCTGCCCAAAGGTAAGAAGGTGCTGATGTCGATGATTCCCGAATCGTCGGAGAGAATGTTGCTTTGCGTGGATTCGGATTTCGATTTCCTGTTCAACGGAGCGACAGAGCAATCGCGCCTGATCCGCGACTCACGGTATATGTTCCATACTTACACCTATGCCACGGAGAATTACCTCTGCTATGCTCCCTCGCTGCACAACGTCTGCGTCAAGGCGACCAAGAACGATACCCGAATCTTCGATTTCGAACGCTTCATGGCCGACTATTCCCGCACGATTTACCGTCTTTTTCTCTGGTATGCCTATTCGGCGAAGCTGTCGGACGAGCATGTGTTCACTCTTGTCGATTTCAAGTCTTCGGTAAGGCTCAACTACCTCGATTTGGAGGATAACGGGGCCCGGACGATCGCCTGGTTACAGCGCAATGTCGCCCGCCGCGAGCAAACGCTCGCCAGCAAGCATCCCAAACAGGCGGCGGAGTTGGACGATTTCGCCGCACAACTCGGTCGGCTCGGGGTAACGCCCGAAACGACCTATCTCTATATGCACGGGCACACGTTGATGGACAACGTGGTGATGGTGCTACTGGAAACCGTATGCGAAAAACTGCGTCAGATGACTGCGGCGCGAATCACTGCCTCGAAAAAGGAGGGCGTGGCGCTGAAAAACGAAATGAGCAATTACACCAATACCCAGCGATCGATCCGGGACGTGCTGCTCGACAACGAGAATTATCAGGACTGCCCTCTTTTCAAACGGCTCTACCGGGACATCGAGCGGTATATGGTACGTACGATCTGGCGGATGAAACAGCAGGGCGAGGTTCCTGCCTCCGAAACGATTTTTTCGATCGTCCGCGGCTTTCGGCGACGGTAAACGTGCGTTCGGGCACTACCAAAATGCCAAAAATTAAAACGGGCTGCCTAACAAGTCCGATTCTAACATTTTCACCTCTGTCAGAATGCACTCTGACAGGGGGGGGGCTTTCAATTTCACGGATTTGTTAGACAATCTTTAATTAATCTTTCACATTGTAATAAAATGGATAATCTTGTAGTTCTATTTTTGCTTGTTTTTTTGAAATTTTTACAAGAGGAAGTTCATTAATCCCATCTTTCATGATGGGATATAGTTTATTCCCCCGAACAAGGTAGCGATCTCTATTATCATCTGTAGCATCTGTATATTTATTCAAATTAGGCCAACAGCGTGGGCCGTACGGCAGCAAAACACTATCCAACACGATACTGAAATCCGGAGACCATAAAATAACAGTATCGCCTTCGATTCGCCAAGCACCTGTAGCTCCGTCAGCATAGGCCATTTGGTACAAAAAGCCGCCATCAGGATAAAAGTAAACATATAATCCAGGAGTTCTTGCATCATCTACACAAGTTGTACTTCGAAACCATTTACCGGTCAGTTTGCCGGGCCTGACACTACAACAGGAAACAATAAAGAAAAGTCCGATTAACAAAATTATTAGTCGTTTCATAATTACATTTTTTCTTTGTAGAAAGATAGATAAAATTCACCAATCTACAAAAGAAAACTGCCGGACATTAAGTCCGGCAGTAACAATCAAAGATTACTTATCTTTTTTCGGCCCAAAATAAATTCCTCTATTATATAGACCTAATTCAGGGCCCGGCTTCGGTATTGCGTACAAATATTCTATTAGAGACTTCCCGTTTTTCAGTACAGGATATAAAGTATCTCCTTTAATAATATATGCATCTCTATTACCCTCCATATCCGTAAATTTATAATACTCATCAGGAAAACGCCAATCTGTAATCTCTTCTTCTGCAAAAATATAAAGATCAATAGGACGAGTTTCGACATTGAAATTTGGCGAAGATAAAATCACTGTATCACCGCTTATGTACCAATGGCCGATTATATCATAACAGCCAGCTGACCTATATAAAAACGTACTATCGGCATAAAACTCAGCATACAAATGAATACCATAATCTGGCGATAAGGATAACCCAAGTAACATTTTCCAACTATTCTGCTGGATTTTACAACGGCACAGGAGGCAATGAAGAAAAGACTGATCAATAAAATTATTAATTTTTTCATAATTTTCCAGGATAATAAGTTTCACCATTTACACGAAATGCATGCTTCGAATATCCCAAATCTCCCATGTTCCTCCGTTTTATAAGCTAATATCCGAAGAGATCCTTATCAAAGGAGAAAAATCAGCTTTCCAAATATCCACTTCACAAATCTCATGATCTTGATCGAGATATAATGAGGCTAACACATCTATTCCATCAGAATCCTTAAAAGAGCACTCACTGACAAAAATCGTTGATATTATTTCTTTCGGCGGTAAAGACATATATAATTTCATACTGCCCATTCCTCCATCATTCAAACAAGAAACAGTCAAAGATCTTTCCCAGCCCTCGGACATATTCAAAGATGCCTTTTGTACCAAAAACTTAATGAGTCGTAGCTCCTCCGGATTCGGTTTTCTAATGTTTTTCTTGTATTCGTCCAACATCGACCCCACTTCTCTTCTTTTATTTTAGCGTCTTTTTTCGAAGTTGGACTACCGGTTTTTCCGGACAATACGGGCCGTCGATTGAGTTCTCTGCAACAGAAAAACCTCCGGCCCCGAAGCATATCGCTCCATCAAATCGCCGTTATAGCCCCGGATGGTGAGCAACTCCATGTTCTCGACCTTCATTACGTCGAACTCCTCGTTTCGGAGGGCTTGGATCGCCTCGTCGATATGCCAGGAGTTATCCACGCAGAGGCTGAGGTTCACCGCCGAGTTATGCACCAGATTGACCTTGATACGGTATCGCTCCAGCAGGGAGAAGATCGCCGCGAATTTCTCTTCGAGCACGAAGGAAAAGTCCCGCGAACGGATCGTCAGCAATACCTGATCCTTCTTCAGAATCAGAATCGGAACCTCGATCGGCGCCGACATACGGCGAATCACCGTGCCCGGTTTTCGCTTGTCCCCGAAAGGCCGCACGTAGAGCGGGATGTTCTTGTTTTGCAGCGGTTTGATCGTTTTGGGGTGGATGATCTGTGCCCCGCTGTAAGCCAGCTCGATGGTGTCCAGGTAGTTCAGTTCCGCGATCTGCACCGCATCGGGGAAAACCTTCGGGTCGGCATTCAGGATGCCGTCCACATCTTTCCATACCGACATGGATTCCGCGTCGAGGATATTGGCCGCCACCGCTGCCGAGTAATCCGAACCTTCGCGTCCCAGGGTAGTGGTCGTGCCGTCCGGAGCACCTCCGATAAAGCCCTGCCCGATGAAAATACAGGCCTTAGACTGTTTCATGGCGTTGCGCAGCAGAGTCCGCGATGCGGCGATATCGACCGAGGCGTCCTTGTGTCGCTGTTCGGTGCGGAAGCAACGTCGCATATCGAGCCAGCAATTGTCGATACCCCGTTCGGAGAGGTACTCCGAAATGATCGTCGTCGAGATCAGCTCGCCGAAAGCGACGACGGTGTCGTACCACAGCTCGGCGTCTTCCGGACGATAGACCGTTTCGGTCGCCACCTGTTCGAGCTCCCCGAAAAGCCGTTCGATCTTCTCGAGCCGGGTCGGAGCGCCGTACAGTTCGTTTACGATTTCGGCGTGGTATTGCCTCAGCGCGGTGATGTGCTCCATCGAGAAGGCTTTGTCGCCCTTCTGCAACCCTTCGAAAACCTTCTCCAAGGCATTCGTGGTCTTACCCATTGCCGATACGATGATGAACAGATCCCGTTCGTCACCGATGATCTTCAGCAGGTTTTGCACACCGTCCGCGTTGCGGACCGATGCGCCGCCGAACTTGTAAACTTTCATCGCTCAATAAAACAGTATGGTTATCGGCCGGTACTTCGTCGTGCCGGGTTCCGGACCCGCATCGGGATCGGCCCGGCTGCTTCCGAAACTCCGTTTTCAACGAAGTTTCGGACATGCGACCGGAATAGCATTATTTCGTTTCGACCGTCTTGTAAGGCGTGTCCGTATTCTCGAACAGGAACGAGAACACGTCGGTAGCCTCTTCGATGCGCTTCGAGACGGGTTTGCCGGCGCCGTGGCCCGCCTTGGTGTCGATGCGGATCAGGATCGGAGCGTCGCCGCCCTGGGCGTACTGCATCTCGGCGGCGAACTTGAACGAATGAGCCGGCACGACACGGTCATCGTGGTCGGCAGTCGTTATCAGCGTCGCAGGATACTTCGTGCCCTTCTTGATGTTATGCAGCGGGGAGTATTTGTAGAGGTAGCCGAACTGCTCCTCGTCGTCGCTCGAGCCGTACTCTACGACCCAGCCCCAGCCGATGGTGAACTTGTGGTAGCGGAGCATGTCCATCACGCCGACCGCCGGCAGGCAGACGCCGAACAGGTCGGGACGCTGCACTTCGCAGGCACCCACCAGCAGGCCGCCGTTCGAACCGCCCGCGATGGCGAGTTTCTTCGACGAGGTATATTTGTTGGCAATGAGGTATTCGGCCGCTGCGATGAAATCATCGAAAACATTCTGTTTTTTGTCCAGCATGCCGCCCCTGTGCCACTCTTCTCCGTATTCCAGGCCGCCGCGCAGGTTGGCTACGCAATAAACGCCGCCCTGTTCCATGAACATAATGGCAGCCGGGTTGAACCAGGGCGCGAGGCTGACTTGGAACCCACCGTAAGCGTAGAGGTAACAGGGGTTGTTGCCGTCGAGCTTCAGTCCGTTGCGATAGACGATGAACATCGGGACTTTCGTGCCGTCCTTGCTGGTGTAGAACACCTGTTCCGTAGTGTAGTCTTCGGGGCTGAATTTCACTTCGGGACGCTTATACAGGGTCGATTCGCCCGTTGCGAGGTCGTAACGGTAAACGGTCGAAGGTGTCGTGAAGTTGGTCAGCGAATAGAAGGCCTCCGTTTCGCCTTTTTTACCGGAGAATCCGCCTGCCGATCCGATGGCGGGCAGCTCGACTTTCCGAATGAGCTTGCCGTTCCAATCGTACTGGTAAACCTGGCTTTGGGCATCCTCCAGGTAGGAAGCCATCATATAGTCGCCCGGTTTGCTGACGATCTCAAGCATATTCTTCGGATTTTCGGGGATAATCTCCTCGATCACCGAAGGATTATTCAGGTCGATGCGGATCACGCGGTAGTTGGGAGCATCGAGGTTGGTACGCACGTAAAGTTTATCGTTCTCGGCGCGAATAATCTCGTGGTCGTTGGCAAAGCCGGGAAGCAGCACCTTGAACTTCTTATCGCTGCTTTTTCGGTAGAGGATCTCACTGCCCGACGTACCCTCCGATGCCGTGATGAAAAGCCACTTGCCGTCCTTGCTGACACTGGAAGCGAAATAGCGCAACGGATGTTGTGTGTCCATATGAATCAGACGATCGGAAGACTGAGGCTTACCGAGCGTGTGATAATATACCTTCTGATATTGGTTCTGGGAAGAATAGACGCCCGCTTCCGGAACGTCGAACGTACTGTAATAGAATCCCTTTTCGTCGGGTGTCCACACTGCGTTGGAGAGCTTCACCCATTTTACGATATCGCCCGTGGGCTGCTTGTCCGCCGTACGGATGACATGAATGTCGCTCCAGTCCGAACCTGAAGCCGAAGCCGCATAAGCCAGGTAGCGGCCATCTTCCGAGAAAGAGATGCCCGACAGCGCAACCGTTCCGTCCTCGGAGAGCGTGTTGGGATCGAGGAATACCTCCGGCTCGGCGTCGAGCGAAGCCTGGCGGTACAGCACGGCCTGGTTCTGTCGTCCGTCGTTGCGGTAAAAATAGTAATAATCCCCGAATTTAGCCGGAGCTCCCTCCCAGGGATAAGCCCACAGCTCGGTCAGGCGGGCACGCATCGCCTCGCGGAACGGAATTTGATCCAGGTAATTCTGCGTCACGGCATTTTCGGCAGCGACCCAGGCGGCCGTCTGTTCCGAACGGTCGTCTTCGAGCCAGCGGTAGGGGTCGGCGACTTCGGTGCCGAAGTAGTTATCCACGACTTCCGTACGCTCGGCATCGGGATAAGGCAGGTGTTTGATTTTCATAGATGACTTACAGGCGGTAAGTGCAGCAGCGGCACAAAAAACCGCCAAAGTAATTTTAACGTGTTTTAACATATTTTAATATTTGGAAGGTTTCGAAAGACAAATATACGAAAAGTCCGGCGCAATCGTGCAGGTTTGTTCGCAAAGATTGTCCGAACGTTCCATATATTCGCAGAATATACGAAAAAGTTGCCGGCATCCGGCGATCCGCAGGAGAATTTTGTAACTTTGAAACCGGAATAACGAAAGCGAAAAACAGGAATGGACAATCAGTTGCGACAAATTATCGAAGAGGCCTGGAACGACCGGGCATTGCTTGCGGAGTCCCGTGTGCGGGAGGCGGTCCGCGCCGTTATCGAAGAACTGGACAAAGGACGCCTGCGAACGGCCGAACCCATCGATCCGTCCCGGAGCCAGTGGCAGGTCAATGAGTGGGTCAAGAAGGCGATTCTGCTCTATTTTCCGATGCAGGAGATGCGCACCATGCGGGCCGGAGAGCTCGAATGGCACGACAAAATGGACCTCAAGCACGGCTACGAGGAACTGGGCGTACGGGTCGTGCCGCACGCCGTGGCCCGCTACGGGGCTTACATTTCGCCGGGGGCGATCCTGATGCCCTCCTACGTCAATATCGGAGCCTGGGTCGGTGCCGGCACGATGGTCGATACGTGGGCGACGGTCGGCTCCTGCGCCCAGGTCGGCGAGCGCGTCCACCTGAGCGGCGGCGTGGGCGTGGGCGGTGTGCTGGAACCCGTGCAGGCGGCTCCCGTCATCATCGAGGACGACTGTTTCATCGGCTCCCGGGCCATCGTGGTCGAAGGGGCGCATATCTGCCGCGAATCGGTGTTGGGCGCCGGCGTAGTGATTACCGGATCGACGCACATTATCGACGTAACGGAGGCGGAACCCAAACAGTACAAGGGATACGTCCCCGCCGGATCGGTGGTCATCCCGGGCAGCTATCCCAAGCGTTTCCCCGCCGGAGAGTACGGCGTCCCCTGTGCGCTGATTATCGGGCGCCGCAAGGAGTCCACCGACAAGAAAACTTCGCTCACCGCAGCGCTCCGGGATTTCGGAGTTTCGGTATAATACCTTTCGGATGTACAGGACCCGCTATCATTTTCTCGAAGAGACGACCTCGACCAACGACGAGGCCCGGAATCCTCGCTACGGACACGGCGATGCGATCTGCGCCGAGCGGCAGAGCGCCGGACGCGGCCAGCGGGGGCATACCTGGAGCAGCGAGGAGGGATGCAACCTGATGTTCTCGCTGGTGTGGGAACCCTGTTTCCTGCCCGTTTCGGAACAGTTTCTGCTTTCGGAAGCGGTGGCTTTGGCTTTGACGGACCTTTTCGGCGGTTACGGCATCGACGCCCGGATCAAATGGACGAACGACATCTATGCGGGCGACCGCAAGCTGGTCGGCATTCTGATCGAACACAACCTGACGGGCGACCGCCTGTCGCGTACGATCGTCGGGATCGGGGTGAACGTCAATCAGACCCGGTTCGATCCGTCGTTGCCGAACCCGTCGTCGATGCACCTCGAAACTGGCTGCGAATACGATCGGCAGGAGGTACTGCACCGCTTGGGCGACTGTCTGGCCGCCCGGTACGAACAACTCGAGAAAGGGGATCGGGAGGCGCTGCAAGCCGACTACCGACGGCGGATGTACCGGCTCGGAGAGCGGCATCGGTACCGTTATCCCGACGGCCGGACAGTGGAGGCCGTGCTGCGGGGCGTGCGCCCTTCGGGAGAGCTGCTGCTGGAGCTGCCCGACGGCCGTACCGAAGGGTATCTGTTCCGGGAGATAGAGTTCGTTATCGAGGGGAAGCGGACGGCTCGAACGGACGGGACGGGCTGCGTGTTAAAAAAATAACAGGATAACGTTGGCCGAACGAAAAATAACCTTATATTTGCAATGATATTTTAGACCGCGAATAAATTTCATTTTAACCAATTCAAATACCGAAAATTATGAACGTACCTGCAAATCTGAAGTATTCCAATGACCACGAATGGTGCCGCGTAGAGGGCGGTGAGGCTTTTATCGGCATTACCGATTTCGCACAGAGCCAGTTGGGCGACATCGTATTCGTCGATGTTCCGACCGTCGGCGAAACCTTGTCCGCCGGTGACGTCTTCGGCTCGATCGAGGCCGTGAAGACCGTGAGCGACGCTTTCATTCCCGTCGGCGCCGAAGTGTTGGAGTTCAACCCTGCAGTGGATGCCGATCCCTCCATCGTGAACCGCGATCCCTACGGAGAGGGTTGGCTCGTCAAAGTGAAACTGACCGATCCCAAGGAGTGCGAGTCGCTGCTTACCGACGCGCAGTACAAAGAGTTGATCGGCTAATATTCGTTCGATGTAAATCGAACCCCGCAGCCTCCCGTTTTCGACGGGTGTCGGCAGGGAGTGTCAGGATGGAATCCGGCATCAAAAGATACCGTAACGTGAGTCCGACGTGTTCTGTTGTGACAGTATTTTTGTTTTACATCCGAAATCAATACGTCGGACTCGCCTTAAAACTATAACATTATGTCAAAGGTAACAGTTGTGGGCGCGGGCGCCGTGGGCGCTACTTGCGCCAATGTGATGGCTTGCCGCGAAGTGGCGAGCGAAGTGGTCCTCATCGACATCAAAGAGGGCCTGTCGGAGGGTAAGATGCTGGATATGTACCAGTGTTCTACGCTGATGGATTTCGATACGAAGCTCGTCGGCGTGACCAACGACTACAAGCAGACTGCCAACTCGGACGTGGTGGTGATCACCTCGGGTATTC
>OHHQ01000863.1_pt1 | contig 14122 bp, 10 predicted proteins | sample 1568051 | NCBI WGS metagenome assembly OHHQ01 (sample SAMEA3879567, study PRJEB24766) | human gut metagenome | biome: human-associated habitat; feature: feces | place: USA | collected 1985/1987
CAGCCCTTTTTTATTTGTAATGTCAGGAACTTCTATAAATAAACCCGCATAATCATCAAAATGGCGGGCGTACAGGTTTTCCACCGGAAGCATAGAGCCATAGGAAGCCTGATACATACGTGGAAGCTGATGCTTTTTAATTTCTGAAACAACCATTTCAATCTGCGTTTCCAAAGGGGTATTCGCCGAGATCTGCACTATGGCAAGATATTTCGGCTCTTTCTCTATGATGGAAATCTCGGACAAATCCAGTTCCAGCAGCGCGGCCATGTCGTCGTGCCGGCTGTACAGCTTGGCCCGTACCGCTTTCATGCTGGCGATTGCCGTGTTTAATTCCTTTATCCTTTCTTTCAGTAATATCTCCATACTCTCCGCAGACCGGTTTTTTATAAATGACTTAATATCAGCAAGAGGCACCTTCATATCCCGAAGCATTAGAATGGTTTCCAACACTGAGCTTTGATAATAGTTATAATACCGATACCCATTTTCTTCACTAATCACCGCTGGTTGAAACAGTCCTATTTCATCATACCACATCAGCGTCTTTTTATTGATTCCATGCAAAGCCGCAAACTGGCCGATGGTAAACAAGGTGTTTTTTCCTTCAGACATTTCTTAACCCCCTTGACCGTCCTGTTACTGTACGGTTTATTATAATCTATATTGATGATATCCGCAAGAAAAAAGGGGGATTCCTTATGAACAATGAAGCTGCGTACAGCAGACCCGTCACCTTAAAAAGCATCCTTAGATTTGCAGTTCCAACAATTGCTATGAGCGTTTTTATGTCTTTTTATACGATGGTTGACGGACTGTTTGTATCAAATCTAATCGGCACCAACGCTTTATCCTCGATCAATCTGGTGTATCCCATCATAGCGCTGGTCACAGCAATTTCAACTATGCTTGCGACGGGGGGCAGCGCAGCCATTATGAAAAAAATGGGAGAAGGAAAAAACGATGAAGCAATGCAGGACTTTACTTTTTTAATCATAGTAAATGTTTTTGCTGGCCTTGTAATGTGTGGCATTGGCTATCTATTTATGGGAAACTTTTTTAGCTCTATGTCTCTTTCCGCAGAAGTTTCCGACTACTGCCGGGAATATTTAAGCTGCTACCTGCTGTTTACCGTACCAATTCTGTTAATGAATAATTTTACCCTCTACATGATTGCCGCGGGCAAAGCGACCTTGTCTCTGCTCTGTTCCGTCGCCGGCGGGATTGCGAACATTATGCTTGACTACCTGTTTATCGCGGTCTTTCATTTAGGAATCGGAGGCGCAGCGGTTGCCACTGGATTAGGGTATTCCATTACAGCGGTTGTAGGTTTCTTTGTATTCTCTAAAAAAAATAGTCTGCTTCATTTTGTGAAGCCTGTCTGCCGTTTCAAGGTGCTTGGAAACGCTGTTACAAACGGCTGTTCAGAAATGGCAGCCGCGTTAGTCAATGGTATCATTACCTTGATGTTCAACTGGGCAATGCTTAAATATGTGGGACAAAATGGAGTTGCCGCAATCACGATTATTTCTTATGTATTGGCGCTTGCCGGTTCTCTTTATGCTGGTTATACCTATGGCGTAGCTCCTATGATTAGCTTTTACTATGGAGAGCGGAACCATGGCAAGTTAAAACGGTTAATCCGAACCAGCCTGATAATTATCGGTACGATTGCTGTGGCAACAGTAATCGTCTCTCTGATTGTTACAGAACCTTTGGTATCTATTTTCGCCAGGCCCGGGAGCGCTGTTTATGATCTGGCTGTCCAGGGAAACCGTATTTGTTCGCTAGCGTTGCTTTTTGTAGGATTCAACATTTTCGCAAGCGGAATGTTCACTGCACTTTCCAACGGAATTATTTCAGCTGTGCTTGCCTTTTCCCGTACTTTTGTATTTACCATGATTGCCATGCTGATCCTTCCCGCGTTCTTCGATGTTATTGGGATCTGGCTGGCTACCCCAGCCGCAGAGTTAATGGCAGTCATCTTGGCCTGTTTCATGTTTTTTAAATACCGAAAGCGGTACCATTATTGAGGCTGAGTAGCCAGCTGGAAAAATTACTGTTGCACGTCTGCGCCTGAAAATTCCTTATTGAAATATTGTCTATTATAAAACAGCGGCCATTGGCTTCTGTCCATATGCACATAAAGGAGCGGCAGAAAAGTGATAGCGCTGATTCCCGCGCTTTTATAACAAGCGAGGAAGATTACTGTAAGGAAAAAGCTCGGACAAGCCTGCAAAACTCAAAGATTTAAAATAAAAAATACTGCCGGTTATCTGGTAATTTCACAAATAAAATGCACCAAATTCCGGTAGTATTCCAGATGGGAGGGGCGGACACTTTAGATGCGTTGTAAACACGAGCATCTTAACCCAAAAAGAAAAGAGTCCGAACGCGAATCGCGTTCGGACTTAGTCTGGTGGGAGAAGGTGGATTCGAACCACCGAAGTCACTGACAACAGATTTACAGTCTGCCCCCTTTGGCCACTCGGGAATTCTCCCCTATTTAATTGAACTGCTGGTGAAAAAATGGAGCTGGTGGACGGATTCGAACCCCCGACCTGCTGATTACAAATCAGCTGCTCTACCAGCTGAGCTACACCAGCGAGTATCTTTAACGCTAGAATACTATATCATTTTCGAGAAAATTTGTCAAGGGAAAAGTGGAAAATATTTTATAATTCCACTTTTCCCTATATCAGCTATTTTTCCCGCTTTTCCTCAGCACGATTATCCAGCTTTCTTCGGAACCAGCCAGGGCCATCACCGTAGATTCTTATGGCGTGACGATGATTTTGGATGGTAACCTCCTTTACCGAACCGCCGTATTCACCATCCAATGTCCATGGAATTTCCTGATCGGAGGCGATCGTTAATTGAGAAGCCTTTAAAATTTGAAAATAGGGAGAGTTTAGATTTTGATGGAGCAAATCGTGGATAATCTGCTGGGTTTCCCAAGCGTTTTTCGGCATTTGAATCAAAGCGACCTCAAATTTTCCATCATCCAGTTTTACATCAAACAAGGCCTGTTTGCGGAAATGAAAGCCTCCCACCGAGGTAGAGTTGGTAACCATACCGAAAATGTAATCTCCTTCCAGCCTTTTTCCGTCACAATCAATCTTCAGATGATAGGAATGAATAGACCCAAGGCTTTTCACTCCTTCCAGTATATAGGCTAAATGGCCGAAGACCTTTTTTAATCTTCTTGGGGTTTGATAGCTCACTTCTGTAAACGCGCCAAAAGAGGCGATATAAATAAAATAATCCTCTGCGAAAGAACCTACATCTACCGGAATAGGCTCTTCTGTTAAAATCAGCTTGGCTGCCCGCTCCGCTTTTTTCGGTAACCCGAGGGTACGGGCAAAATCATTAGTAGTGCCGGATGGAAGGTACCCAATCACAGGGCGTTTTTGACAGCACATCAGTCCCGTGACAACCTCACTGAGCGTGCCGTCTCCTCCGCTGACCAGAAGCAGATCGCACTCCTTGGTCATTGCGGCCGCCGCGTGAACGGCATCCTTTGGGCATTGTGTGGGATGAACATTCACATTCCACCCCTCTTTCACAAACAGATCGATAATATTCAGCAGGTGGCTCCGGAGAGAATTTTTTCCCGCGTGAGCGTTCAGTACCAAAAGTGCTTGCTTCGCCATCTTGTTGTCACACCCCTTTTCCTGCTACTATTTATTTTATTATAACCCTCATTAGCCCCTTCGTAAACCTCCTCGCTCTTTTTGCTCGTTTTTGCTCATTTATGCCTAAATTAGCAGTATCTAAAATTTTTAACACAACCTTTCGCGCAACGATAGACACAAATAAACAAAAATGCTATCATTATAAATAAAGCAATCAGGTCGTCTGCCTAAAAAACGGGACGGCGGCGGACGGATTCCATTTTACAAGTTTTTTCCTTTGATCGGAGGTCTTACTATGAGCAATGTATCAAAAGCATATGAAATCGCGAAGGAGGTCTATGCCGGAATCGGCGTAGATACCGACCAAGCCTTGGAAAAGCTGAAAAGCATCAAGATTTCCTTAAACTGCTGGCAAGGCGATGATCTGAACGGTTTTTTGTTTCAGGAACAATCGCAAAACGGCGGTATTCAGGCAACCGGCAATTATCCGGGAAAAGCCAGGAACTGCGCCGAATTGCGGCAGGATGTGGAAAAGGCCCTGTCAATGATTCCCGGCAATCATAAGCTGAGCCTTCACGCTACCTATACCGATACCGAGGAAAAGGTGGACCTGGACACCCTGGAGCCCCGCCACTTTGACTCGTGGATTCAATGGGCTAAAGAAAAAGGGGTCGGCCTGGATTTTAATGCCACCTGCTTCTCCCATCCCATGGCGGACACCGGCTTCACCATTTCCAGCGCCGATCCCGCCATCCGTGCGTTCTGGATCGAGCACTGCAAGATCAGCCGGAAAATAGCCGAGCATATGGGCAAAGAACTAAATGAACGCTGCGTCACCAATTTCTGGTTTCCAGACGGCTATAAAGACATTCCCGTAGACCGGGTGGGCCCCCGTATGCGCATGAAAACCGCCCTGGACGAGGTGTTCAGCCTGCCCATCGACTCCCGCTACAACCTGGATGCGGTAGAGAGCAAGCTGTTCGGGATCGGCAAGGAGAGCTATACCGTAGGCTCCAATGAGTTTTGTCTGGGCTACGCCGCTCAAAACCATGTGGCTTTGACGCTGGACGCCGGACACTTCCATCCTACTGAAGTAATCTCCGATAAAATCCCCACCGTTCTGCTGTTCGTAGACGAGCTGCTCCTTCACGTCAGCCGCCCGGTTCGTTGGGACAGCGACCACGTGGTCATCATGGACGATGAGCTTGCCGCCATCGCCCAGTCCCTAATCCGGAACGATCTGCTGGCAAGAACCAACATCGGCCTGGACTTCTTTGACGCCAGCATCAACCGTACTGCCGCCTGGGTAATCGGTACCAGAAACACTATTAAAGCCCTGCTGCGCGCCCTTCTGGAGCCCACAGAAGCCTTGATGAAGCTGGAACTGGCGGGAGACTACACCAGCCGCCTGGCAATGCTGGAAGAACTGAAATCCTATCCTTTTGCCGCAGTATGGGATTATTACTGCGAGGCGATGGGCGTGCCAGTAAGAGAAGCCTGGCTTAGCGAGATTAAGGACTATGAGCGGGAGGTTCAGTTTAAAAGAGGCTGATTCCTTTTCATCTTATTTTCCCTTAATCTTCTGTTAGACTTGTGTAAATTTCCCGAAGACAGCGGCGCAGCGCTTAATTGGCCGCTTTTGCGGATTGCTACACACTGTTTTCATAATTTAGCATTTTACATATCCGTAATTTTCAGCTGCGGCTGCCCCCTCGGCGCTATATGGCTGATCGAAAAAATTTGATAAAGAGCGGAAATCAAAGGGTTCGCCCCTGGTTTCCGCTCTTTTCCGTTTTCCTTCGCCTTCCCGCCGATGCCCAGGCTATTTTTTACCGGTATTTTTAAGGCCGGCAGTTATGCTTTATACTGATTTCGGAGAGCGCTTCCTTGGTATTCTTCTTTAACGGCTTATGCTTTATGAGATATTTTATAACACATCAAAAAAGGCTTGATATCCCGCAAACATGGCGATAACCAGCACAAAGGGATAACCTGAAAGCGCGGGATGAATTTGGAAGCCGCTGCCGCAGTGCGCTTAAACCTTATCGAAGGAAGATAAAAAACGCTCCAAGGCGGTTTTAGCCTTGGAGCGGCAGGTTCCAGTATTCTTCCTTTTATTTCCAATATGTTTCAATATAGAAATTTTTGTATGGCAAAAATAGGTTCTGCTGTTTTCCAGACTTCGTGGCATAAGCCGAAGGCATCCAGTCAGGCTTCAAGGCCCAGCCCTAAAGGGCCGCCTATCAAGCGCCGGCTAAATCGTAGTGAGCACCAATTCCCCTTTGCCTTCCAAAGTATAGCGTCCCGTGTTGGCAGGAACCAATACGCTTTCTCCTTTTGTTATTCTCATCACGCCATTACTCCAGCTGAGAACAGCCTCTCCCTCCAGCATCAGCAGCGAATGAAAGGACGTGTGATCCGCAGAAAATTCCTCTTTTCCCGACAGGCTGATCTGCGTTACAGTAAAATACTCGCAGCTGGAAAGAAGCGTCCTCACGCCGCCTGGAAACCGCTCCGGCTGTCCCTGCGGCTTAGGCTCCCGGTCCGGCGGCGCCAGGCGGGTCACCATCTGAGCCTTTTCCACATGAAGCTGGCGGGGCTTTCCGTCGGCTCCTACTCTGCCGTAATCATAGATCCGGTAGGTGGTGTTGGAGTTCTGCTGAATCTCCGCAATCAAAATTCCTTTGCCAATGGCGTGCAGAGTTCCCGCAGAAATGAAAAACACATCTCCCTTATGAACCGGTACCTTATTGAGAACCTCCAGCAGGGTGTTGTTCTCAATCCGTTCCTTAAACTCCGCCTTACTGATCTCTTTCTGAAAGCCATAGTACAAATAAGCGCCTGGCTCGCAGTCTACGATATACCACATCTCGGTTTTTCCATATTCGCCTTCCACCCGCAGAGCAAATTCATTATCTGGGTGAACCTGAATAGAAAGGTTGTCCTTAGCGTCGATCAGCTTGATCAAAATCGGAAAATCCTGAAATCTTTCGCCATGTGTCCCCAGAACTCCTTTTCCGTGCTTTTCAAGGTACTGGGGTAAGGTCAAGCCTTGATCCTCTCCAGAGGCTACCACACTTGGGCCGTCCTTATGGCAGGAAAGCTCCCAGCTTTCCGCCACCTTTTCCAAGTCTGTCTTTTTCCCGAAATCGGTTTTCAGCCGTGTGCCGCCCCACAAATAATCCTTTAACGGCGCTTTCAGTTTAATTGGTGTCATGTTCCTTCTCCTCTTTTTCCTTTGATCTATTCCCTTCCGCCAGCCTATTGCGGCTGGTCGAAAAATGATACCCGCTTAAGCCACATCTAAATAGTAATTGTTTTTTAGAAATAAATCACCCTTTTTCTATCTGTTTTCGATATTTTATGCTATAATAAACCTGTTAGCTTTCGTTCTGGTTCAACGAAGCGCTGGAAAGGTGGATTTGTTTTGTGGAAAATCTAATCGTTTCAGTCAATGTAGTGCTTCCCTTGTTTCTCATGATGGCCCTGGGATACTTTTTAAAAGCGGTGCGCCTTTACGACGACCATGTGCTGAATAAAATGAACAACCTGGTTTTCAAGGTGTTTCTGCCGATTCTTTTATTTGTCGATCTATACTCCACCGACCTGGAAAGCGTGTTTAACCCTACGTTGGTTCTGTTTGCCGGCGGAAGCGTGCTGGCCGCTTTCTTTCTCAGCATGGCCTACGTTTGTCTCACGGAAAAAAGCAACAAAATCCGCGGCGCATTGATTCAGGGCATTTTCCGCAGCAATTTCATCATTTTCGGTATTCCAATCGCCCGCTCCATTTATGGCGATAACGCTGCCTCCTCCGCCGCCATTCTGATCTCTATTGTCATCCCTCTGTTTAACATTCTTACCGTGACGGAAATGGAAATCTTCCGGGGCGGAAAGGTAAAAATCAGGAGCATACTGAAGGGCATCGCCACTAACCCCTTGATTCTCAGCTGTGCCGCGGGGTTTTTATTCCTGTTTCTACGGATTCCCATTCCGGAAATCGTTTACGGCACACTGACAGATCTCTCCCGTGTGGCAACCCCGCTGGCGCTGATCATCCTGGGCGGCTCCATTAAATTCTCCAAAACCATGGGGTATTTCAAGCAGATCGTCACCGGTCTCTTAGGCAAGCTGGTCGTGGTTCCCGCCATCTTTCTTCCCATTGCGGCGGCCATTGGCTTCCGCGGCCAGGATATGGCGGTTTTGATCTCACTTTACTGCTCGCCGGTGGCGGTGTCGTCCTTTGTAATGGCCCAGCAAATGGATTCTGACGGCGACCTTGCGGGGCAGTTTGTCGTCCTAGGCGCCGCGCTCTCCGTAGTCACTATTTTTCTATGGGTATTTCTCTTTAAAAATCTTGGCTTGCTGTAGCGCTTCTCGTTTCACCGCTTCGCCGCCGGCCTTTCCCGGCCGGCACTTTTTTTATGCCTTTCTTTGACCGGCCTTCTTGAAAAGCCGCCGTATCCTTCAGCGCGCCAAATCCTTTCAGATTAAAATCTCGGGCCTTCCGTCCTCGCGTTCCGTGTTTCAGTTCCTTTCTTATGCTTCCTTCGGTCCTTCTTGTTCAAAGGACCGGACGCATTCCTCAATGGGAGCCAGGCTTTCCCTGCTTAATGGCGCCGGCTCTTGGCCCCGGTACTTTTTCATGAACAGCTTATGAAAAGGTCCCAGCTTGTCGTAGTCCGTGCTTCCTACCAGATAAAAGAATCCTGCTTTCTTCCGCATGGCAGGAGAAAGGTTGCCTTGCGCCACGTTATCCAGAAGCTTTTTATTCTCCGGCGGAGTCAATCCGACGGCAAACACCACCAGGTTGCTCTCACGAATGGAAGCATAATTTCGTTTCAGTCTGGAAAGCCCCTTTATGACGCCGTAGTACAGGCCTCCTCCAAAGACAATCGTATCATAGGTCTCCAGCTTTTCCTTATATACCCGGCGCACGTCGTATAAATCCGCCCCAAGGTCCTCAGCGAGCCATTGAGCGTACTGCTTTGTACTGCCGTACCGGGAACAATAAACCACCGCGATATTGGTCATTCTCTTTCCTCTTCTCTCGCATAAACCGCGATTTCTAGTTCCTATTATACCCTACCCAAGGCGGCGCCGCATCCCCTTGGGCTTATCCCATCTGTAAATTTTCTATGAACAATATTGAATTTCTCCGGTTGTTTCCAGTTGTGTCTTCCAGTATAATTGTAATACTATTCGTATCACATGGAAGGATAGGCGGAGATTCATGAACGGAAAAGCAGCGGTCACGTTGCCAAAGGGCAACGGGTTTGTGACCAGGGAAATCACCTTTTCATTCACCAAGGACCGGGGCCGGGAGAACAACGCTGTGAACCTGTACCCGGATATTACCTACCAAACCCTGGACGGTTTCGGCGGCGCCGTAACCGAAGCCGTGGGTTACGTGCTCAGCCAGCTTGACGAAGCCCGCCGGGAAGAGGCGCTGCGGTCCTATTTTGGAAAAGGCGGCCTCCAATACACCTGGCTGCGGGTGCCGGTGGACAGCTGCGATTTTTCTCTGTCCAGCTACTGTGCCGTCAAGGACCCCAGAGACCTGGAGTTTAACACCTTCTCCCTGGACCGGGACCTGCAATATATCGTCCCTGTTCTGCGGCGGGCCCAGGAACTTTCCGCCCAACCGCTGTCCCTGATGCTTTCTCCCTGGTCGCCGCCGGCCTTTATGAAAACGAACGGTTCCCGCCGCTTTGGCGGGCGCCTGCGCGAGGACTGCTATAGTCAATGGGCCAAATATCTCTGCCGCTATATTAAGGAATATCAAAATCTGGGCTTTTCCGTAAAGCTGTTAAGCATACAGAATGAACCAAAAGCGAAACAGCCTTGGGACAGCTGTCTTTACACCGCTCAGGAGGAAAAGCGTTTTTTACAGGAAGCCTTATATCCTCAGCTGCAAAAGGAAGGCCTAGGGGAAATCAGCGTATGCATCTGGGATCATAATAAGGAGCGCTGCTTTGAGAGGGCCCGGGACATCATCGACGCGGAAACCGACCCCATGGTAGGCGGAGTCGCCTTTCACTGGTACAGCGGCGACCATTTCGACGCCTTGCGGCTGATCCGAGAGAGATATCCTGATAAAAAGCTGGTATTTACAGAGGGCTGTGTGGAGTACCACTCCTACGTTTACCAAAACGACCTGGCAAACGCCCAGCTTTACGCCCACGACATCATCGGCAACCTAAACGCGGGAATGAACCTGTTTTTAGACTGGAACCTAGTGTTAAATCAGAAGGGCGGGCCCAATCACACGGGAAATTACTGCGACGCTCCAATTCTGTGCGACGTAAAAAGGAATGAAATTAAAAAGCAGCTTTCCTACACCTATTTAGGGCACTTCAGCAAATACCTGCTGCCTGGCGCCAAGCGCATCGCCTTTACCCAGTATACCTCCCAGCTGGAGGTCACCGCCTTTTTGAATCCCGACGGCGTTATTGTCGCGGTGATTATGAATCAGACCGTCCTGGACCTTCCCATCGATTTCCGTTTAAATGGAGAAATGTCAGTAATCGAAAGCCCCTCTGAAAGCATTATGACTGTTCTGATTCGGCCTTTTTCCGCTCCTCAGGAGGAAGCGTTCTAATCTTACTAACTCACTAAAAATTCAATCCCTTTTCTTCCCACTAAGCAAGGAGCCCCGGAACAGAAGCTTGATTTCTGTCCCGGGGCCCCTTCTTTTCATGCGCCGTTCTCCAGAGAATCCCTTTTCTAAGCTGGAAAGCTTTTAAGCGTTCAGCAGGCCTGCGATCGCCGCGCCGATCAAATTGGGATTCTCCGCCTTAATAAACTCGCAGTATAAGCCCAGCTCCTCATTGAGGAAGGATTTGGTATAGGCTGACAGCTTATCCTTGCAAAGCTTAGACTTATAATAGGTGGAGCCATCCATGGTAACGCACACCGGACGGCAGGGATTCGCGCCTTTCCCGGTTTTCAGCATAACCGCCGCCAGGTTGAAGGCCACAAACCGGGCCGCCCTCTCCATCAGGCCGTCGATCAGATAATACAAGGTCTGGCAATCTTCCTCTACACCGCCGCAGCAGTGTGCCAGAGCGTTTTCACCATAAGGCCGGAACAGGAAATCGTCGATTTCCTTAGAAGAAAGGCTCTCAAGGGCCGCAATCCGTTTTCCCGTCTCGGCTGTAAACAGGCCTTCCTTTGCGGCCTGGACCAGAACCGTGCGGACCATTCCTCCCTGATATGCGCCGGAAATCATTTTTTCAAACATATAGCCGCCGGGGTTAACGGTGGTAGCGTCAAAGCCGACGTCCAAATCGCCTCTCGGAGCCTTTGCGTAGCCGCCGGACTCCACATTGATCAGCATGGTTCCATCTATGTCGGCCGCACTGCCCAGCTTTGTGATCCTTCTGGTCTGCTCCATGTAGCAGGTATTGGTGCCGGTTCCCCAGATAAAGCCGATATAACTGTCAAACTGCCGGTCCGGACAAGCCGCCTTGCCGCCGATCAAAGTAGTCACGGCATCGTTTACCAGCACAATGCTCTTTTTCTCCTGATGGCCTCTGGCCTTCACTGCTTCTAAAAGTCCCTTTCCGATAAACGCCCCCTCAGAGCCCTTTACCTTGACTTCCTTCACAAACCGGATCAGCCGGCCATCCCGATTGGGATAAATCTCGGTGGGATAGGAAAAACAAAAGCCGATTTTATCGCTTTTGTCAATCACTGGCTCTAAATATTCCGCCGCCGTGTCGAAAAATTCCTCAATCGTAATTTCTCCCTGAGTGCCAGGCATGGGGTAATTGTTGAAATCGTCAATCGAAGCATTGCCCTTCTCGTCGAATACCACCGTAGCCACCCGGAAATTGGTGCCGCCGGCGTCCACCACGATGATCCGCTCCCCGGCGGGAATCTGCTTATCGATGCTGATATAGGTGGGAATCATAAACAGAGAGCTTTCCTCTCCCTTCAGGCCCCTTTCCATTTCACCGATAAAGACGTCCGCATTCTCCCGCAGATTGACAGCCTCCGCCGCCATGCCGTGGGCCGCAAGGAATTTGCCCGCTTTTTCCTGAATGATTGTCATGTTTCTAATCCTTCCTTCTTAAATATAAAATCATGCGCCCCTCAATGCCGCATTACTATAAATTATAGCATAAAAGCTTCCCGGAAAAAAAGAGGGTAAATCAGAGTTTTCAAAAGCTTAACCTTTCATGCTCCAGAGCCTCTTCAGAGAAACCTTTCCGCTGGATTCCGCATTTATTTTAATACATATAGTTTATAATTTTTCAGTTATTACATTTAGTTCTTCGATTTTCCGTAAAATCATAGCTGCGCTGCCAGCTGAGCCCGCATCTTGATCCAACCCTGTAAAGGACGGCTGCCAGCAGGCTTCTCAAGATGCGCTGGATTTATTGCGCTTCTGATCCACAGCCTGTCAACAGGCGGCCCCTGCTTCACAGGCGGCTCTTCAGTAACCGGCGCTTGCCGCCGGTTTCACTCCTCCCGGCGCCCGCTTTAAAAATTTTCTGCGGAGCGCCCCGGCCTGCGGAGCCGTGGCTTGACCCCAAAAAGACCGTTACCGCAAAGCCTGCTGAAATTTATCCCGCAGAAAGGCGTTGTTTTCCCGCAGGGTATCCTGCCAGTTTTCCTGGCCCACATACCAAAACTCTGCGTTATACAGCCGCACGCCTTGGCTCCAGGCAGTTTTGATCACATCCACAAAATCCACGTGGCCGGTGCCATAAGGCACCTCCCGGAAGACGCCAGGCTTAGTTTCCTTTAAATGAACGGCAGAAATAGAGCCTCTTCCCGTTTCGAGATCGTCTGAAACCCTGGTATGATAAGCCACCGCCGCGTTGGTCAGATTTCCCGAATCCGGATAAACCTTTAAATAAGGGGAATTCACCAGCTTTACATAGGCCATAGCTTTTTCCACAGTGTTCATAAATTCTGTTTCCATCGTTTCAAAGGCCAAGGTCACACTCGCGGCCGCCGCCATTTCCGCGGACTTTTTCAGATTCTCCAAAAACAAGGCCCGGGTATCCTCGCCGCCCTCCTCGTAATAAACGTCATAGCCGGCAAGCTGGATGATTCTCAGCCCCAAATCGCAGGCAAGCTGAATCGCTTTTTCCATGATTTCCAGCCCCCTGGCGCGCACCGATTCGTCCCGGCTGCCCAAAGGGTATTTCCGATGGCCGCTAAGGCACATGGTCTTAATGGGAAGCCCTGCCTGATACATGGCGTCCACCAAAGCCTTCCGTTCTTCTCTTGTCATGTCCAGGCGGCTCAGCTTCGCGTCGGTCTCATCGATGCTGATCTCCATAAAATCAAAGCCGGAGGCCTTGGCCTGCCGCAGCTTTTCCTCCAGGGTAAGTGTGTTTGGCATTGATTTTTCGTACAGCCCCAAATAATAATTTTTCAAAGATTCCACCGTCCTATTCTTTGGCTTTTATCAATATCGGCTTACAAAACCACGCCCGGCCCGCGAAGCCAGGCGGTAAGTACAAACAGCAACAGGCATATTGAGCCGGCCCATCTTCCAAGCAAGCACATCGTACATCCGGCATCCTATCAGCCAATGCATGAAAAAAGCCGGCGGCTTTTCTCCTCCCAATGTGCCGAGCGTCTCTATGCAAGCTGGGTCCTTCTAATATTATATCATCCATCAAAAAAATTTTTAAGCCTTTGTGTAAAAAAGATGGAACGTTTTTCTTCGTTCCATCCTTTTGGGGCTTAGCGCAGATCCCCTTCATGCCCTATAGGAATAATCGGAGGATTCATAGTTCCATTGCTGTATTTTTTAAAAAATTCTGAAAATTCCTGAGGATCAAATTCCCCGTTTTTTACCAGAACCTCCTGCTGCTCCTTAGAAAGCTCCAACAAGCATCCGGTAGAGAGGAATCCATTCTTCTCGTAAAACCTTTTGCGTCTCAATCGCTGTTCCAGATTTTCTACGGTTTTGTCGCATCTTTCAATGGAGACGATCACTTTGTTCTCCGGATAAAGGGATTGTATCTCCTTTAGCATCAAGCTGCCGCAGCCTTTAGAGCGCAGCTTGGAATCCACTGCCAAGAACATGATAAACGTGATCTTTCCAACCGCCGCGAAATAAGAAAATCCACATACCCGGCCCTGGTCGCAAAAGGCGCGAAATTCCGTATGGTTCATTTTAGCCATGAGCAGCAGCATCCAATAAGGCATCCGATCCTTTTTCGGGAAAGAATCGAAATAAATCCGCTTTACCTGCCGCCGGTATTTGGAAACAGGCTCCATCGTGATCCCCATGCATAACACCTCACCATCTTTTCAAAACAGTCCTAAGCAGCCGTAACTTTCAGCGGTTGTCCAGCTTAACTATGCCTCCTTGTGAATATCTGATCCCGGAAAAGCAGCCCTTACAGCGCCCTCAGCTCCGGAATAATCTCCTCATAGCTCCGGCCCTTTCCAAACAGGCTGGAGGTTCCCAGCACAAAGCCCTTGACTCCTTTTCTGCTCAAGCTGGCGATCCGCTCCGGGGA
>OHHQ01000868.1_pt1 | contig 14022 bp, 18 predicted proteins | sample 1568051 | NCBI WGS metagenome assembly OHHQ01 (sample SAMEA3879567, study PRJEB24766) | human gut metagenome | biome: human-associated habitat; feature: feces | place: USA | collected 1985/1987
ATCCTTAAAGAAGGCCCCCCGCTTCTGTCCTTCCAAAAATTGAACCTTCAGGAACATTGCCACTTTCCCACCGGGGCGGACGCTTTCAAGCGCCCGTTGAACAAATTCAAGCCCCGTTGAATATGGCGGGTTGGTGATTATATCGCCTTCAAATCCATCCAAAGTTTCCTTCAGGAAGTCCAGCGGTTCAGGATCACCAAAGCCCCGGTAAACAAGATCGGTGGAAATGACTTGATAACCGTGTGCCTGAAGCACCTTGGAAATGTGGCCTTCACCACAGGCCGGTTCCCAAATCACCGGGGCAAACTGTTCCAGTTCCAACAGCATTTCCACAGCTTTTGGATCGGTGGCGTAGTAGTCAAAGGCTTCCCGTTCTTCAGGCACATGGTTTGAACTCCCAAGGGTGGCGAACACTTTTTTAGAACCGGCCATCATAAATCACCTTCTTCCACGAAAATTCTTGTTTTTCTTCCCTTGATATACTTTGCTCCACTGGTTAAGCCACAGCGTTTGCAGATTTGTCGGGAAAACTCAATTTTGGATAGGGCTTGGAAATTGTTTGAAATGCAATATTCTTTATATCTCCGATAAACTGTATCAGTGGCTTCATTGATGATCCCATCCAGTCCGATTTCCTGAATGAAGCCAATAATGGGGTTGTTGTTCTGTTCGTACTCGTCAAGTTGCCCCTGAACCCGGCTGGAAGTGGTAAAGGCGGCATTGGTCAGAACACGCTTCAGGGCATTCAAGCCCAACTGGATCAGATATTCCATTGAACTTTGTTCACACAATTCATCTTTAATAAATGGGCGGAAATCTGCATCATTGGGGGTAAACTTGGCATCAAAGGGAACAATCACCAAGCGTCTTTGAACGGCTCCGGTCTTATCCTTCATGCGGGGGATCACATTAGCACTAAACAGGAACTTGGAATAATTATTGAATTCAAAGGGATCTTGACCTTTCCGCTCCACATTCACCCGTTCGCCTGTTACCAGTTTGCGGAATACAGACGCATTGGCAATAAATTCATCCCCAATATCATCACCAATGTTCGCCAGTTTTCCGAACAGTTCAGCGGTTTTGAACCTGTCCCCAAGTTCTTTCAGGTCAAGGGAAGCAATATTCTTATCCCCCAACATATTTTTGACCACATGAAGGAAGGTGGATTTGCCGTTGCTCTTATCGCCAATCAGAATGAAGGCTTTACCAAGTTCATTGCGCCGGTAAAGGCAATACCCAACCATTTCTTCCAGCAAGGCCCGGACTTCAGGATCATTACAAGCCAACCGGTTTAATGTGTAGTCCAGAAGTTCATTGTGGGCGGCTGGGTTATACGGCCACGGAATTTTATTGGTAATCACAATTTCCGGGGTAAAGTCCATGAAAGAACCATCCCGGATATTGTAAAGACCATTGCTGAAGGCAATGATATTAGGGTTGGTGGCTCTGGTTTCTCCCTCTGTCTGAAACATCACTTCCAGATAGGCCAAAACTTCTGACCGGTGCGCCCGTTTCAGGTTCGGAATGTGCTTGATCATCTGCGCTTCAATCTCCATAGCGCCGGGAACATAAATGCCATCCCGGTAAATGTGAAGCTGGTTATTGATTTTTACAATATGGTTGTTGTTCTTCAGGTAAACCGCAAACTTATCAAACAGAAATGTTTTATCCTTGAAGAAGATAGGCTTTTTGAAGGCATCATCCCGAAGGATTGTTTCAAGTTCCCGGTCAGAAAGGGGATCTTCCAGCACATACCGGTTGATCATGCGGATAGTTTCACGGGCTTCTTCCTTGGTGAAGTCCTCGCTTTGAAGGGTTAGAATGTAGTTGAACAGGGCTTGGTTCCGCCCGTCCCCGGCTCTCATATCCAAGAACTTCATATTGGTTTTTACCGGGGTCAGCCACTTGGGAAGGTCTTGAATTTCATCTTCCGGGCAATCCTGAATGATTTCCCGATCAACCCCATTGAAGCGCATAATGGCATAGCTGTTGTTCCGCCCAACCTTAGAATCTGTTTCAATACCAAGGGCCAAGGTCTGTTTTGTCCAGCTTTTTTCCACATACCCTTCAGGGTTTCGGAAATAGAAGTGTTTGCCCCGTGTGGTCGCATATACCCGGCATTTCAAGCCCAAGTCCTGAACAATATGGAATAGAAGTTCACTGGTTTCCGCATTATCCACATCAATCAGGATTGTTTCATCCCCAAGAATAGCGGCGTATTCGTCAAGGTCTTGAACTTCTTCAAGGGTGTTTAACCGTTTTCTTCCCTTGAACTTTTCAAGGCATTGTTTATCTTTTGTTGGGACATATCCCCTGAATAGTTGCATGGTTCAAATCCCCCCCCCTTCCCGGTCAACTCCATAGTCTTTTAGGCGCTTCCACGCCAAATCAATGTAATACTGTCTGTCCAGTTCATCGGGAACGGGAAGATTTGTCACATCATCATTGATAATGAAGCAATGTTCCGGGGTGTTCCCGAATTTTTCAGGGTTTTTCTTGCGGCCCTTTACCACTTTACCGGACACTTTGAACAATCCGCCCTTGCTCCGGTCAGTTGAAGCGAACACACGGAATGTTTTATCAGTTTGAACTTCACCGCCGCTGAACCTTTTCACATTTTTTGAACGGCCTTTTTCGTCCCTGATTTTCTCCATAGTGATAACAGGGGAGTAAAGCGCACATTCATATTTGCTGGAAACTTTTACAACCTTTTGGAAATCTCGCAAATCTCCACACCCCATAACGGTTTCCTCTGGTGTGGTTTTGTGGGAAAAGTATTCACTAATGGCCCGGTTGACAATAGGAAGGTCATAATCCAGATCAGACAGTTTTTTTACATAAGCGCCCTTGGCTTTAACCGCCCCGGTTTCCCGGTCAACCAAAAAATAGTTGTTTACATCTTTCTGATAAATGTCACCCATGAAAGTATCAAAGTCCATCTTCATTCCGGTTCTTTGCTCCCATTCCCAAACCACATCATCAATCTTTTCAAAATCCCGGTCATAATCTGCAAGCTGGACAATGATACCATCTGTGTTGTTCTGAACAAGTTTGCAATAGGGTTCAAGGTGTTCAACTAAATCCAGAAGCAGAAGTTGGCCGTTGATACAAATGGTGTTGTTGCTCATGGGGTCGTAGAGGGCCGATTGTGGTTGCTTCATCTGCCCTGAAATAGCATTGTCCATGATCTTGAATGGCTGACGGGCTTTTTTATCTCCCTTGCGCTTGAATTCAATATTGCTATCATGGATGAACTCAAAGTTTTCAGGATGATCCATTACCCGATACCCAATTTTGAATTGCTTTTGCAAGGATGGGTAATAGGCTGTAACATCAATCACCAAGAAGATCCCGTGGGCGTGATATTTGGGAATAGCGCCGTGCCCACCGCCCCAAGCAAAGGTATGTGGAACACCGGCAACGGTTATATTCTCCTGCGCCTTCCCATAATCATGATTAACGGGATTTTTGTACCAGTCCGCCACAAAACGGTATTTCTTCAACCGTAAGCAATCTAAAATTGGAAAGTCAAATTCATCATCAAAAGATTTTCCCTTCCCATTCCCGCCCAAAATCTCTGCGGCAAGCTGGGCTTTGGTTTTCCCAATAGAATTACTTCCAAGATGAAAGTGATTTACAAAGAACATTGTGGTGTTGAATTCTGCAATATTGCGAACCCATACTTCCACAGTTTCTTCCACATCATGGCGGCAATATTTGACCGTTTCCGCCAGCTCCGCTTCTGTCAAGGGCCGGTCAATATCGAAGGGAACCGTGGTTTCTTTGATAGAATGCCCCATGAAGGCTTCCAGCGCCTTCAGGCTGATAGGCGGATTGGGCATCACATCATAGTTAATCAGGGGGAAGTTCCTGAACAGGCTTGAAAACCGATAGCCGGGTTTATCATCAAGGATGATCCAGTCATTCACTTTCTTTGGGTTGAACCCGCACAAGATACCTTTCAAAATGAATTGGTCATAATGGCGGCTGTTGTACCCGGCCCAAATGGTTTCCTTGTGGCTCTCATAGAAGCCCTTTAATTTGTCAGGGTCATTGATGATCACGGTTTCCTGTTTGGCGTCCAAGTCAATCAGGACAACCAGCCAATCATAAGCGAAAACCTCAAAGTCATAGAAGATCATCGTGTCACCCACTTTCTGAAATTCTTGGTGAATTGGTGGAAACAGCCCCGCCACGGGAAGGCTTCACCTTGGGGCCAACCGGGGCGCTTGCCCCGGCGTTTTTGAAAATTAAGGTTCAAAAAAGTCGATATGAGTACATATAGTGCTCAATTTAATTATAAAAAGTGCACACCGGTTTTCAATCCTCAACTTCAAAGACTTCATCAATGCTGATGGAATTGAAGCGGGTATCATCGTAATCCACCGCATATTCCAGCTTCCCGTCAATGGCTTCCGCTACATCAAGGACAAGTTGGGCAAACTGCTTGTAACTGGTGAAGCTGATGGGAACCCCGGAATCCAACTTTTCCAAGAAGCCCATAGCGGAAGCGATCATGTTCTTGTCATTCTTGGTGCCGTACAGAACACGGTTCATGAAAAGGCGCTGGTTCTTGTACTCACCGGACAGAATCTTGAAGGACACAGCCAACATGGGGCGGTTGGGGTCTGCCTTGGTTCCTTTGATTTCCATGCTCTCCACACGGGCTTCATACTTGCCAGCGGGGATGGTGGGGAAATCACCGCCGCCGTTCTTCTTGGCATCCTCCACATCAGCCTGAAGGCCCTTCAGATCAACGGTACGATCAATCTTGTCAAAGTCGATAGCCATAATAAATTTCCTCCTAAATGTAATTTTAGATGTTCTTCAGAATGTCGAACAGGCCGGAAAGTGCTTTAGCGCTTTCTTCTGCTTTCTTCATTTTGGCCTGTTCCTCGTCAGTAGGGGCGAACCCCTCAACCGGCCTGAACAGATCATCCGTAAGGATGGTGTCAAACAGATTGTCAAAGGCCGCTTCTGCCAAAAGGTCACTGAAATCATCATGCTTCTGTGCATACATGATCAGGGCTTCTTTTGCGGCCAGCTTGTGAATGGCAATCAGGGCTTCCGGGTTAAGGCCGGGCGGGGGGGGGATCATGTTAGCGGCAACGGTAATTTTGCGGAACAGCCCCCGCTTTTCCATTTCCGCTTTGAACTTGTTCAGCGCATCATTCATGGTGTTTACCTCCTAAAGTTGATTGGAAATGATCTTTCCTATTTCCCTCACGGAATGGGCGATTTTTTGACGATCAACCCGCTTCCCTTGAAGAACTTGGGTAATTGCGGCGGCTTCCGCTTGAATATCCTGAAAGGCTCTGCGGTTGCTCTCCAAATCGCTTTCATAAGCGGTCAGGTCAGTATCAACCTTGGCTTTGGTATAATCAGCGGCCTTTTCCGCCTGTTCTACATGGGTTCTTAACCATTTAGCGGCATCGTAGCCCATGCAATCTTCCACCAGTTCCAAGAAATGGCGGAATTCAAACAGCGTGTGAACTGAACCATCCTTTAAGCTGATCACGCAGGGGCAAGGATCAATCTTCATGGGGTTCACGCTTCTTCCGGGTGCGCCGGGGCGGGTTCACATCCATCTTGGGTGCAGGTTCGGTGTCCTTGGGACGATCCCACAGGGGGCAAGCATCAGGGCCGCCTTCCTTGTGGCAACAGTGGCCGGCATCAATGTTGGGGCAAAGGGGGATTTCACCCTTGCTATCGTTGAACTGCTTGAAGATCCGTTCCCCATCAGGGCATTTGGGCAAGGCTTTCGGCTCCGTCTGCCCCATAGGGTCGGAATCATCTGCTTCACCGCCGCCCGGTGTCCATGTACCATCAGGATCGCCAGCCGCCGCCCGTTCAGCATCTTCCACATCTTCAGGATTAGGGGCCGGGGTTTCTTCCTCTTTGGGCTTTCTGCCCCGTCTGGTGGGCTTCTGTTCGCCGCTGTCACCCGTTTCCGGTGCGGGGGTAGCTGGGGTATTGCCACCGTGCTTCATGGCTCCTGCGGCCTTCTGGTTGGCTTCCTCGTAGACTTCACAGAAGGCTTCATAATCCAGCGGGATTTCCTTGTTGTGGACAGTCAGCCGCCCACCGCCAAAGATCACTTCCGAAGCCTTGAAGGAAAGAACCCGGTCATTATCATCCGCCACGATACGGGCCACAAGGTCAACCATACCGGCAACCTTGTTGGCAACCTTTTCCCGAAGATTGGGGCGGATAGAACTGATTTTGTCACCGCTCTTGCGGGTAAGGTCACGGCTCCGATCCTCATGGCTGATCAGGATGATGTTTTCATAGTCCAGATTGACCAGCCGCTTGACGGTGTTCAGGAATTCGGAAGTTACCATATCCCAAGCCCGGAAAGAATCATCACTTTCATGTTTCCACCCCTGCCGGTCACAGATATACACCCGGCAAGCCTCATAAGTATCTTCCAGAAGGTCAACCACAATGGTTTTGAAATCGTTCTGTTTCTTCTCCAACTCTGTCACAGCATCGGAAAAGACTTCCCAAGCCAACTGCCGCTTGGTCAACCGACCTTCCACCGTTACCGTGTCCCGGATAGCGATATAGGGGGCATCCACAAACTTGATATTGCCATCCGTGTTCAGCATCAGGGGATCGGGGAACTGGTTTGCGAAGAAGGTCTTGCCGCTGAAGGGTGCGCCATATAGCCAGACAACCTTCTTCTTGGTGGCGTTCAGATTGCGCCGTTCATTTTTGGGAAGTAACATATAATCCCATCCTTTCTCACAGTATTCTTGATATTCACACCAACCGCAAAAGTGGTTAGGGTTCTTGGGAAAATCTGTGGCTTCAACCATGTGCTTTGTGCCGGTCAAGAAGTCCACAATTTTCATGGGGTCATACTGAACCGGCAATAAAGATGGTTCAGCGTCTTTCAAAGCATCCTGCAACCTGTCCCGGAATTGCTGAATGGTTTCCGTTTTTTTCTGCCTGATTTTCACCTTTGGGACAATCAGAAAATGCATATTCCTGATCCGGTGGCCGGGGTGGGTCAATTCATACCAAAACTTGTATTCATGAAGCTGACCGGAAACCGCATAGCTTTTGGCGTTATTGGAATACTTGAAGTCATACAGATCAAAGGCTTCAAATTCTTCTAAATCTTCACCAGAAAACAGCCCATCCAGCTTTACCCCTCTTCCAACTGGAACCAGATAATCCATGAACCCAACAAAATCAGCATTCCCAATGGGAAGTTCAAAGGTGCCGCCCGGTGGCAACATGGCCTTGGCCTTGGGTATCATGGCTTCCAGCTTCATCATTTCATTCACATGATCATCCGTCAGAATTGGGAAGCTGGACTGGTAGAAGTCAAGGGCCTTTTCAACCCCTTCTTCAATGCCCGTATGAAGGGCGGTGCCAAGGATCAAAGCGTTGTCGGGTTCTGTGTCAGGGATAGTGTTCAGCCCTTCCACATATCGCAAGCGGTATCTGTATGGGCATCTATTAAAGAGATCAACCCGGCTGTGGGAAACTCGCATTGTTTCACCCCTTTCACAATTTTCTTGAAGGTTTCAAAGCCTTCCGGGTACAGGATGAAGCCGAAGCAACCGGAATTGTTGATTTGGGCAATGTTGCGCTTTTGCAGTTCTGAAGGGGTGCCGGTAGTAGCCTTCAGTTCCACTTCAAGGGCCAGCCCTTTCACCACAATTCGCATATCAGGAAGGCCGCTTTTCACATACCTTCCACCACCCCACCGCTTTTCCCAATATCCGCAAGGCGGGGCGCTCATACGGTCAACCGGCTCCCCCAAAGGATAAATCCCTTCACTTTCCAGCCATTTTTTCAGGCGGGTTTCAAAGTTCTTTTCACCGGCCATCAGAACCCCTCCCAAGATACGGGTGAATACTTTGCATCCGCTTTTTACACCGTTTACAGATGTAATGATAGAAAGTGGTTGAATCCCCATATCCGGTTCCATCATCGAAGTGATAACCGGTACTAACCCAATCGTGCTGTTCACACGGACAAAGAATTTCTTCAAGTTCTCTAATCCTTGCGGCTTGGGTCAAAAATTCTTTTTTCTTCTTGCCAAACATTAGTTTTCACCCCTCCAACAGCTTGATTAGGTTATGAATTCCACGGGTTTGAAGGCCCTGAATTTTCCCGGTTCCGGCATAGAACTGAAACAGTTTATCATCAGACTTCCGCCAGCAATGGAAGTGGCCGGTCTGCTGGTTCTTCAACTGGTATTCAATCCCGTGGGCTTCAAATTGCTGGATAGCATAAGCGATCCGGTCAGGGTTCTTGGAAACCCGTTCTTGGTGGTTCCGGTGGGCGTGTTCCTTCAGGGCATCCCAAAATTCATCCCGTGGCATTCGCTTCACCACCCTTCAGGGTGATCTTCACATACCCGGCCTTGGAATTTGGTTTGGAACACTCTGCCGCAATGTCAGGGTATTTCTTCTTCAGCTTGGCCGAATCAAGGCGGGTTTCCGTGGTGGGTTCAACCAAGGTCAAGTTCAGCACATCACTTTCAAACTTCTTCACCCCAAACTTCATCATGGCATCATACAGGGCCGCTTTCATGGTCTTTTCCTGTTCTTCAATGGCCTTTTTATGAGAAGTCAGGGACGCAATAGCGTTCAGGGTGGCAAGCTGGGATTGCTGGAAGGCTTGAAGCCCTGCTTCTTCATCAAAGGTGGAAGAACCACAGGTGTTGGGATCTTCCTGACAGGAATCCGGGCAGGTGTGGAAATCCGGGCATTTATGGCAGCACCCATCAAACTTTCCACGGGGACAAGCGTTTTCACATTTGATCATTTCCGTTCAACTCCTTTATGTAGGTTTCTTGGTAGCCAATCACCCGCTGGGAATATTTGCTTTGGTAAATCCCTTGATCCCACAGCTTGGAAGCGCCGCTTTCCCCCATGTTGTAAGCCATCAGAACCTTGTGTGGATCATCGTACTTTTCAAACAGGGTGCCAAGGATATAGATACCGGCTTGAATATTCTGGTAAGGGTCAAGGAAATCCGTTACACCAACGGCATTGGACAACCATTCATGGTTTTTCTGGTTAATCTGCATCAGGCCATAATCATTGGTGGTGCTGATAACATCCGCTTGGAAGTTGCTTTCGTTGCGGATCAGGGCCATCAGGAAAGTGAAATCAACTTCATAGGCATCCGCCATCCAATAAACATATTCCTGAAGGCTTTCATCCATAGGGACATTCAAAGGGGTGAAGTCACCGGCCTGAACAATGGTTCCATCACTCTGAACTTTGACAGCTTGGCCGGTATAGGCCCCGTACAAAACCGCCGTGGTGGTAGGCTCCGGGGTAGAGAACCAGATTGGTACTTTGGCAAACAGGAACCCAATCAGTACCCCTATCAGCAAGGCAACGGAAAACATACGCCGAAACCACAGATTTTGTTTAGCCCTTTGGGTGGCCGTCCTCGTATTTTCTGAACAGTTCATCGTTATAGTCCTTTCTCATTTGCAAGGTGGAAAAAATGCTTTCTTCCACGGTGCCGGGGCAAATCATCCAGTAATAGAAGCATGGCCGTTCTTGTCCCATGCGGTGAATCCGCTTTTGGCTCTGCTCCCACAGTTCCCAACTTTCGGGAAGGCTGAAATAAATAATCTTGTTGGCCTTTTGGAAGTTGCCCCCTCTTGCCCCGGCCTGATACTGAATGAAGGTCACAGAATTGGATTGGAAATTGTAAGCGCCCAAATCCTTGACTTCACCAGACTGGATGGACACAGGGCGGTTCATGCCCTTTACAATTCCCTTCATGCGCTCCATTTCTTCAGTGAAGTTATAGAACACAATCAAGCGATCTTCCGTACTCTCCACCAGTTCCCGGAATGCCTTATACCGGTTCGGGTTATATAGGCCGCAAAGCTGACGGGCATACAGGCGGCGGGTCAAGCTGGTATCACCAATCAATTCCCGCTCATAGCTTTCATTGGAACCCCAAAAATCTGAATCAAGTTCAAATTCCTGAAGGGTGGCGGTGTTTATGCTGATCACCCGTTCCCGCCAGAACTTCCAATATTCCTTTGCCGGGGGCGTTCTAACGGGAACAAAGTTCCGTTTAGGAAGGTCAATTCCGGCATCATCGGTGGTCATAAATACCGCCCCATGTTCAGCCAGCTTCTTCTTCAGCCGGTCAACATTTTTGTAACCGGTGATTTTCTGCCGCCAGAATCCATCTTCTTCAACCCATTCCGTTTCAATGTACTGCTTCCAAAACAGTTCCTTTGATATGTTCCATCCCAAAAGGCGGCATTGGCTCCACAGCTTTTCATACTTGCCGCCCGTGGGCGTACCAGACAGAAGGATCACATTATCAGGGTTCAGCCCAAGAATGAACTTTGACCGCTTGGCGTTCTCATTCTGGATCAAGGAACTTTCATCAAGCATCAGCGTAAACCCGGAAAGGGTTTTCAAAATCTTACGCCTGAAGGTCAGTTCATAGTTGATCACGCCGCAAATCCGGGTTGGGTTGTCGGTTTCAGCAACCGCCGCCATAAACCAATCAAATTCCTTCTTATTGGTCAGGTCATAAATCATCCAACAATGGTTCATGGCGTAGTTCTCAACCATGTGATCTATCCAATCAGAAACCTTGGAACATTGGCAGATCAACAGGTTTACCCGGCTATTTAGGGTCAGGGCTTTTTCTGAACCGACAAAAGTTTTCCCAAGTCCCATATCAAGGTAATAGGCGCATCGGTTGTGGCCTTCCGTCAGATCAAGGGCCTGTTGCTGGTGTTGAAATAGCGTGATCATTTCACCTGAACCACTTCACCCAAAACCTTCTTGGCGTGGGTGGTAGAACCAAACAGCTTCTTCACCACAGCGGCACAGAACCCGGCGTAGTAGTCGTATGTATCACCAGCGCCACAGGAAACAATGGTTTTGGTGCCATCCGCCCACAGCACAATAGTTTTGGGGCCGCTGAAGATAACCTTCTTCACAGGGGGAACCCCGGTATGGTGAAGGGGGTGACTGCACCGACAATTCATAGCATTCATTATTTTTGAAACGCCGTTCAAAAAATCCATAGGGCCGGTGATGGGCTGAAGGTGGGCTTCCGAAAACCAGAACAGGCCCTTGGAACTTGCGTCATTTTGAACCTTTTCCAACTCCACACCGGCCTTCTTCTTGCTGGAATAGTAGTTCTTCACTACGCCAACACAGCCGGTATATTTGCCGCCATACTCCGCATCGGGAAGCACCTTCACAGTCATTCCGATTTGCAACATCTTTATCATCCTTTCTTTCCAGTCAGGCGGACAATGTAAATGCAGTTGCCCACCCGGTAAGCGTCATACTTCTTGGGGTTCTTCTCATTCCACTTGCGCTTATGGGAAGAAACCGTGGAAAGTTTAGTTTTGGCTTCCTTCTCGGTGCCATACTCAAAGCACATATTCTTTGCGTTTCCGCTGGTCAGGAAATCTTCAATGGCTTTGACTTCCTCGCTCTTGGCTCCACCGTTGAAGGCTTTCTTGGGTGGGGCCTGAACATTATATTTAATTTCCATTACTTCACCTTCTTACAAAATTTCCGGGGCCGCTATCGTGTCGATATACAACAGATCTTCAGTTCCGGGGATAGGCTCATACAGGCTGACAGTTTGGGGTTCTTTGGCGCTCTTGCGCCGTGCATTCCCAATGGCTGACCGCATAGCATTACAGGCCACAGTGACAAACTTCACTTTTTGCAAATCAGGAAGGGCGAACCACCGCTTCACGCTGATCAGATACCGGAAGATCACCACATCAAACCATTCCGCCCGGTCAAGGCCCTGTTGGTCTAAATACCACCAAACAATATTGATGTTGTCCGTGGCAAATTGGGCTTCTTTCGGGGTAAGGGGGCGTTCATAGAACGATTTAGGCAACCGCACACCGCCGCCCACCTCGTTTTTCGCTGGTTTCACTCATTCCCCCCCCCCATCTGTCAGGCAGTCAGGCCAAAAAAGGTGTTGAAGGCTTCTGCGCCCACATACTCCCTGAACTTGGCGGGGTTAATGTAGTAATTCCAGTTGTTCCCGGTGCCGGGAACCGCATTGCCAAAAGGCAGAAGCCCACGCTGAAGGCCGATCCGCACAAACTGATCAGATTTACCCATACACCGGGCCGCTTCCTTCACGCTGATCTTCTTCACCGGGGGCGGGGCATCAGTAACCGGGGCGGCTCCGTATCCCATCAGGAAATCAAAGGTCACGCCGGTAACATCGGCCAGCGCCTTGATCCGCTCTTGGTTGGGGGTGTTCTTCCCGGAAAGATACTGACTGATTGCGGCCTTGGAAATCCCGGCCTGTTCGGAAAGGGCTGATTGCTTCAAATCAGCCTGTTCCATTGCGTACTTCAAACGCTCTGCAAAGGTGTTCACACTTATAACCTCCTATTCATTTTTGCGGGAAACCAGCTTCTTCAAGCCGTTTCCGAAGTGCTGACATAAATTCACGGGTTCGGTTAATCGGAAGGCCAGCGACCAGCCGTTCTTCCTCAAAGGCAAAGCGGATTTCCAGTTGGTCAACCGAATAATCAGCCCGGAAAGTTCGCCAAGTATGGTGTTCCATATCCAGCAACTTTGCCCATAGATCAGGGAAATGGGTTCGCAACTTTCGCAGTTCATCAAGGCTTTGAAGGGGACAGCACCAACAAGAAACCCGGTGAAAGATTTCATACAAGCCGCCCCAATCAAACCCGGCTTCATAGCAATACTTCAGGCAATCCGCTTCAGTCCAACCCCATTCCGCCAATGGGTGTCGGTGTTCCGGGTTTTGATTATTGGCTTTTTGAATCCGTTTTTGTTCATCAGCGGCAAGCCCTATAAGCTGAATAACTTTTCGCTTCTCTCGAAGTTTGTTCGTGTAACCGTCCAACAGGTCTGTTTTCAAAATAGTGGTACACCATCTTGATTGTGGGCCGGGCCAGCTATAACCTTGATTTTTATATTTGCTGTTTTTTCTGAATTTGGGCCAATGCTCGAACATGAAATATTCAAAAGATTTTTCATGCTTTATTCTTGTGAACTTGATCCCGGCTTCCGTGAAAATCTGTTCAAGGCGATTGATATGTTCAACCATTGCCGGGAACTCCATTCCAGTGTCACAGTAAATGACTTCATGCAACGGATATGTAACCGGGTCTTGCTGGTGGCGCTTCAGCCATTCAAGGCCAAGGGTGGTGGAATCCTTACCACCTGAAAGGGACAGAACCCAATATTCAGGTTGGGGGGGGGGTATTAGGTACATACATCCGTTTAACCTCCCCAATACTGATCCACCAGCTTGTGGGCCATTTCCTTACCCATAGCCCAAACCCATTCTTTACGGGCTTGCTTGGCTTCAGCTTCCTTTTCGGCCTGTTCCGCCACATAATCCCGGTTCAGGGTGTCGGGGTGGTAATAGCGGATAATAGGGGTTCCGCCATCCACATTGCCAATGGTCAGCTTGATCCGGCCATTGTGGTTGAACCAGTCATTTTCACATCTGATTTCCAGCCCTTCAGGGCCGGTGGAAGCCTTGAAGATTGCCACATCAGATGGGGTGGCTTCCTGCTTGATGTTCAACCGGGGTTGAATCCGGCTGATCAGCTCCCATGCCTTCCGCTTGGTCAGTTTCACATTCATTGCGTATCCCTCCCATCACAGAACCTTGAAGGTAACTTCATGGCCGGGATTTTCAGCAATCAACTTGGCCTTCAGATCATCCACCGTCATGTTGTTGTCAAGGGCCGCTTGAACAACATCCACCAGTTTCTTCCCATCAAGGAAGGCCCACACGGTTTTCCGTTTTCTTCTCATTTAGCATTCCTCCTGAAATTCACAGTCACAATCCGCACAGATTACATGAACTTCTTTGGTGGCCCGGATAATGGCCCCGCAACAGGGGCAAACATACTTACGGGAACTTGATCCCCCCCTTTCGGGAACCCTTCAGCGGATTGGTACGGGGCCGAACCAGACAGAACCCGGACTTGCCAAGGGATTTCACGAAGGCTTCAGCTTGCGGGTTCAAGGTTGTTTTGTGCCACCC